>JACKQG010001654.1_pt1 | contig 30306 bp, 24 predicted proteins | sample 8237621 | NCBI WGS metagenome assembly JACKQG01 (sample SAMN15677084, study PRJNA649215) | marine metagenome | biome: marine; feature: Black Sea; material: saline water; isolation source: suspended particulate matter (SPM) from the Black Sea western gyre | collected 2013-06-09/2013-06-10 | depth... | reverse complement strand
CGTTTGAGTAAGTGATTTCTCAGAACGGAGAAATCCTTCTTTATCTGCATCCAGAATAGCAACAAGTGAAACTTCCGGCAGGTCGAGACCTTCACGTAAAAGATTTACGCCCACAAGCACATCAAAATCGCCTAACCGCAATCCCCGCAATATTTCCACCCTGTCTAAAGTTTCCACCTCAGAATGGATGTACCTGGTTTTGATGTCAAGTTTTATGAGGTACTTGGTCAGTTCTTCTGCCATTCGTTTTGTAAGCGTGGTAACCAGTGTTCTTTCATTGGAACTTATCCGTTTGTCTATTTCATCCAAAAGATCATCAATCTGGTTCAGGCTGGGCCTGACTTCAATAACCGGGTCGAGTAAGCCTGTGGGTCTTATCAACTGTTCCACAACTACTCCTTCCGACTTCTGTAATTCATACTCTGCCGGTGTTGCACTCACATAGATCATCCGGTTTGTGAGGGCTTCAAATTCCGGAAATTTCAAGGGACGGTTATCCATAGCAGCAGGAAGACGGAATCCGTACTCCACAAGCGTTTGCTTTCTTGACCGGTCACCGCCAAACATTGCCCTGATCTGTGGAATAGTAACATGACTTTCATCCACTACCAAAAGAAAATCATCAGGAAAATAATCTATCAGGCAGAAGGGACGGGATCCGGGTTTTCTGCCATCGAAATATCTGGAATAATTTTCGATCCCGGAACAATACCCCAATTCCCGCATCATCTCAATATCATAAATAACCCTGTCTTCCAGCCGTTTCGCTTCCAGGTGTTTTCCCGATTCTTTAAAATACTGCACCTGCTTAATCATATCCTGATGAATATCATTTAATGATTGCTTCATTTTTTCCTGTGACATAATAAAAATGCTTGCAGGATAAATCTTCAGGCTTGTGTATTTTTCAATGTTAAAACCACTGATTGGATCAAACGATTGAATCGACTCAATCTCGTCTCCCCAAAACATAATCCTGAAAGCGACGTCGGCATAAGCGGGAAAAACATCCACAGTATCGCCTTTTACTCTGAAATTACCATGAGTGAACTCTATTTCATTTCTTGAATACAGACCACTCACCAATGCCTGGAGAAACTTATTTCTAGTAATAACATCTCCAACCTTCACATGAATAACATTATTAGTAAAATCATCGGGATTGCCAATTCCATAAATACAGGAAACCGAAGAAACCACTATTACATCCCGTCTGTCGGATAACAAAGCCGAAGTAGCGCTTAATCTGAGCTTTTCAATTTCATCGTTAATAGAAAGGTCTTTTTCGATGTAGGTATTTGTAACAGGTAAATAAGCTTCCGGTTGATAATAATCGTAATATGAAACAAAATATTCAACCCTGTTTTGTGGAAAGAACTGTTTAAATTCACCATAGAGCTGTGCAGCAAGTGTTTTATTATGGCTTAAAACCAAAGCAGGGCGTTCAGTTTGCTGAATAACATTTGCAATAGTAAAAGTCTTTCCCGACCCTGTTACACCAAGCAATACCTGGTGTTCATCACCTCTCTCAATTCCTTCAACTAATTGCTTTATTGCTTCAGGTTGATCGCCGGTGGGTTTATACTCGGATGTTATCCTGAAGTTCATGCTGATGTAAAGTTATACTGAAACGCATCCTACGGACTAATTACATGTCGTAAACTTTGCAATAATACAATTCAAAAACTTACTGCAAATTAGATTGTTGTATCGAAATAGTTTTGCATTTTCTTTCAGTGTCAGTTTAACAAATATTTTTAGTAATTGATCATATATCACAATTCCACCAACTTCCCATAAGTCTCCGGTCTTCTGTCCCTGAAAAATTGCCAGGTTGATCTTACTTCATCAATCATATCCAGGTCGAACTCAGCCACAAGCAATTCATCTTTATCTTCAGACGCTTCGGCGAAGATATGTCCTTTTGGGTCAACAAAATATGAAGTGCCATAAAATTTTCCAAGGTCCCATGGTTTTTCGACCCCTACCCTATTGATACATCCCATGAAGTAACCATTGGCAACAGCATGCGCCGGCTGCTCCAATTTCCACAAATATTGAGATAATCCTGCGACTGTTGCTGACGGATTGTAAACGATTTCAGCCCCGTTTAATCCAAGAATCCTTGCACCATCAGGGAAATGCCGGTCGTAGCAAATATAAACACCTATTTTCCCGTATTTAGTTTCAAAAACGGGATAACCAAAATTTCCGGGTCTGAAAAAGAACTTTTCCCAAAAACCTGCTACTTGTGGCAGGTGATTTTTCCTGTATTTTCCAAGATACTTTCCTCCTGCATCTATAACAGCAGCAGTATTATACAGGAAGCCTGGCATTTCTTTTTCATAAACCGGAACAACAATAGCCATATCAAATTTTCTGGCATATTCCTGCATTCTTTCAACTGTAGGTCCGGGAACAGGTTCTGCTGATTTATACCACTCCTTATCCTGGCCGGGACAAAAATATGGCGTATTAAAAATTTCCTGCAGGCAAAGAATCTGCACTCCCTGGTTTCCCGCATCCTTAATAAACGGGATGTGCTTTTGGAACATTGCATCTTTGATTTCTTCAATGGAACCTTCTCCTTCTGTAAGAGCAAGGCTCATTTGTATTAATCCTGATTTTACGATTCGTGGCATGACGTATTTATTTATTGTTTTTGTAATTTCTATATATCTTATTTATCTACTAACATTTGTAACTTCTCTTTAAGCAATTTTATAACGGCACCCCCCTCTTAATAAACTTACCATACCCTTTTCCAACCTTTACTTCATCGTTGTCTATAGCCACTTCACCTCTTAAAAAAACGGTTTTTGTTTTCCCGGTTACTTCCAAACCTTCATAAGCCGAGTAATCACAACGGTGATGATGTGTATCGGCTGAGATTGTATGTTTTTCTTCAGGGTCGAATATTACGATATCAGCATCGGAACCTACGGCTATTGTTCCTTTTTGAGGAAATAAGCCGAATATTTTAGCCACATTCGTAGATGTAACTTCAATTAGTTTGTTTAGACAAATTCTGTCTTTCTTAACACCTTCGGAGTAAAGAAGCTCTATCCGGTGTTCTATGCCGGGTGCGCCATTTGGAATTTTTGTAAAATCATTCTCTCCCTTCAATTTATCATTCCACATAAACGGGCAATGATCAGTGCCAACCGACTGGATAAGACCCTGCTTTATTCCTGCCCAAAGTGTTTCCCTGTCTTTCTTCTCCCTCAAAGGAGGGCTCATAACCCATTTTGCCGCTTCGAACCCATTTTTATAAAGAGATGCATCAAGAAGAAGATATTGGGGGCAGGTTTCAACTAATACTTTCTGGTTCCTAACTGTGGCTTCCCTGACTTTATTTAATGCGCCCTCACAAGTCATGTGGACAACATAAGAATTTACACCGGATAAATAAGCCAGGTCAACAAAACGTCCGGTGGCTTCTGCTTCGGTTATTTCAGGCTGCGAGAGATAATGGTACCAGGGAGTCAGTTTACCTTCCGATTTATATTTCTCAACTAAATATTCAATCATATCACCGTTTGTTGCATGAACAGCTACCAGTCCATCATATTTTTTTACTTCATTCATTATGCCCAACATTTGCTTGTCGTCAATCATCAAGGCGCCTTTATAAGCCATAAAGGTTTTGAATGAAGTAATTCCTTCCTTCTCAATAATATCTTGCAGTTCTGCTTTGACATTTTCATTATAATCGGTAATTGCAATATGGAATGAATAATCTCCATAAGCTTTGCCGTTTGCCCTTCCTTTCCATATTTTTAGAGCCGAATGAAGCGAATCTCCACGAGTCTGAATAGCATAATCTATAACCATTGTTGTACCACCGAAAAGTGCAGCCCGCGTACCTGTTTCGTGGTCATCACTTGAAAAAGCACCCATAAATGGCATATCGAGATGCACATGCGGATCAATACCTCCGGGGAATATAAGTTTACCTGATGCATCTATAACTTTATCGGGTTTAACATCCAAATCTTTTCCTATTGCTGAAATGGTTTCCCCTTCGATGTAAATATCAGCAATGTAATCATCTGATGCAGAGATGATCCTTCCGTTTTTAATTAAGATTGACATAGTATTTTCTATAGATATTTACTTAATAGCTTTTTGAGTTCTTCCTTTTGTGGAAGATACAATTGATATTCTTTTGCAAAAATCTGATTATTGTCTTCCGGTAATGTGTATTTTATTACAACGTCGCGTTTTTCTTTGCACAATATAATTCCCACAGTCGGATTTTCTTCGGTAGTTTTGATTTCCCTGTCATAATAATTGACATACATTTGCATCTGACCGATATCTTTATGTGTTATTTTTCCAATCTTCAAATCAAACAAGACAAAACATTTTAATAACCGATTATAAAATACCAAGTCAATATAATAATGATCGGGACCATCCGAGAATCGTTTTTGTCTCGCTACAAATAAAAAGCCTTTTCCAAGTTCTAAAAGAAATTTACCAAGATTGTCAATAATTGCCGATTCCAAATCACTTTCGGAATACCGGTGCGATTCCTCTAATCCGAGAAATTCTAAAATGTATGGTTCTTTCAAAACATCATCAATATGTTCAATGATTTGACCTTTTTCTGCCAGTTTTTTTACGGCGGGTTTGTCTTTACTTAAAAGCAGTCGCTCAAAAAGAGATGAATTTATCTGGCGGTCAAGCTCCCGAACAGACCAATTATTTTCTGCTGTTTCTATCAAATAAAAATTACGTACATCTTCATCTTTTACACTCAAAAGCCTGACAAAATGAGACCATGACAATTTTACAATCACTGATTGAACTTTTGAGAGTTCAGATTGTGCAGACAGTGTCTGCCATTTTCCATTTTCAGATTTGGCAGACAGTGTCTGCCAAATTGGAAATGAAATATAGAACTGTCGCATTTGTCTTAAATTTCTATATGAATAACCCTTACCAAAAGACCTTGTTAGATCATTAGATAAGCGTTTAAGTAAAGCCGTTCCATATTCCGCTCTCTCTTTTCCGCTTTGTTCGTATTCAACAATATATCTGCCTATATGCCAATAAGTATATACCATTGTTTGATCAATAGTTTTTACTACTTTCGTTTTGGCATCAAACAGTAATGTCTCAATAGTAGAAATTAGCCCATTGTATTTTGAGGCCGTTAAATCAGAACCACTATTGTTAGATTTTTTGGGCATGTTAATATTATTTGTGTTAATTCGAGTCTATTTTTCAGCTTTATATTACATATTCATCTGCTATACCAATAGCCTTTGAAATTATTTCTAATCCTTCATCAATCTGTTCTTTAGTAATACATAGCGGCGGTGCCATAAATATCCAGTTCCATCTTACGAATGTAAACATCCCTAACTCACGAATTTTACCGGCAATATTATTTGTTATTTCCATTTTATCCGGTTTTGCATTCCAGGGGGTAATCGGTTCTTTGGTTTCCCTGTTCTTTACCAGTTCAATAACACCAAATAATCCTGTATTACGGTAATCACCGATAGATGGATGTTTGTTTATCAAGCCTTCCATTCTTTCATCTAAGTATCTGCCCATAACCGTGGCATTCTCTAATAAATTCTCATCTTCATAAACCTTAATAGTTGCCAGGGCAGCAGTGCACGAAACCGGATGAGATGAATACGTTAAACCCAGTGGTAAAACATTATTATCGAAATGCCTCGCTATTTCTTCTTTAACAATAATTCCGCCTAACGGAATATATCCTGAAGTTAATCCTTTTGCCATACAAATAATATCGGGTTCAACCCCATGGTGCTCAATGGCAAACCATTTGCCTGTCCTGCCAAAACCGCTCATCACTTCATCATCTATCGTCAATATCCCGTATTTATCAGCAATGGCTTTTATCTTCTGCCAGTATCCTTCAGGAAATTTAATGCAACCGGATGAACCTGATTCACCTTCCATAATGATAGCAGCAATACTCTCAGGGTTTTCAAACTGAATAATCCTTTCAATTTGTCGGGCAGATTTTTCAGCACATTCTTCCGGAGTCTTACTACCCCAGGGACAGCGATAAACATAAGGATTCTCAATATGAATAATATTAGGCATTCCCTGGCTGTCAATTGGAAATTTTCTCGGATCACCGCCGGCAGACATGGCAGCATAAGTAGCACCATGATATGAACGGTATTGCGCAATAATTTTATGCCTTCCCGTGTAAACCCTTGCCAGCTTTATTGCATTTTCAACAGCATCTGCTCCGCCTAATGTGAAAAACGTTTTGTTCAGACTTCCGGGAGATATTTCTGCGAGCTTTTTTCCAAGTTCTCCTCTGACCTTTGTGATCATTCCCGGATAAACATAACTGACTTCTTCCATTTGTTTTAAAACCGCTTCACGAATTGCGGGGTGTCCGTGACCAATATTTACATTCATCAACTGTGATGAAAAATCAATATATCTTTTTCCATCCCTGTCGTAAATATAAACACCTTTAGCTCTTTCAACATTAATTGGGTTTAAGCCTGATTGTTTTGTCCATGAAAAGAGGGTATATTTCAGGTTGTTCTGTAAAATTTCGTTTTTGTCAGGAATTCCGTTTTTCATTTCTTTACATTTTTTGTAACTATTTGTTTACAAGAATCATAATTGTATTTGGATAATTGTTATTTGTTATATGTTAATAGTTATAAGTTACAAAATCTTTAACAATTAACATATAACTTAATAACTTATAACATATTAAACCTAACTCATCCAATCAGTCTTTTCCTGTTTTCTCCATTTAGTTGTTACTTTTTTAAGCTGAGTCCAGAATTCGATTCCGCCTTTACCGGTTAAATCACCTACTCCGAATTTAGAATCGTTCCAGCCGCCAAACGAAAAAGGCTCTCGCGGAACAGGAACACCAATGTTCACTCCTATCATCCCTGCACTTGCTTTACTTGCTACCTCATTTGCCAAACCACCGCTTTGAGTAAAGGCAGAGGCTGCATTTCCAAAAGGTGAACTATTTTCAAAAAACATTGCCTCTTCAATATTATCAGCATGAATAATTTCGAAAACCGGCCCAAACACTTCTTCTTCAGGCATTGGTATATTATTAGGATAATCAATAATTGTAGGACCAATGTAATAACCATTTTTATCTCCTTTACCTTCAACCTTTGCGTTCCTGCCATCAACCAGGATTATTGCACCGGATTGTTCAGCTTTATTTATGTAATTAATAATATTTTCCCTGGATTGTTTTGAAATAATCGGGCCTAAATTTAACCCTGGAATTTTATTCCTTGTTTCTTCGCACAACTTTTCTATAATATGATTCACATCTCTGACTGCAATCATAACTGAAGCTGCCATACATCTTTGTCCTGAAGTGCCGCTAAAAGAAGCAGCAATATCATTGGCAGTCATTTCCAGGTCAGCATCAGGGAAAACGACTAAATGGTTTTTAGCGCCTCCCAGAGCCAGGCATCTTTTGAGATTTGATGTAGCTCTTTTATAAACAATTTGTGCAATTTTTGTAGAACCGACAAAAGAAACAGCCTTAATATCCGGGTGATCGCAAATTGCTTCAACAATATCTTTATCTCCGTTTATCAGATTTAAAACTCCGTCAGGTAATCCGGCTTCTTTAAGCATTTCAGCTATTTTAGCAGCAGTTATCGGCACCTGTTCCGACGGTTTTAATATCATACAATTCCCAAGAGCTATTATATTCGGAAGACTCCAGTGAGGAACCATGTGAGGAAAATTAAACGGAACAATAGATGCAACAACACCGAGAGGTACATATTCTGTACGACAAACAACACCATCGCTTACCTTCATTATTTCTCCGGCAGTAATCTGGGGAATTGAGCAGGCAAATTCAGTTAATTCAATGCTTTTTTCTACTTCAGCAGTTGCTTCGTCAATAGTTTTCCCATGTTCGTCATGGATCACTGAAACAAGCTCTTTAATATTATTTTTTAAAATTGTTCTGTACCGGTATAATACTTCCGATCTTTTTTTTGAAGTTAATCCTGCCCATTTCGGAAAAGCTTCCTGTGCAGCCTTAACTGCCTCATCCAGATCATTATATCCTGATAATGGCACGGTTGAAATTATCTTACCGTTTAAAGGGCTAAAAACGTCTAATCTCTTATTATCACTTTGGACAAATTTCCCACCAATATAATTTTTTACTTCTTTGTATTTCATAAAATAATAATTTTAGGTATGTAATAGTTAAAAATCCATATCTGAAATAATTAATAAACAAAAGTACAATCAAATTCACTCACAAAATAAGGAATTAAATTTATTACACACCCTAAATAAAAGTAGCTAAAATAAAAAAATTATGAAACTTTGCAATAGATGAAAACATAAAAGGGTTGGTGTTTCGTTAGTCATGTCGTGATCTTTTTGCAAAATCGTTCAGTGTCAGTATAAATAGCTGATTTAAATTGCATTTTACAATTTTATTGTTATTTTTGCGTCTCTCTATTTTAATTTTCTTATTTCAGGTACAAGAAAACTCAATCTTTAAATCTTTTATTACGTATTATTAACTATTATGAAAAAAATATTGCTATTATTCACAATTTTAAGCATTCTTATTTCAAAAACCACATTCAGCCAGGGAATAATCATCGATCATAATTGTACGGATATCGGTCAAATTCCGGCAGATGTTATTGATGATATCCAGGAAAATATTAAATGGCATTATGCACATACATCGCATGGTCATCAGCTAACTTGCGGCATTGAATACCTTGAAAACACCGACACGTTACTTGACGTTGAAATCGGATTTAAATATCTTCCTGATTCAGCAGGTGCACTTTGCATTTTCGACGGGCAGGAAAATTTTACATACATAACCCCTGAAGGTTATTGGTATACCACTCAAGGTTGGGGATGGACACACAATGTCCTAAATAATAATCCCGAAATCAATGTATCTGCATGGTCGTGGTGCACTGAATTAAATACCTGGACTACAGATAAAGTTCAGCAATACCTAGATTCTATTACATCTTTCGAAGCAGCTTTTCCTAACGTTACATTTGTTTACTTTACAGGCAATGCCCAATATAATGGAATTAACGGATATAATAGATATCTACGTAACCAAATGATCAGACAATATTGTATTGATAATAACAAAGTTTTATTTGACTTTGCTGATATTGATTGTTGGTATAATGGTGAAATGAATTATTATATTTATGAGGGAGATACAATACCTGTTCAACATTCAGCATATAATGGTGCTGGCTGTGGCCATGTTAATGAGCTGTCGTCCATTCAAAAAGGAAAAGCAGTATGGTGGATGATGGCAAGATTAAGAGGATGGGAGGATGGTATCAGAATGAATTTAAAAATTTTCTTAGAAGGACCTTTTAATGATACGGGCATGAATACTAATATTGCAGCTGATGGCAATCTCCCGTTGGCTCAACCTTATAATATCGCTCCTTGGGATTATGCAGGTACCGAAAGCGTTACTGCAATACCAAATGCTGATATTGTTGATTGGGTTCTAATTGAATTGCGCGATACGACAAATGCCTCATTGGCAACCGGCGAAACAATGATTGCCCGGCAGGCAGCCTTCCTGTTAAATGATGGTTCTGTTGTAGGATTGGACGGCACAAGCATTCTCTCATTCTCTCATTCAATCATTCATAATTTGTTTGTAGTTTTATGGCACAGAAACCATCTTGGCATAATGTCAGCCAATCCCTTAACAGAATCAGGTGGTGTTTACAGTTATGACTTTACTACCGGTTCCGGTCAGGCTTATGGCGCTGCCCCAGGGCAAAAAGAAATTGCGCCCGGTATATGGGGTATGTTTGGCGGAGACGGAGATGCTGACGGACAAGTTAATTCAAACGATAAATCAAATGTCTGGGTTATACAGGTAGGAACAAATGGTTACAAATCCGGCGACATGGATATGGACGGAAAGGTGAATAACCCGGACAAGAATGATGTTTGGATTGGGAATGTCGGAGCGAATAGCCAGGTACCGGATTAGATAGTTCGATGTTTGAAGTTCTAAGAACTATAAAATCACTATACCAAATTAGCAAACCCCATAAAAGCCAGTGCAAGAATACCTGCAGAAATAAGGGCAATGGGTACGCCTCGCATACCTTTTGGAACCTCCATTAATTCCAGATGTTCTCGAATACCGGAAAATAATACTAATGCCAAACCAAAACCAATAGCATTGGCAATAGCAAAAACAACACCTTCCATCAAGTTAAAATCTTTCTGGATTGTCAGGATGGCAACACCAAGTACAGCACAGTTAGTTGTGATAAGCGGAAGGAAAATACCCAATGCCTGAAACAAAGCAGGACTGACTTTTTTAAGGATGATCTCCACCATCTGCACAAGTGAAGCTATTACAAGGATAAACGTAATAGTTTGGAGAAATTGAATTCCGAATGGATTCAATACATAATTCTGAATTAACCATGTTACAATTGTAGCTAATGTCATTACAAATAATACTGCTCCACTCATTCCGATAGCTGTATTGATCTTTTTAGAAACTCCAATAAACGGGCAAATCCCGAGAAACTGGTTCAGAACTATGTTATTTACAAATATCGCCCCGATGATGATGATGATGTATGTCATTTTTTATTGATTATTGATTATTTTCTATTGACTATTTTGCAATTTAAAAAATCTAAAATCTAAAATCTAAAATTCTTTATGTCGTTTTCTTCAACCTGTTCATTATCGCAATTAAATATCCAAGAGCAATAAAAGCACCTGGCGGTAATATAAACACCAGCACTCCATCTCCCTGGATAAATTTCATGCTTAAAATTGCACCGCTTCCCAAAATCTCTCTCACAGCACCAAGCAAGAACAAAGCAAAAGCAAAACCTAATCCCATTCCAAGTCCATCAATGACAGAAGAGATAATATTATTCTTAGATGCAAATGCTTCTGCCCTGCCAAGCACAATACAGTTAACAACAATAAGCGGAATAAATAATCCCAGCGCTTCAAACAATGCAGGTGTGTATGCCTGCATTGTAAGTTCAACAATCGTAACAAAGGATGCAATTATTACAATGAACGACGGGATCCTGACCTTGTCGGGAATTAAATTTTTAATAAGTGATACTACCAAATTCGACATTACAAGAACAAACGTAGTCGCCAATCCCATTCCTAATCCGTTAATTGCTGTAGTAGTAACCCCCAGTGTCGGACAAAGCCCGAGAAGTAATACGAATACCGGGTTGTCCTTTATAAAACCTTTAGTGAAATTTTGTAACTGATTCATATTTATAAATATTAAAAGATACAAGAACCAAGATTCAAGAATCAAGAAAATTGATTTATGATATATTTAAAATAATAATGATAATAAAAAATTATAAGACTTATTTACTTTACTTAATGATTTTCTAAATCCGAATATCATTTTTTGGACCTCCTGTATTTCCTCAGAAATTTTTAAATAATCTATTTCTAACAGATAATCTAAATCAAAAGATAGTATAATCTGTGTTTCAAGTTCGAATGCTGATGAAAGAGCAATATTTAAAAATCTACGAAAATCCCGATCAGAATTTCTTCCTGAACCTTCAGCTATATTCGAAGGAATTGAAATAGCCGATCTCCTAATCTGGCTAACAAGTCCAAATTTCTCTTCTTCAGGATAATCTTTTATTAATAAATATATTTTTTTTGTTAGAACTCTTGATTTTTGCCAAATTTTCAATTCCTTAAAATTATGCATCTTATGATATTTTATTTAGTTAATTATAATCTTAATTCTTATTTCTTATTTTTTGGTTCTTGCTTCTTGGTTCTTGACTCTTGATTCTTGATTCTTGACTCTTGGTTCTTGACTCTTGATTCTTGACTCTTGCTTCTTAAACTCATCATAAGCCCTTTGAACTGCATCGCAGAAAGCACGTGAGCTGATGGTAGCGGCTGTGATAGCATCTACATCACCTCCATTTTTTGTTACTTTTAGTTTAAATTCCGTCGGGTTTTTCCCATTAAACTGATTGCTCCAATCAGATTTCGTTTTATCCATTTTATCGCCAAGTCCGGGAGTTTCTTTATGTTCGAGCACGGCTGTATTATTGATAACACCTTCCGGATTTAACCCAACCATGATCCAGACCCTGCCGCTAAAGCCTCTATCAGTATAAGTCTTGATTGCAGTGCCGACTTCCTCACCATTTTTTGTCGCTTTAAAAAATGTTAAAGAATCACTTCCACCTTCCGGTAAAATTTTATACTCACTTATATTATCAAATTCAGGAAGCACTTCACTGATTGCTTTTTCTATTTTCAGCAGTTTAGCAATTGCTATCGGCTCTTTTGTAACCGTATAAACACCACCAAGCGTAAGTGCAGCAATGGCAGTTACCACAAAGAGCGTTAAAACCATATTTACGAATGACGATTCTTTTTTTGCCATTTTTTGATTGTCTATTGTTAATTGTTTATTAATTCTTAACCGTTTCTCCAAACCTTTTCGGCTTAAATCCTCTATCTATCAACGGTACAAAAGCATTCATTATCAGAATTGCAAATGAAACACCTTCGGGATATGCACCGAACACCCTGATCAATATCGTTAATATACCTGCTCCTGCTCCAAATATCAACTGCCCTTTAGCCGACATCGGTGAAGTAACCATATCCGTCGCCATAAAGAACACACCCAGCATCATACCTCCTGTTATTAGATGAAACAAAGGATCAATGAAATATGAAGGATCGGCTAACCATAGAATGCCTGAGAAAATAATCGCACTTCCGAGATATCCCGCAGGAATGTGCCACGTAATAATTTTCCTGAACAACATATAAATTGCACCTATCAGCAATGCAATTGCCGATATTTCACCGAGCGATCCTCCCATATTACCAAGCAATTGATCAACATAAGAGGGTATTCTGTAAGTTACTTCAACTCCATCCTGTATATATGTTATCCCATCCTGCATCACTTTCTGAATTGTTGCCCCTTCCTTATAAAGTTCTCCTTTTAATGCTCCCAATGGTGTCGGTCCGGTAATAGCATCGGTAACAGCTTTGGTAAACAATGGTTTTGGAACCGGCCAGCTTGTCATCTGAACCGGGAATGATATTAACAGGAAAACCCTGCCCACCAATGCAGGATTAAAAATATTTTTACCCAGACCCCCAAACGACATTTTCCCTATTCCGATAGCTACAATAGCGCCGATTATAATAATCCACCATGGTAAATTACAAGGTACATTAAAAGCAAGCAAGACACCTGTGATAATTGCAGAGCCGTCAGTTATGCTGATCTCACTTTTAAGTAAATATTTTTGAATAAGATATTCTACCAGTAAACAAGCAACAACAGAGATCAAAAGAACCCTTACAGCACTGAGGCCAAAGAAATAAATTGAAACAAGGGCAGCCGGGATCATTGCGTAAATAACGCCGTACATGATCTTGTTTACCGAGTTATCGGTGTGAACATGAGGAGAACCTGAAACTCTTAATATATTCATAAGTTGTTAATTTCTAAATCCAAAAACCAAATATCTATTTTTAAAATAACTAAATCATTTTTTCGACCTTGTTCTAATGATTTGTCCGACTATATTTTTACCAAGCCTGATGTAGTCAAGCAATTGACGATTTGCCGGACAAGTATATTGACACGAACCACATTCAATACAATCCATAACCCTTTCTGCTTCTGTTCTTTCATAGTCTTCTATCATCACTGTTTTTTCAATCAAATAAGGTTCAAGTCCCATAGGGCAAACAGAAACACACTTTGAACATCGGATACAATTCTTGATAATTTCCCTGTCGGATTCTTCCTCCTTCATTATCAGTATTCCTGAAGTGCCTTTAACAACAGGCACATCAAGTGAAGTTAATGCCTTACCCATCATAGGACCGCCACCGATAACCTTACCCGTATCTTCAGGTAATCCTCCGGCAGCTTCAATCAGATCTGATATAGGTGTACCAATACGCACCAGCCAGTTTGAAGGATTTTTAACCGACTTGCCCGTTATGGTTACGACCCTTTCAAAAAGCGGTTTGTTCTTTTGAACAGCTTCATACACTGCATAGGCAGTACCTGCATTATTTACAACAGCACCAACCTCAACCGGAAGTTTACCGGAAGGCACTTCCCTGTTAGTTAATGCTTTTATAAGTTGCTTTTCAGCGCCTTGCGGGTATTTCACTTTTAGTGCATAAACTTCAATTCCTTCGTAGTCTTTTGCCAATTCTGTTAAATATTCAATCACATCAGGTTTGTTATTCTCAATCCCAATCATGGCTTTGGCAACACCTAATGCTCTCATTAAAATCTTTGTTCCTGTCAGTATCTGCTCACCTTTTTCCATCATAAGCATGTGATCGGAAGTAAGGTACGGTTCACACTCCACTCCATTTATAATAAGCACTTCGGCTTTTTTACCATCAGGAACCATTAATTTAACATGAGAAGGGAATGCTGCGCCACCAAGCCCGACAACCCCCATAGCATTGATCTTGTCGATGATCTCTTTTTGGCTGAGTGTGATATCCTTCTTTATTTCATCACTTCTGTCAATTGTATCTTCCCATTCATCGCCTTCAACATCAATAACCACGGCAGATTTCCGGTATCCGCTTGTATCGATTACATTATCAATTTTTTTAACCTTTCCTGAAACAGAGGAGTGTATATTGGCAGAAATAAAAGCCTCACCTTTAGCAATAAGCTGCCCTGCTTTCACCTGGTCGCCACGGTTAACCAAAACTTTAGCCGGCGCTCCAAGATGCTGTGAAAATGGGATATAAGCAACTTTAGGAATCGGCAATATTTCTATCTGCCGGTCTTTCGATAGCTTATTCTCTGCCGGATGAACACCTCCGGGTTTGAATGTCTTTAACGAACCCATTTAATATTTACGATTTTAGATTTTAGATTTTAGATTTCAAGTCAACATTACTATTCACTATTCACCACTCTCCTCTCCGGTTCCGGGTTTTTCCGGTCTGTTATCTTTATCTTTTGCTTTAGCATCAAGAACCGTTTCTTTTGTAACAGTCTCCTTTTTTTCTGTGGGTTTTTCAGATTCAGCCGGTTTAATCGGTTTCGGTTTTCTTGGCGGAAAGTTAAGCTCCCAGATTGCATTTGTGGGACAAACCTCTACGCACTTTCTGCAAAGCCTGCACTTTGCAGGATCGATGTAAGAAAGATTGTTTTTAATAGTAATGGCATCAAATTCACATACTTTTTCGCACTTACCGCATCCTATACAAGCTACTTTGCAATTTTTCCTTGCTATGCCACCTTTTTCTTCGTTCATGCAACTAACAAATATCCTTCTGCCTTTTTTACCCTTAGGTCGTAATTCAATAATGTCTCTCGGACAAGCTTCCACACATGCACCACAGGCTACACATTTATCATTTACTTCAGGCAAACCGGTTTCGGGATTCATGTGAATAGCATCGAAGTTACATACAACCACACAGTCCCTGAGTCCTAAGCAACCAAACGGGCAGCCACCTTCTCCGCCGAAAAGGCTATGCGCAAAAGCACAACTATTGGCACCTTCGTAAGCGACTTTTTTTGGTGAATTTGTAAAAGAACCATTGCACCTGACAACGGCTATTAATGGTTCTTGTTCTTCGACCTCTAATCCGAGGATTTTAGCCACTTCAGCCATAACATCATTACCGCCAACCGGACAATTCAGTCCTTCAAGATTACCTTTCTGATTACCCTGGTTTACGGCTGCTTCGGCAAAAGCCCGGCAACCGGCAAAACCACATCCACCACAGTTGGCTGATGGTAACGATTCTTCAACTTCATCAATCTTCGGATCTTCATATACTTTGAATTTCCGGGCAACAAAATAAAGGATCACTGCTGCTATCAGACCTATTGCACCAAGTGAAGCTACAGCAAATATTACTACGTCGTTCACGGTTATAACTTTTTGTAATGTTAATTAATTAACAGTGGCAAAAATATAAACATTTTAAAAGATAGAGATGTTTTTGCTAATTTTCTTAATTTGGAAAGAATCTAAATTTTCAGGGAATTGTGATATAATTCTCAGTCAACACACTCTCTAATTAGTGTTTGTCCATAAAGTCGGCAAAAATCAAAAAAATAAATATATTGCTCATTTTAACCCCCCTGTTTCCCCCCTACAATGGGGAATTTTGGTATTAATTTTTTTGATTTTTATAACTTCAATAGTTTAAAGACAGTCTCTAATTATTGACTATTCCCGTATTTGCTGGATTTTCTATTGACCCCATTTTCGTTCCTCCAAAGGGGAAAACTTTTTTCCTGGTTCCTGGCTCTTAATTTTACAAAACTATTTCACACCGGCATTAAACTTCAGGGTTACTTCGCCTGGCGATATGATAAATTCATAAAATTATCTTTGTATTATAAAAAAAATATGTACTTTAGCAATCATATAAACACCATTAACAAAATGACAACAGGAAACCAAAACTTATATCTCTTTATTTTTCAAACACATAATTTAGCAGGCAACTATGCCCAAAGTGGAAATAAGAGGCATAGGGTGGTGGTTATCCAGTAGTTAGCAACAAGGCGAAGGCCACCGCACATTTAAGCACTTTCGGTTTTTTGGCGAAGCACAGGCTGAACGATGAAAAACCAAAAGAGCTTAAATTGGGACTAACGCTCAAAAAAAAGAGAAGACCAAGACAATGTGATAAACAAAAAACCAAAACCGAATAAAAATGATCAAAGTAATTATTGTTGACGACCACCCACTAATGCTTGACGGAATCAGAACAGCTTTAAGTGATTCTACGGAAATAAAAATAATTGGTGAGGCAATGAATGGTAAGGATTTGTTAAAATTGCTTAGCACTAATCTTCCTGACATCATTTTACTCGACATTATGATGCCTGAACTAGACGGAATTGAGACCTTAAAGATTGTGAAAAAGAAATTCAGGCATGTTAAAGTTATTGTACTTACTCAGTTTGGAGAAAGACGGTTTATAAAAAACTGTATTGATTTAGGTGCTGAAGGATTTTTATTAAAGGATTGTGGAACATCTATATTAAAGGATGCAATTATTGCCGTATTCAAAGGAGGTACATACTTCAATTCCTACAATTTCAATAGAAATAAATTGCATAAACATTTCAAGCCAGATATTCTTTCAAACAGGGAATATGAAATACTGACTTTAATAGCTGGTGATAAACCTTGCAAAGAAATTGCAAATCGTTTAAACTTAAGCATAAACACTGTAAGAACATACCGTAACCGTTTATTGATAAAATCCGGAAACAATACTCTTGCAGGTTTGGTTCAATGGGCGAACGACAATAATTTGATATAGTATTTGTCATCAAAATGATGACAAAATAAATTTCAGTTTGTCATCATTTTGATGACAAAAAATGATTTCATCTAACTTATCTTTGCAGGCAAATAATAACTCTAAAAATGTTAGAAATGATTTGCGCTGTGAAACCTATAAAATTAGTGCCTCCCTGACAGGAGAGAAAAATAATCTTCGTACATTTACAGGAAATAAAAAACTAATATCATGAAAGCAAAAAAATTATTTCTTGCAGCATTGTTAACCATAGCCTTCGGAAATGCAACATTATACTCACAACCCCAGTGGAAATTCCATATTGCTTTTGAAGATGGTACCGGTGCCAAAGATACTATGTGGTTTATTTGGGATGAAACAGCTACAATATTCGGTATTGATACAGCTCTGGGTGAAGGACAGGCAATTATTAATCAAGATGAATTTAATGTATTTACCTTACTTGGAGTCTATCCAAATCTTGATACAAGCAAGGTTTTTGCAATTCCATATAATGAATATTTTGAAAAACAATTATTTGCAATAAACTATGCACTTCCACTAAAACTTAGTTGGGATTCTTCACTGTTCCACGCAGATTTTCTTCCACCAGAACCAGTGGGATGGGTTAATTATGCCCGGTTATACAGTGACTATTTTTTCTGGATAAATAATAATCCAAACAATCAGGACTTCGATATGACTTTAATAGATACTGTAATGTCGCCGGATCCATCAATAACCGATCCATGGTTCTGGCAACCCTGGATACATTTTCCTATCAATGTTTATATGCATCAGGAACCACAGACAAATGTTAAATTAGAAGTTAGCAACAGTTTATTGTTCAATATTTATCCTAATCCTTCAAATAATTTCCTGAAAATCGAAAGTAATAATGAAATCAGGCAAATCCGAATTTTGAATATTTCAGGTGAAACTTTATATAAAGCTAATATATTAGAAAATAGCTATTCTATCGATATCTCATTTTTAAAGAATGGAATTTATATTTTAAAACTTATTTATTCTAAAAATCAATATTATTATGAAAAATTTATTAAGAGTGATTAGCATTGTAATTATTTATCTAAATGCGATAAGTCCTATAATAAGCCAGGATGTACTAAATAATGATACTATAGTATATCCTCCCGATGAAAGCGATCCTTATTCAAGCACCTATGGGTGGTATTTGCCAGTAAATGGTACACTTAGGATTTTGATAGTTTTTGCTGAAATTGAATATGACACCGGAACAGATCCGGATCCCGCAACAAATAATGATGACTGGATGCCTCATTCCTTACCAAACTGGGCAGATCAGATTCTCGATGTGAACGTTCCTTCAGGAACCCCGCAAGGGCTTTTGACACGGTATTACCTGGAGGCTTCATTAGGTGAATATAATGTACTTGGCGATCACTTACTCGCACCAAATAATGGTGGTGTATTTAAAGTTCTACGAAGTCAACTATTAAGCAATTTTGATTTTTCTGCATTAATTAGTGAGATTAATTCTCAAATGGCAGGTAATTTTGTTACTGGACATGGGCTAAATAATGTTTCATATTTTGACAACTGGACACACGTGTCTGGGAGTCCAACAAATCCTAGCGGAAAACCAAAAATAACACCAAGCACAGATAATCCAAGCAGGATAGATCATTTAATGATCATCTGGAGAAATCATTTTTATTTACAGGGGACTGGCGGAACATACACTGTATATAATAATGCAAATATTGTTGGGTACCCTATTAGTGGTGTTAGTATTAATGGATCAAATGGTAATTCTATGCCTATTAATACATTACGCCATGAGTATGCACATAGTCTTTATGGAGGTAATAATTTCCATGCCGGAGGAGGTGGAAGTCATGAAAATTATTTTATTCCTAGGTCGGGTGGATGGAGTAATCTAGGTTTATCCGGATGTTCTCTTTTAACATGGAATGGTTGGGATAGACACTCTAAAAATAATCAAAAAGAAGTTTCCTGAAGTTAAGTGTATCATATTATCTCAATTTGGGGAAAGAGGGTTGATTAAAAAATGTATGGAATTGGGAGCTGACGGTTATTTATTAAAGGATTGCAGTAAGCAGGATTTAATAAACGCCATAAAAACAGTAAATGAAGGTGGCACCTGGTTTGAAATACATTATAAAATCAAAGTAACAACTTTAGATAAGCCAAAACTTTCAACAAGGGAAAAAGAAGTCTTAAAATTTATTTGTATGGAATTTAGTAATAATGATATTGCAAAAAAACTTAATATTTCTAAATCCACCGTAAATACCTATCGTGCAAGACTGATGCAGAAAGCTGGGGTAGAAAATGATATTGGCTTGTTTAAATGGGCTTTAGAAAACAAAATGACTAATTTATAACCAATATAAATTGCAACTTTTATAATTATTATTCTTTGAAGTAATGCCTTATTTTACAGGGTTTTTCAAAGGTTTGTAGCAATTTAGCTACAAATTTTTTTCAGCGTGTATCATTTTAACTACATTTTTTTATAAATTTCTACATAATTTTACCTTTTTAATAAAATAAACAAAAATGAAAAACCTGATTTTTATTCCGTTATTGTTAGTCATATCTCTTTTACAAGCTCAAAACGGGAAATGGCAAACACAAGCAATAGAGACTAACAACAACCTTTACGGACTCTCTTTTACCGATTCTTTAACCGGCTGGATTTGTGGGGAAAACGGCTTGATGTTACATACAACCGATGGATATAACTGGAATCAACAGCCAACCCCGGTTACAGTGAACCTGTATGATGTTTTTTTCCTTAATGCATTGCAGGGATGGTCTTGTGGCGATAGCGGTACGATTATACATACTAATAACGGTGGACAAGTTTGGGAAATACAAGAATCACAGATTAACGACAGAAGGTTTGTTTCAATTGAACTAACAAATTTTAATGGACTAATTTATGGATTTAGTGTTGGCGATTCAGCAGTTACGGGAACATCAAATGGAGCCGAATGGATTGGATTAACTCCTTCTAATATGTATTATGATATAACTTATTGGGATCCTTATGATGGGTTCAGGGCTTGTTTCTTGACCCCCTATCAAATGGTATGTACAGATGATTTCGGTTGTACCTGGGAATGGGTAGCTGTTTTTGAATGCGTACAATATGGCATTATCAGAAAAGACAAACCTTTTGCCTGGATATATAATACTTGGACTGTAGGTGAAAATGGTACAGCATATTTCAACTATTATCCAGGAGATTTCTACCCATTTTATCCTGCTCAAACACCCGACACCCTTGATTTATACGAAGGCGATGTGGATGAATACGATTCAACAATATGGGCAGTTGGTGAGATTGGTGAGATAATTTACTCAACAGACTTTGGTGTATCATACCAGAAATACCCTTCGCCAACATCATATAATCTATATGATGTTGAGTTTTCGGGCAAAGAAACCGGTTGGGCAGTAGGCGATAGCGGAACTTTATTAAAATACACAGGTGAATGGGTGGTAACGGATTTGCAAGAGGAACAAAACAAAGAAAATAAAATTAAGTTACAAATAACTCCAAACCCGTTTACTCATAAAGTTTCAATTGGTGTTGATATTTGGAAGGATAAACAATTATTGCTCAAGATATATGACCTTAACGGAACAGTAATTAAAAATCTTTATACCGGTATAATGAATAAAGGTTATAATAAGATAATGTGGAATGGTATAAATAATGCCGGTCGGCAAATAAAAAGTGGTGTTTATATTATTAAGCTATTTTCTGATAAAAAAGTGATTACTCAAAAAATAATTAAAAAATAAAAAAAACCGCAAAGCACCTAATAAGGGCCGGTGCAATGCGGCTTTAATTAACTAAATTAATAATTAATTAAAAAAAGGAGGACAAAACTATGAAAAATTTTGTTTGTTATTTTCTTGTCATGATTTTTGTTTTCGTTTCCGAAAACATTTTTTCGCAATGTGAAATGCTAAGTGATGACGGTGGAAGAACTTACTACACAAGTTGTGAGGATGGAGAGTTGAATATTACAGACCCTCCGGTTTCATCCCTTACAATTACTGACTATGAAATGATATTTGAATTGATCCCGGGTGATTATGGAGTTCAAAGTACCTGTGCTTTCGGCGATGCAAACCTATTTTCTACGGGTTAAACCCAAAATTCATTATCATGAAAATAAAAGTTTTTAAACCGCCTTAATTAGAAAAAAAAGTGTAATTTTATCAATACTTTTTAAAACAATAAATTATGAAACGGATAACACGATTTTTTTTGATTGCAATTCTTCAGGTAACGTTTTTACAAGCATTTTCACAGGATTTTTGGGAAGAAATAATCTTACCTGATTCATTCGCATATCGTTGTATGGATATAAGTCCAATTGGTGATATTTATCTTGGGATGCGTGGTTTTAGTTATCCTGGTGGTATATATCGCTCAACTGATAATGCCCAAACATGGCAATATCTCGGATTAACGGAAAAACCTGTTTACGCATTGGAAGTTTGTTCGAACGGGGATATTATTGCAGGAGTATTTTCGGGTATTTTCAAATCATCTGATAACGGCAATACCTGGTACGAGGTCTATTATTCATCAGGGAATATGACCAACATAATATCACTTTCAAACGGATATGTATTTGCTGGAGGGGTTGATAATTTACACGGGATAATCCGTTCAGATGATTTCGGTGAAACCTGGGATACAGTTCATGTTTTTACCAATTACGGGCAGGAAAACCTTAAAGCCCTGGCAGTTTCAGCAGAAGGTCATGTATATGCAGGTACCTATAACATGTTCGGTGAAGGAAGCATCTGGTTTACTATCGACCTGGGAGAAACATGGACGGAAATAAGCATCCCGGATTTTTCACCTTACTGGCCCTGGATATTTTCACTTGCAGTTCATCCGCAGGGCGATTTGTTTGCTGGATTTTATGGCCAGGGTTTGTATCGTTATAATTTCACAACACAACAATGGACAGCTTTGTATCTTCCATGGGTTACACCCGATGATATCTTATTTATCGGGGATTATAAAATATTTGTCGGACTTTACCAGGATCCAAATGGTGGTGCTGGAGTAATTTATTCAGAAGACGGAGGCCAGAATTTTACAACATTGAACAGTGGAATTAATGGAGGTAATGGAGGTTCAATTGGATATCTTTTTCGACATCCGAATAATTTAATCTTTGCATTAGGCTGGGGCTTTTACAAAAGTACAGTACCTGTATTTACTGATGTAAATGATAATGTTGAAACCGAAACAATTCGGTCTCTAAATTATCCAAATCCATTTACAGATAAAACAATAATTGGATGGTGTATTTCAGAAAAAGATAAATTCGTAAACATTACTATTGTAAATGCATCCGGTAAAATAATTTTGAAAGAAAAAATCATTAACAACGGTAATTATATATTTCACGCCGGTAACATAAAATCCGGAATTTATTATTATTCTATTTTAGTGGGAAATAATTTATATACTGGAAAAATGATTTGCGTAAACTAACTTCTAAATTTTTATAATGATGAAAAAGATAACTAAATATTTCTTGTTCTTAATTCTTCAGGTTACGTTTTTACAGGCATTTTCACAGGATTTCTGGGAATTGGTTATAACAGGAATTGATTCAACTTTTTCCAGGTGCATTGATATAAGCCCTGAAGGAGATATTTATCTCGGGATGAATGGTTATAGTTATCCAGGAGGTATTTACCGTTCAACAGACAATGCACAATCCTGGGAATATTTAGGATTGGATGAAAAACCGGTTTATTCAATTGAGGTTTGTATTAATGGTAATATTGTTACCGGTGTAAAAAATGGAATATTTAAATCAAATGATAATGGAGTTAGCTGGTATCAAACTTATTGGCCTGTAGGAAATATTACTAATATACTTTCATTATCGAATGGTTATATTTTTGCAGGGGGAGTTGATAATTTGCACGGGATAATCCGTTCAGATGATTTCGGTGAAACCTGGGATACAGTTCATGTTTTTACAAATTACGGGCAGGAAAACCTTGAAGCCCTTGCAGTTTCGGCTGAAGGGCATGTTTGGGCAGGAACGCATAATATTTTCGGACAAGGTAGTATAACCTTTACGACCGATTTGGGTGAAACCTGGACTGAGCTTGATTCTCCTTGTAATTACACCCAGGTGTTCTCTCTTGCTATTAAACCGCAAGGTGATTTGTTCGCCGGTTTTCACAGTGAAGGTTTATACAGGTATAACTTTATGAACCAGCAGTGGACAGCGCTGTATTATCCTTGGGTTTCCCCTGACGATATTTTATTTATCGGGGATTATAAAATATTTGTAGGATTGGGGCCAGACGGATATGGTGGTGTTATTTATTCAGAAGACGGTGGTCTGAGTTTTAACTCGTTGAACAGCGGCATTAATGGTGGCAATGGTACTTCAATTAGTTATCTTTTTCAACACCCGAATAATTTTATTTACGCTGAAGGTTTGGGTTTTTATAGAAGTGTTCTACCTGTTTATACTGATGTGAAAAATGTTGAATTTTCTGAAACAGAACAGACATCAAATGCTCCGAACCCTTTTACTAATAAAACAGTTATTCAATGGAATAATTCAGAAAAAGATAAATATGTAAACCTTGTTATAATAAATTCATCAGGTAATTCAATTTTGAATGAAAAAATTGAGAATACAGGTGAATATTTTTTTCAAAACAATAATTTAAAACCTGGAATATTTTTTTACTCATTGGCTGGAAAAAAAAGTATTTATTCAGGAAAAATGGTATTGATAAAATAAACGAACTGCAAATTTATTTGCAAACTTGATTTTTCTTCCTGCTTCTATTAATTGAAGCATTCCTTAATTTTATTCTTAAACAATTTTCTTTAATTTTTTTTATAATAATTTTAAATTTTAATATCATGAAACAGATAAATTTAATAAATTTTTGTATTGCATTTTTAATGAGTGCTATTTTCGGATTAACAGTATCCGGACAATCAAACGACCCTGCTGCTGCATCGGGTTATATTGAGGATGACCAGGAATTCTGGGACAATACTCCTCATCTAATACTTTCGCCTGAATCGGATAATTGGGATTTGCCTACGGAAGTGGATAATTCAGTTTTAATGTATTTTCCTTGGACTTATATAGATGGTGATTTATGGAGACATATTTACATTCAGGGTGGTAACGGTGCATGTGCAGCGGTTTCAACGGTTCATTACACTTTAACGTATGAATTGAACCGCGTACGTGAAGCCTACGGACTGTATGATGAAAACAAATGCCCGGCAAACTTCACATGGAACTTTTTAAACGGCGGTGTTTTTGGTGCGGGTTCTTCGTTTACCGGTAATTTAAATATTCTTAAAACAAACGGTTGTCCAAGTTGTATTGAATGGGGTAGTTGTGATGAGGATAATTATGAGGAAAACTATACAATGTGGATGCATGGTTATGATAAATATTTTTCTTCTTATCAAAACAGAATAGAGAGTCATTCGCAAATTTACCCAATGTATAACCCTGAAAAACATGAACTGATGAAACACTGGCTTGCCAACCACAACGAAGGTGCGGAAACCGGAGGACTGATAGTTTTTTCAAACTTTGGAGCATGCACAAGCACAGTAGATCTCCTTCCCCCAAGTAATCATGCAGGAGATAAAGCAGTAGTAGAGTGGGGTACGGCTTGTAACCATGCCATGACAATTGTTGGATATTGCGATGATGTAATGTGGGATTTTAACGAAGATGGCCAGTTTACAAATAACATTGACCTGAACGGAGATGGTAATATTGATGTAAGAGATTGGGAAATAGGAGCATTTATTGTAGTAGGCTTAGGCCATTACGATTATGCACAGGAAGGTTTTGTTTGGGTAATATATAAAACTATGGCTGAGTGTACTAATCAATCTGCAATTGTAGAGCATGTTGATGATGGTTATGAGCCGTTAATTGAAATAAAAGGTGAGTTGGTTCATAACAAACGAAACAATATGAGAGTACGAATGGCACAGGGAGAGAATGCAAACAGTAATCCTCCATCTGCATATGATGATTGGAGAAATACATTTTTCAAATATGCCGGAGGAGCTAATCCAATGCAAGGTATTGACTATGACCCGTGGTTGGAATTTTCGCTAAATTACGGTCATTATTTTGCCCAGGATGATTTCGGGAAAATATTTCTAAGAATAAATAGTAACAGCTCGGAATCTGGCACACTTGAATATTGGACTTTAGTTGACAGAAGATGGGGCGAAGTATTTGAATTACAATATCCTGAAACAAATATTGAATTACCTGTGAATTCAGATTTGGTGTTTGAAATCCCATACGACTTAATTCCACACGAAACCTATATTGAAGAAGACTTGTTATTGTTCAGCAATATGGTATCCCGCTTTACACCTACCGTAGTCAACGGGGCTACCTTAACAGTTGAGGATGGAGTACAGATAGATATGTACGAAAGCGAAATCCATATTAACCAGGGAAGCTCACTTATTTTACAAGGTAATGTTACAATACTTGCTAAAAAAGGAATTTGTAAACTAATAATAGATGGAAATGTTTCTATCGGATCAAACGTAAGCTTCATTGCCGAAGAAGACGCTCAACTCCAGTTGAGAATTAATAATACAAACATTGATGTTACAATGGATTATGCGCACTTCTCAGGTTCTGCCCTCATTGCTTATAATGATGAGCTAACTGTTACAAATTCCGATTTCACTGACAGCGGCATTTACGGTTTCAACGGAGATTTCGATATAAGCAACACCGAATTTATTTATTCTTTCGTTCATATTGCAAATGCAGACGCAGTCAACAGGCTTGTAAGTATTACCGGTAATTGCAATTTCTCAGGGCTACAAACCGTTCCGGCAATTGACATCGATAATTATCCTAATTTTAAAATAGACAATTGTATGATAAGCGACTGTTCAGATGCAATTAACCTGTTTAATTGCGGTTATGGTAATAAATATCAACAGATAAGTAATAGTGATATTACAGGAAATAGCGCTACGGGGATAACGGTATACAATACAACGGTGGACATTTTGCATAGTGAAATTGTTGATAATAGTTATGGTATAAAATGCCTTGACAGAAGCCAGGTACACATAGAAGGAGATAATCATAATGTTACGCAGGAGATAAAAGACAATAATTCTTATGAAGTACTTGCTACAAGAGGCAGCTTTCCGCAATATTTCCATTGGAACTTAATACAGGATGACGACAACCTGCCGGGCGATCCATTGGTAAAATATACCGGACAGGAAGATGGTCTCGATGTTAGGAACAACTGCTGGGGATATAACTTCAACCCTGAAGATGACCTTGACCCTTATGAGAGTTATTTATGGGAGCCTGTATGGGAGTGCATGAGCGGTAGCGGTTCGGGCGAAGGTTCGGAAGCCGAAGGGATGTACCTTGCCGCAAGAGATAAAATCGTTGCCGAAGATTATGCCGGTGCCAAAGCCGACTTCCTGCAAATCATTAGTCTCTATCCTGCTTCAAAATATTCACAGGCTTCATTAAAAGAAATTTACTCTCTTGAGGCTTTTGTAAGTAATAATTATACTGAGCTAAAAACTTACTACGATTCAGAACCTAACATTACCAACAGTCCTGAACTAAACAAACTAGCAGACTTTCTAATCAATTTCTGCGAAATTAAATTAGAAAACTGGCAAACCGCCATAGCCTGGTTTGAAGATGTGATACAGAATCCCGAATCATTGGAAGATAGCATCTTTGCTATTATTGATTTAGGTTACACTTATTTCCTTATGGAAAACGGTGGATTCAAATCGGCTTACGTTGGTAACATGGCTCAATACAAGCCTGTATCGCGCAAGCAATTCGAGGATGACAGGGATTACCTGCTTTCATTACTGCCGGGTGATGAGTTGAGTAAGACCATGAAAGAAAGTCTTGGTCAGCTTAAGAGCGGCGAATTGCTGCAAAACATACCCAATCCTTTCAACGGTTTAACTCAAATCTTCTATAGGATTGAAGAAGCTGCAACCGTAAGCATTAATGTTTACAACTACACCGGACAGCTTGTAAAATCTTATAACGAGGGAGTGAAAACCGGTGGGGTTCATTATGTTGAATTCGACGCCAATGGCATGTCCAACGGTATGTATTTTTATTCAATTAACATAAACGGAAAAACAAGTGATTCGAAGAAGATGACGGTAGTTAAATAAACATAATTGTTAATGATGAAAGTGAGACCCGGTCTTCTTTGATTTATAATCAGGTTGTGATGCAAAGAATTTCAAATGCCGTTTCATATCATCTAATAAAAGATTTGCCATATCGCGGCTAAAACCATCTTTTACAACAATACGTTCAACAATTAGGTCTTCACGGTTTTTAGGCATTGAATATGCCGGAATCAGCCATCCTCTATCGCGAAGCCGTTCAGACATATCGTACAAAGTAAAGTTGGTTTCTTCCTTAAGCTTCCAGGTAAAAACAGGAATATCACTACCATCACTTACAAGTTCGAACGGGCCAAGTCTGGCTATTTCACCGGATAGATAAAGCGCCACATCATGACAAGATTGCTGAATACTCCTGTATCCCTCCTTGCCTAACCTGAGAAAATTATAGTATTGGGCAACAATCTGGCTTCCGGGGCGTGAAAAACTAAGTGCAAAAGTTGGCATTTCTCCGCCAAGATAATTCACATAAAATATCAGGTCTTCAGGGAGTTCGTTTTTGTCTCGCCAAACAACCCAGCCAACACCCGGATAAACCAAACCATACTTATGTCCTGAAGCATTGATTGATTTAACCCATTTTAACCTGAAATCCCATTCTATTTCGGGTTGGATAAAAGGAGCAATAAAACCGCCGCTTGCTCCATCAACATGGATTGGGATTTCCCAGCCGGTTTCCTTATTCAGCTTATCTAATGCATCATTAATTTCCTTAACAGGTTCGTATTGCCCTGTGAAAGTTGTTCCCATTATAACTGCTACACCAATAGTGTTTTCATCGCATAATTTCACGACTTCTTCGGCATTGATAATATAACGGTCGCCTTCCATGTAAATAAACCTGGGTTCTACATCCCAGTATCTGCAAAATTTCTCCCAGCAAATCTGAACATCTATTCCCAAAACCAGGTTTGGTTTATCAGTCGGTTTTCCTTTTGCCCTCATGCGCTCACGCCATTTCCATTTCATAGCCATACCGCCAAGATGAACAGCTTCGCTGGAGCCAATTGTTGAGCAGCCGGTTGCTTCTTCATGGTCAGGTGAATTCCATAATCTTGCAAGCATATTTACGCAACGCATTTCGAGTTCGGCAGTTTGAGGATATTCATCCTTATCAATCATATTTTTATCAAATGTTTCAGCCATAAGCTGTCTTGCCTCAGGCTCCATCCACGTTGTTACGAAAGTTGCAAGGTTCAATCTTGAATTACCGTCAAGCATCAATTCGTCATGAACAATATTGTAAGCAGTTCGTGGTAACATTTCAATTTCCGGCATTTCATATTTCGGAACATCAACATTTAACCCCCTTCGTCCATAAGTTGGTGTTAAAACACTGTCAGACTCAGGAAGTTCTTGTAATTTTAATTTTTTTGAAAGCATAATATTTAGATTTTAATTGTTATACTGATGCTGTTGGAATTTACAAAAGCAAATTCTTACAGATCAGCATATACTGACGAAATCAAACATTTTAAATTTGCAAACCTGATTTCCGTCAGTATAATATTTTATTAATTATCGTTATTTTGTTTCCAGCCTGGTTTTTTAAGTTGATGAATAATAAGTGGAGCTGCTACAAAAACCAGGACTCCAGCTATAAGGAATATTACATAAAATGTGGGACTGCCAACTGCTATCTGGTCGGGAGGGAAGAAACCGATAAAAAATGCAAACAGAACAGCCAGTATTCCGATTCCTGATATTACCCACATTCCTAATTTTCCACCAGGTACCTTATAAGCTCTTTTTACATTGGGTTGTGTATATCTGAGCCTGATCGCCGTACAATATAAAAGGAAGTACATAATTAAATATGGCGCTACCGTTAAAATTGAAAGGATGAAAAAAGCACTGCTTATATTTGGCATAACTAAGAACACCAATGAAACTAAAGTAACAATACATCCCTGAATTATTAGTATATTTCGTTGTACACCGTTTTTATTTGTTTTAGCCATAAAAGGAGGTAGGTCTCCGTTTGTGGCAGTAGCAAGCAAACCTTTACTAGGACCTGCAATCCAGGCTAACACTCCACCTACAGCTCCGAAAGCAACTAAAAATCCTATTACAGGCAATAACCAATGAATATTGAATTTAGTAAGTAATTCATTAAATCCCTGCATAATACCTGCATTCAAATTAATATCTTTTGCTGGCATTACAGCAGCGATAGCAAGCGATCCCAATGTGAAAATTATAATTATTATAAACATAGCCGAAAAAACAGCTTTTGGGAATTGCCTTGTGGGATTTTTTAATTCGGTAACGTGAACTGCACCAACTTCCATTCCGGCAAATAATAATACGATTCCGGCAAGAAATGCAACACTGTTAAAATTGCTTAGGACAGGGAAAAATTTTATTGCCTGGTGAGTTTCCAGGTTTAAAAATTCAAGTTTATTCCCCATAACGAACCACAAAATACCCAAAATGATAACAAAAACACCAGGAATTAATGTTCCACAAATAACTCCATAGGTTGTAATTTTTCCTGAAGTTTTCATGCCTCTTAAACTGATTAGCGTTGCTGCCCAATAAACAATAAGGATTACAGCTAAATTAAAATATTTACTGTTAGCTAATGACTGGTCTATGAATAAATATGATAATGCTCCGGCAGCAAAAGAGAGGACAGTAGGATACCAAATTACATTTTGTATCCATTGTAACCAGATTGCAGTAAATCCCCACCGGGA
>JACKQG010001653.1_pt1 | contig 30330 bp, 34 predicted proteins | sample 8237621 | NCBI WGS metagenome assembly JACKQG01 (sample SAMN15677084, study PRJNA649215) | marine metagenome | biome: marine; feature: Black Sea; material: saline water; isolation source: suspended particulate matter (SPM) from the Black Sea western gyre | collected 2013-06-09/2013-06-10 | depth... | reverse complement strand
TGAAAATACATCTGACTTAACTTCTTTAGTAAAAGGTTCTGATAAAATTACAATGATTGATTTATATGCTGACTGGTGTGTAGCATGCAAAGAGTTAGATAAATATACTTTTAGTAATACGGAGGTTGCGAGTTTATTAAATAAAATTAACCTTATTAAGTTTGATATTACAAAAACAAATAAAGATAATTCTGATTTTCTTAAAAAATATAAATTATTTGGCCCTCCGACTTTATTATTTTTCACCCCAGATGGGAATGAAATACCTGATTATAGAATAATTGGTTATGTTGATGCGAAATTATTTATAAAAAAATTTAATCATATAAATAAACAGTTATCTTCCAAACTTTGAATATTTTCTTGTAAATTCATTTAAAATCTGTTAACTTCTACTAAGTTTGCATAAGGGGTAAAATATTGTCCAATATTCTAGTTATTAATGGACCGAATTTAAATCTTTTAGGTACTCGTGAGCCAGAAGTATACGGTAAAGAGACTTTATCAGATATTCAGAAATCATTAGAAAAAATTGCTAAATCAAAAAATATAACAATTGATTTTGTTCAATCAAATGCTGAACATGAAATTATAGATTGTATACAGTCTGCTAAAAATAATTCTATTGAATTCATAATAATTAATCCTGGCCCTCTAACACATACAAGCATTGCTTTACGTGATACATTCCTAAGTACTCAAATCCCATTCATAGAAATACATATTTCTAATATTTTTAAACGTGAAGATTTTAGAAAAAAATCTTATTTAAGCGATATTAGTTCTGGGGTAATTGCAGGTCTTGGAACAGATGGTTATCAATATGCACTTCTGCAAGCTATTAAATTAATTGAGAGTTAAGCATGGATTTAAGAAAGATTAAAAAGCTAATGGAACTTCTTGAAGAGTCAGGAATTTCAGAAATAGAAGTCAAAGAAGGTGAAGAATCAATTAAATTATCTAGAATATCTCAAACGCAAACACCTATAGTACAACAAAATGTTACACCTCCAACGACCCCAACCACAGACTTTAATCTCCCTGTCGATACTAAACAGAAAGATGTTGTTGATGGAGATACCATAAACTCCCCAATGGTTGGAACATTTTATAGAGCTGCATCACCAGACTCTAAAGTTTTTGTTGAGAAAGGACAAAAAATAAATAAAGGCGATACTGTTTGTATACTAGAAGCAATGAAAATGATGAATCAAGTAACAGCTGAATCAAGTGGAACCATAGTTGATATATTAGTAGATGATGGCGAACCTGTAGAATTTGGGCAACCTCTATTTGTAGTAAAATAATATGATTCAAAAAATATTAATTGCTAATAGAGGCGAAATAGCATTGCGTATTCTACGTGCATGTAAAAAATTAGGAATTAAAACTGTGGCGGTACATTCAACTGTTGATAGACAGTTACCTCATGTAAAAATGGCAGACGAATCAGTATGTATAGGTTCTGCTGATCCTAAAAAAAGCTACCTCAATATACCCTCTATAATAAGTGCTGCAGAATTAACTAATGCAGATGCAATACATCCTGGTTATGGTTTTTTATCAGAATCAGCAACTTTTGCTGAAATCGTAGAATCCAATAAATTTATTTTTATTGGCCCACCAAGTAAAGTTTTAAAAAAGATGGGTGATAAAATTAAGGCGAAAAATGCAATGAAGAAATTTGGCGTACCATGTATACCTGGTTATGATGGTATTCTGCCCGATGATATAAAAGAGAATATAAAAAAAGCAAAAGAAATAGGGTTCCCTATAATGTTAAAAGCTATTCATGGTGGTGGTGGTAGAGGAATGATGATTGTTAATTCCGCCAAAGATTTAGATGAGGCAATGAATATCACTAAATCAGAGGCTGAAAATGCATTTGGTAATGGTGATTTATACTTTGAAAAATATTTTGATAAACCAAGGCATATAGAAATACAAGTTTTATGTGATAATTTTGGAAATGCCATACATTTGGGTGAACGTGACTGCTCCTTACAAAGAAGAAATCAAAAAGTAATTGAAGAAACAACCGCTGTAAATATACCAAGAGAATCTATCAGCAAGATTGGCAAAATCTGTACTGATGCTTGTAAAAAGCTTGGATATACAGGGGCTGGTACGTTTGAATTTTTATATCAAGATGGAGAATTTAGTTTTATTGAAATGAATACACGAATCCAAGTTGAGCACCCTGTGACAGAGTTACTTACAGGAATTGATTTAATCTCACAGCAAATTCTAGTGGCGTCAAATGAGAAATTAGAAATATTACAAAGAGATATATCTTTTAATGGTCATTCAATTGAGTGTAGAATCAATGCTGAAAACCCAGAAACTTTTTTGCCATCACCTGGAAATATAACCTTTTTCCATCCACCGGGTGGACCAGGCGTAAGAATAGACTCACACATCTATTCTGGATATGATGTGCCTCCGAATTATGACTCCTTATTAGCTAAAATAGTTGTACATGCTGAAGATAGGGGCACTGCAATAAAAAAAATGTTATTTGCTCTTGATGAAACAGTAATTGAAGGCATACAAACTAATATTAGCCTACATAAAAAACTCCTAACCAGTGAATTTTTTACTACTGGTAAATTTACCATAAATACTCTTAATGAATTTATTAAGAAAAATTAGCAAATTATCTCTTTATCACTATTCACAATAACTGTATTATAGTAAAGCGCACTTCAATTCATCTTAACCGAAGTTTTTGCGTAAATCTCTAGGGGTTTTTTAAAAAGTAATGACTAAAAGAAGTTTGGCAAAGAATTTTAAAAGTAATTCATTAAGTAAAACAATAAAACAAGAAACATTATCATATATTGGTAAAATGAATGGCGAGGGAGTCAGCAATCTGCACAACCTATTCATATCTGAGGTTGAAAAATCCCTTATTTCAGCTGTTTTAGGGCACCTAGGTGGCAATGTTACCAAAACGGCTGGTTTTTTAGGTATAAACAGAGGAACATTAATAAAAAAAATCAAAGATTATGGATTAAATGACTAAATGAGTTCAAGTACATCTAGAAAACTTGCTTTAATAAGCGTTTCTGATAAAACTGATATTGATAAAATTGCAAAAGAGCTGATCAATAATAACTACGATATACTTTCAACAGGTGGGACAGCAAAATTTCTTACCAAAAATAAAATACCAAATATTCCTATCGCCAAATTTACTAATTTTGAAGAAATTTTAGAAGGTAGAGTCAAAACACTTCATCCAGTAATTCATGCGGGAATTTTAGCTAAAAATAAAAGTGATTTATTAAAAATAAAAGATTCTAATTATCAATTAATTGATATGGTTATAGTCAATCTTTATCCATTTGAAAAAGTAACTGCTAATAAAAATTGCAAGTTCACTGATGCTGTGGAAAATATTGATATAGGTGGACCCACATTGTTGAGAGCAGCCGCTAAAAATCATAATAGGGTCACAGTTTTAGTTGACCCAAATGATTATAAAAAAGTTATTCAACAGATTAATCAAAATGGAAGCACCAACCCACAAATGAGGCTAAATCTAGCTCAAAAAGTTTTTTCAAGAATTGCTGAATATGACTCTATTATATCTAATTATTTAAGCAAAAATAATCTCATCAAAAAAGACTCTATTCCTGAAAAAATTAATATTGTTTTAGAGCAAGAAGCTGAACTTCGTTATGGTGAAAATCCACATCAAAAGGCTAAACTTTATAGTATAAAAAGCCCAAATCTTTCTGGTTTTGATTTTAAACAACTGTCAGGTAAAGAATTATCTTATAATAATTTAGTGGATTCAGAAAGTGCATTATTATGTGTACAACAATTTAGAAGTCCTGCCTGCGTTATTGTTAAGCATGCAAACCCATGTGGTGTTTCAGAAAGAGAAGATATTTCAAAAGCATATAGTCAGGCATACCAAACAGACCCTATTTCTGCATTTGGCGGCATTATTGCTTTCAATAAAAAACTTGACCATAAATTACTGAAAAAAATTTTAAATCAACAATTCGTTGAAGTTATTATTGCTCCAAGTGTTAGCAAAGAATGTATTAGCCTAATTAAACTGAAGCCAAATGTGCGATTATTGATAATTAAAAATTTTAATAATAAACCTGCAACCCTTGAGCTTAAGTCACTACAAAGTAAATTTCTAGTTCAAGAAATTGATTCTAAGTCAGTATCAAAAAAGGATTTAAAAATAGTAACTAAAAAAAAGCCATCTCCAAGAGAAATTGAAGATCTTTTATTTGCATTTAAAGTAGCTAGATATGTGAAATCAAATGCCATAGTATTTGTAAAAAATAAAAAAACTTTAGGTATAGGAGCTGGTCAGATGAGCAGAATAGATTCTACAAATATAGCAAGATCCAAAGCAAAAAAACAAAATATCTCATTAAAAGGATCAGTGATGGCTTCTGAAGCATTTTTTCCATTTAGAGATAATATTGATTTGGCAAAAAAAATAGGTGTGAGTAGCATCATACAGCCAGGTGGCTCTATTAAAGATGAAGAAATAATCTCTATAACTGATAAACATAATTTATCAATGGTCTTTACCAATGTTAGAGTTTTCAAACATTAAACTATGGATCAGAATATATTTGTAATTGGTCAAGGTGGAAGAGAACATGCGATAGCATGGAAACTTTCAAAATCTAACAAGGTTGATAATGTATATGTTTGTCCAGGCAACGGCGGAACATCTCTCGAAGAGAATATAATCAATGTAGATATTAATATCGAAGACAAAGATTCTTTAATTAATTTCGCAAAAAATAATAATATTATTATGACTATTGTTGGGCCAGAAGGGCCTTTAGTGGATGGTATTGTAAATAGTTTTATTGAGAATGGATTAAAAATCTTTGGCCCTACTAAAGAATATGCAATATTAGAAGGATCAAAGGTATTCTCAAAAGAGTTTATGGAAAAGTTCGATATCCCTACGGCATCTTTTCGAATGTTCTCTGACAATATTGAAGCAAAAAATTATATAAAAAATAAAAAATATCCAATTGTTGTAAAAGCTGATGGTTTAGCGGCTGGTAAAGGTGTAATTATTTCAAATGATGAAGATGAGGCAATAAACGCCATAGACAAATTGCTTGGTAGCAATCATTCAGAATATATTGTTATAGAAGACTTCTTAATAGGACAAGAATTATCAGCAATTTATATTTGTAATTTTAAAGGTTCCAGTTATGAAATAGGATTACCGTGGACAAAGGATTATAAATCTAGAGATGAGTTTAATTCAGGTCCAAACACTGGTGGTATGGGTGCTGTCAGTCACCCTCTGGGATATCAGCATAAAAATTTACTATTTAAATTACATTTAGAAATTGAAAAAATATTAATAAAAACTATTGCTGCAATAAATAACTATAATAAAAAAACAAATAAAAACTATCTGGGGTTTTTATATATTGGGTTAATGATAAATAATGATAATGATATCAAAGTTCTAGAATATAATTGTAGACTGGGAGATCCTGAGACACAAAATTTAATGCTAACTCTTGAAAATCAAAATATTGACCTATATGACTTAATAGTTAATGATCCAATAAATTCTATTAAAGATTTCAACCTCTTAAAAATTGATACAGAAGAATCAAGTTATTGTTGCACCATAGTTCTTGCTGCCAAAGGATATCCTGATGCATACGCTAAAGATTTCTTTCTGGATATTAGTCATATAAAACAATCTGATAAAATTAAAATATTTCATGCTGGCACAGTTATAAAGAACAATAAGATACAAGTGGTTGGCGGGAGAATACTGACAGTCAATGTATTTGCTGATACCAAAGAAGAGGCTGTTAATTTAGCCTATGAAAATATTAAAAAAATTAATGTCTTTGAAGATGAAAATCTAAGTGTTCAAAATCAAAACTTGGTATTTTACAGAGATGATATAGGCAATTAATTATCGCTTCATTGAATCAAAAAACTCTGAATTAGTTTTTGTTGATTGAAGTTTGCTTAACATAAATTCCATTGCATCTAACTCGTCCATTGAATGAAGGACTTTTCTTAAAATCCATATTTTTTGTAATTCATCTGGTGTAGTTAAAAGTTCTTCTTTTCTTGTTCCAGAACGGTTAATATTTATTGCAGGATATATTCTTTTTTCTGCAATCCTTCTGTCTAAATGGACTTCCATGTTTCCGGTCCCTTTAAACTCTTCATATATAACTTCATCCATTTTAGAGCCCGTATCTATTAAAGCAGTTGCTAAAATTGTTAAACTTCCACCTTCTTCAATATTCCTTGCTGCACCAAAAAATTTTTTTGGTTTTGTTAATGAGTTTGCATCAACACCACCCGTTAAAACTTTTCCAGATGATGGGGCTATTGTATTATAGGCTCTTGCCAATCTTGTTATTGAATCCAAAAGTATAATAACATCTTTTTTATGCTCAACAAGCCGTTTAGCCTTTTCTATAACCATTTCTGCAACCTGTACATGTCTATGTGCTGGCTCATCAAAAGTACTAGCAACCACTTCACCTTTTACCATTCTTGACATTTCTGTAACTTCTTCTGGTCTTTCGTCAATCAATAAAACAATTAAAACAGCCTCTGGATTATTGGTTATAAGACTTTGAGCAATATTCTGTAGCATGATGGTTTTACCAGCTTTAGGAGGCGATATAATCAATCCTCTTTGCCCCTTGCCTATTGGAGAAGCAATATCAACTAATCTTGCTGAAATATCTTCCCTGCTTCCATTTCCTCTTTCTAATCGCAACCTTTCATTTGCATGCAAAGGTGTCAAATTTTCAAAAAGAATTTTATGTTTAGAATTTTCTGTCGAGTCAAAATTTACATTATCAACCTTAAGTAGCGCAAAATATCTCTCACCTTCTTTTGGTGGTCTAATTTTTCCTGCAACAGTATCTCCAGTTCTAAGTGAAAATTTTCTTATTTGACTAGGTGATACATATATATCATCAGGACCTGCTAAATACGAACTACCAGATGTACGAAGGAAACCAAACCCATCTTGTAAAATTTCTAAAACACCAGCACCTGATATATCTTCTCCGCTAGAAGAGTGATTCTTAAGAATTGTAAAAATTACATCTTGTTTTCTAAGTCTACCAACATTTTCAGCGCCCATTTTTTCAGCTATTTGTACTAGCTCTTGAATAGGTTTTTCTTTAAGTTCAGTTAGGTTCATAAGATTATTAGGTTAGTTAATTTAGTTTATATTTGATAATATTTTTTACGAATAGATTTATGTATTTTCATTTAAAAAATTTGTGAGTTCTGATTTAGACAGCACTCCTACGCTTGTTGCGGCTTTTTCTCCATTTTTAAAAAGCATTATTGTAGGAATTCCTCTGATTCCAAACTTTTGAGTATTATCAGGATTGCTATCAATATTAAGTTTAGTAAATTTTATTTTACCAACAAAATCTTTTGCAACATCATCAATTACTGGTCCTAAAATTTTGCATGGTCCACACCATTCTGCCCAAAAGTCTATTAAAACTGGGGTGTCAGATTTGAGTACTTCTTGCTCAAAACTTTGATCTGTTACATCGATAACATTGCTCATTAAAACTTCCTCTAAATATATATAATTTAATTATAGATTGTAATTGATGTGTGAATTGCCTATGAGTAATCTTATGATAGATGCTTTTATAAATATGTCAAGCTTTATCCAAATAACTCTTTATTAGCCTTTTTACAGCCCTAAACATTCTTTTAATTATTGAATTTTATTAAGTTAATTGACAAACTATCATTGTTATTTTTTATTAAGACGCATGATGCGCCACCATTTGTTCTCGTAATTCCTGCCGCACCAGGATTAATAATATAGGGTTTTTTTGTAGTATCAATAATATGTTCATGTGAGTGTCCATAAATAACCATTAAGGCTGTTGGAAACATTTCGCGTAATGAGCGATGGTAATCTGGATAATGCTTATCACCATGTGTCACTATAATATCCCCTATTGGTGTAGAAATTTCTTCTATATCTCTCAATTCTTTATATGTATCATTATTACCATTAACTGCATAAATATCTCTGCAAATAAGCTTGATATTCTCTATTATTTGGTAATCCATAATATCACCCGCATGAATTACATAATCAGTATTGCTTATTAGATTGAATATTTTTGGGTTTATATTTGCATGAGTATCAGATATTAAGACAAACGAAAAATTATTATTATCTATCAATCTTTTTTTTGTGCTTGATTTGATATTATTTTGCATAAAAAAATTTAGAAAATAGTGGCACCAAAGACTTTAATTTCATCATCCTCAACACCTAACACTAAACGTCCTAAAAATTCTCCCGGAACTTCATTACTTGTTTGTTTATAAAGAATAGTTACATGCTCATTCCGTCTCAAGCAACCAAAGCACTCTCTTTCTTTTGATAGGCTTGTCAGTAGTTTATTGCCAGCCCATTGCTTGCCAATTTCTACTTCGTTAGCACCAAAAAGCATTTTTTTGGAAAAATTTTTAGTAAATGCACCGTAATCTTTTTTATTAGAAGACTCTATTAGACCATCCCATATAGGGTTAGCAAGCTTTAATATTTCATCATCCGTTTTTTTAACCAGATCCATTTAACACTCTCGATTATATAAATAATAATATATTATTTATGCTTTTTGCTTATCATCAACTTCTTCGTCAATAAGGTGATAAAGCGGTGCTTTTTCCATAGTGAACTTACCAGTTTTAGGATCACGGCGTGATAGAGTTAGGCAATGCCAATTCTCATCATCTAATTTCATATGGTCACCTCTGTAATAGTAGCCTGGCCAACGTGTTTCTTCGCGGAATAAAGTATGTTCCGTTACACATTGTGAAACAAGAGCACGATGTCTTAACTCCCATGCACGCATTAACTGATGGTAATCTTCAGCTCCAATATTTTCGAGGTCTTCTTGAAGAATTTCTAATAGTTCTAGGCCACGTTTTAGTCCGTTACCATTTGTCATGTAATTAGTACCAATGCCACCAACATACTCATCCATAATTTTTTGGAGTCTTTGTAGACCTTGGATAGGAAGTATATAACTTGGTGAAACCGTGCCAGCTGTGATTTCATTACGTCCAATTGTGTAATTATCAAGAGGCTTATAAATTATCTCTTTAAATTTTTCACACTGACTCTCTGTTACGCTTATACCGCTAGCTTTTCCATCATTAATATATTGAACAGCAGCTTTCGCACATAATCTACCTTCTGTAAATGAACCAGAAGAAAATGCATGAGCAGTGCCGCCTGCAGCATCACCAGCTGCAAAGAGTCCATCCACTGTCATCATTCTGTTGTAACCCCAATAATATTCAGGCGGCGAAAGATCTTCTGGGCCGCTCACCCAAGCACCCGAACAAGTAGCATGAGAACCCATAACATATGGCTCAGATGTAGTTAACTCGGGATTTTCATATTTAGGATCTATATTTTGTGATGCCCAAACAACTGCTTGTCCAACAGTCATTCCTAGGAAGTTCTCCCAGCCAATTACCTCTAAATGTGGGTCTTGAAAAGCTTCCATTGTGACCATATAAATAGGCCCTCTACCAGCTTTTGTTTCTTCTATAAACGCATGATTACGCAAACATGTTGGTGTTGGAACATGATCAATATATTCACCTACCATCTCTTTTGTTTGGTCATACCATGTTTTTTCGTAATTATCTCCATTGGCATTTTGTGTATATGTTTTAAGATGTAAAAAATATGCTCCAACTGGACCATAACCATCTTTAAAACGAGTTAGTACGATGCGATTCTCCATTTGAGTCATTTTAGCGCCAACTGCAATTGGCAAAGCATATGCTGAGCCATTACTCCATGGAGCATACCAAGTACGCCCCATTCCTTCTCCCACTGAACGTGGTTTGAATATATGAGATGCGCCGCCTGCTGCACAAATTACCGCCTTTGCACGGAAAACATAATAATCGCCAGTACGCATATTAAAACCACATGCTCCACCAACTCTGTTTTCATTAGTTTCATCCATTAAAAGATGGGTTATCATAACCCTGTTATATATTTTATCTGCAGATTTTTTAGCAGCTTCAGCTACAATAGGTTTATAACTTTCACCATGAATCATAATCTGCCATTTTCCTTCTCTCTGATAACGTCCTGTTTTTTCATTACGCATTAAAGGTAAGCCCCATTCTTCAAACATATGTACTGCTGAGTCAACATGACGTGCCATATCATATGCAAGGTCTTCACGCACCATCCCCATTAAATCATTACGCGCATAGCGTACATGATCTTCTGGTTGATTCTCATCCCATTGCATACCCATATAACAGTTAATAGCATAAAGCCCTTGTGCCACAGCTCCACTACGATCAATATTTGCTTTTTCTGCACAAATAATTTTCATATCACGGCCCCAATATCTAGCCTCAAAGGTAGCACCTGTTCCAGCCATACCGCCACCGACAATTAAAATATCACAATCTTCATAATGTGTTTTACGCTTAGCCATTAGTAGTACACTCCTTGTTTTAATTTTCCAACTTTTTCCATTTGCGGTAGACCAGTACTAGATACTGGAACTTTGCCTGTTTTCAAATATGTTGGTTCGCCAAATAATAAATTGTTAGCGTGCGCTTCTTTGTTAGGTACATCTTTTTCTGCTAGTTTAGGAATATGCTTGCCCCATGGTTTAGTTGTGATAGGAGAGACGAAGCTTTTCATATGACCATTTCGGAATTTAATCTTCCAAGAAATTACACCTTTTTCTTCTTCGCGAAGCACTCTAACTTTATGCCCCATAGGTGCAAAATCAGCATATCCGCGAACATCTATCGCATTTTGTGGACAAGCTTTAACGCAAGAATAACATTCCCAGCAAAAGTTAGGCTCAATATTTACAGCACGTCTTATTAATTTATCGATGTGCATAATATCAGATGGACAAATATCCACACAGTGTCCACATCCATCACAGCGAGTCATATAAACAAAAGTTGACATAATTTATTTCTCCTTAATTTTTTCCTTAGTAATAATCATTAAAATTCAATTAGTAGTTCTGTGGTTCAGAACGTTTTATACCTAAACCATACTTTTCTGGTAAATCTGCAGGTTCTGGTAAATCATCTCTTGAGCCGTCTGCCTCTGCTAAATGTTTTTGTATAGCCGCGCCAGGCTTATAGAACATGTGGGCAAATTTAGACCAGTATACCCCTCCAAATAATGCAACATTTGAAATAACAAATAAGGCAAAAAATAATGTAGATAATCCAGTTGCTCCAGATGATTGAAAATAAGACCAAGCCAACCCAAAAGTTGAGGTTGCAACAAGGGATAGAACAAATAGGTCTGCAAAAACAATGCGAAACCATTTATTACCTTCCACTCTGACATCTACTCTAAGAATAAACCAAAACCAGTAACCACCAATACATGTCATTATTGCTCCTATATGCCATAGCACAGGATAAATAGAAGGTGTAATTGATGATGGTGTAGAATAACTAAAAATCATAATAGCTGAAGTCACCCAAAATATTATAGTTCCATACATACCAAGTAGATGAGCTGATCTTCGTTTCACTCCACAAAATTCTCCAGAAGCTAATATGTCATGTGCAACAGTTTTAGCTATGATCGATGCTTTTTCTCCGGTAGTAATAGATTTGGTTGCTGATAATTTTGCTTTTTTTGAATTTTCAAAAAAGAATTTAACATTTTTCTTATGAATCATATCAAGGATAGTGCCTCCAACAGTTAAGACAACCATCAGTATTAAGAAAGCTTGCATTGCTATCGATGGTATATAAGCTGAAAGTTCGACAAAAGGGTTAATGGTAATCATCATATTCTCCGAATTAATTTAGGCCTGTAGTAATTGGCTTCTATTAGTTGTTTTTATTCGCCCATCAGTATTCTTAAGAAATCTAGATTGAGTCAATATATTGGATTGCGATTTGTGTTTAATTTCATGATTTTTAACTGATCCCTCAGCTGTTACTCTAACAAATTTTTCCATGGTCTCTCCTTTTGTTAAATACCTATACTTGGTATGTGGTAATCAATACCTTTATGCTGTATGGCATTATAATAGATTATTGCTGTATTAGGAATTAATTATTAACAAAAAATTAAAATTTTTTTAACTATCTTAATTATAAGGACTGATAGTATTTCATTAAAATATCTGCAACCTCTTTTCTTGCAAATTCTGGTGGTAATTCTTCACCATTTGAGAGCATTTCACGTACTTTTGTTCCAGACAATAATACAAAATCTTCTTTTGCATGGTTCTCAACATCTCTCATCATCACTACTTTATTTAATTTTTTTGAATAAGCAGTATGATCAGCGGCAAAAATATTTATTTTGAGTGATTTTTTAACAATTTCCATGTCAAACACATCTTGTGCATCAAATGGACCGTAATATTCACCAACACCAGCATGGTCTCTTCCAATTATTAAATGCGAACATCCAGAATTTTGTCTAAATACAGCATGTAATAATGCCTCTCTTGGTCCTGCATACAGCATATCAAATCCAAACCCCGATATGATGACAGTATTTTTAGGAAAATAAATATCAACCATTTTTTCAATTGCTTGATTTCTTACATCGCCTGGAATATCTCCTTTTTTAAGTTTTCCTAGTAACATGTGAATCAAGACTCCATCTGCATCTAAGCGTTCTAATGCCATTTTACATAATTCTTCATGGGCACGATGCATGGGGTTTCGTGTTTGGAATGCAACAGTTTTAGACCAAGATTTTTTCGCAAACATATCTCTTATTTCTTGTGCAGTTGAAAAAGTTTCAGGAAAATCAATCGGGAAATAACTATAATTTAAAACTTTTATATTTCCAGATACTAATATGTTTCCAAGAGACATAAAGTTTTTCACTCCTGGATGTTCAATATCAGTAGTTCCAAAAATCTGCTTTGCTAAATAATCAACCTCTTCTTCTGATAACTCTTCTATGGCTGATACTTCTTGTAGTGCCAATACTGGATTTCCTTCAATATTAGGATCAAGAAGCGAGATTTCTTCGCCAACATTGATTCCATCTGCTTTTTTTACTAGATTTATAATTGGTATTGGCCAAAACAGTCCATTTCCAGTTACCATATTTTCCGCGACACTCATAGTGTCTTTTTTACCCATAAAACCTGATAATGGCGTAAAATAACCAGCTCCCAGCATTACTGCATTAGAAGCTGCAGAAGAATTTACAATTATTTTACTAACTGTGGCTGACTTATTTTTCAACTCTTCTATTTGACCTTTATCTCTTACAATTAAAGGCTTAAGGGTTTTTGAACCATGTGGCTCTACCAAATTTGACATAAAAAATCCATAAGTTTTTAAATATTTTTTAATTGATGTTATAGAAGAATATACTATAATCAACGTTGCTTTATAGGTCAATGAAACTTTTAACCATATTGTTTGGAAGGCATTTAATTAAACAAACAGAGAGATATACTAAACATGGAAGAAATTCTAGAAATAAGAGATGGATGTAGTACACCAATACAATTATTGAAAAGTAATGCGTTTGCCCAATACTTGGATATTTATAAAAAACAATTTATTAAAGAATTAAAAAATCGTGAGAATACAGATTTAAAAGAAGATGTCTTGCATAAGATTGAATATATAGAAAATATTGATTCAAATACATATATAGAGATATTAGAAGGCGCTACACCATTTTCCGGTGATCAATTAAGATCTTATAGAGATAGTGTTAAATTTATTGATGGAGCGTTCCACCATTACAGAACAAAATCATATACAAGATTAGTAAGACTGCATAACGAAGTACTTGAAGATGGTACAGATGCAGAAATGATTAAAGATAAAGTATCTATAAAAGCTGACAAACTCTCTGAGTTAATATTAGAGACAAGAAGGATTTTGCTTATTAGAGCTGGTCTAGGAGAGGGGGTACGTAGAACTAAGGGGTTAGAGTGTCACCCAAATGTAGCAGTAGGCGAAATTTCTGGTCATTTTGTTAACTTACCTGGTGGCTATTCTAGTTTAAGTAAAGTGCCAATGACTACAGCTGCAGATATGAGAACTGGGGTTTACTATACAACTCATGCAAATAGAAGAGCTTTCCCATTTTTTGCATTAGATCATAACCCATTTAAGAATGATAAATTTACTCCCGAAGATTATGTTGCAATTCCATTTGAGGTAGGTGCATGGAATATTTTATGTTACATCCATAAATCTAGAGGATGTGTTGAAATGGAACCTGGATTGCTTAATTTATTTCCATTTTCAAATGTAAAAAATATTACAGACAAACAACCAGATGGAGTATTTATCTTTGGATGTCCTAATTCTGATATGAATGATCTTGGGTATTTCCATGATAAAGAAAATAATATGTTAGTCGGTCTTATTCCAAACCTAGATGATTGTAAATATTTTGGATATGGTAAAAAGCCTATATTAACACTACACAATGTTTTATGTATTTTGAATGGTGATCTACCTTTACATTGTGGGGCTACTAGATATGTAGTTAGGTTTGATGAAAAAACAAATGAACCATATATTTTTGATTCATTTATAAAAGCAGATGATATGGGAAGGGCAAAATTAGAAAAAAAAGATAAATCTAATACTCCTTATTTTTATGGTACAGAAACAGGCGCTTTTGCATGTTTAGATGGTTTTAGTGAACATGCAAAAATGCAGATGGAAGGTAGGGAGATTGGCTATAACAAACACTCAGGAACCAATGCAAGACAAATTGTGCCTGTAACCGAGTATTCGGAAATTTCTACGGGCTCTGAGATAGATATACTTCTCTATCTTAATAATTATGAAATTATTCCACCAGGAACATCATGCATGAATACTGATATGAGTGTTGATGAAGCATTAAAGCACTTTCGAAGTGGTGCTAGGGTCGCGGCTGGAAGTACACAAACACATCGCGGCGATGTTGAAATAAGCTATTGGGCAAACCCTTTTCCATTATTAAAAGAAAAAGATGGCAGTATAATTACAAATCATGAAGAACTTTATGAAAAATTTGAAAAGATCGAAAAAGAATTTTTCGTTAATGTTAAGGAACGTGTAAAAAAAGGTAAAATGAAAATTGGAGTTGCTCATAGTATGCTTATGGCAGGCGTATATAAAGAAAGTACCGACAAACTCCTAAAAGAATGTGGATTTGGTGATCGAGCAATGGTCGAGCACGAGGGTCCAGAACGTGCTGCTCATGATATGATTGAGCTCATTAAAGATACAGCTATAGATAAGCGTAAAGCTATGGGTGATGAAACACTTAGAGAAGTTGATGTGACTGTAGCAACAATTGGCGACAGTAGAACTGGTAAATCTGAAATGGCTGAAAAAATGGAAGGTGTATTGAACATGAGTCTTATTTAATAAGACTCTTCTAAATATATAAAAGATTATTGTTTATGGGTATTTGGCTTGCTCTCGATCATAATCAGTAGAATCCCTGACATCTAAAATTTTAATTTTGTAAAGCAATGTTTTGCCAGCAAGATAATGATTTCCATCAAGTTCAATATTTTCTTTATTAATTTTAGTTACCTTAAATTCTTTTTTTTCACCAGCATTATTTGCAAAAGGAATTATTTCATCTATTTTCCTATACTTCTCAGGAACATTATTAGTTTTATCAATAACTACTAATGAATCATCATATTCGCCAAAACCATCTTCAGGTTTAATTAAAATCTCAATTTCCTCTCCTGCTACTTTACCTTCAAGAGAATCTTCAATTTTCTGAAGCAACTTCTTCCCTTTCCCATGAATATAATTCATTGGAGTATCAACTTTTTCTATAACTTCTGACTTCTCATCGTAAATCTCATATGTTAAAACGACGAACTTATTTTCGATTATTTTATTAGAATCCATGTTTATCCTTAAATAGTTTGTGTTATATATTAATATTCTATAATAGAATTAACAATAGATATGAGCAGATCAAAAAATAAAGAAGCATTTTTAGATTTAGATAAAATTACGATTATAGGTGGCATGGGGTTTATAGGATCCCAGCTAGCTGCTAAACTCTCTAAATTTTGTAAAAAGATAGTCATACTCACTCGTAATAAATCAAGTAATTCTGGTATAACCGTATTACCCAATCTTGAAATCATTCAAGTTGATATTAATGATGAGCGTATTCTGAAGGAGTATACAAAAGGCTCAGATATCCTTATTAACTTAGTGGGAATACTAAATGAGTTTGACAAAATAAACACATTCAAACTGATTCACTATGATCTTGTTAAAAAAATTTCTAACGCAATACAAGCAAATAAAATTAAACGATTTCTTCATATTAGTTCATTGAATGCAAATCCAACATCTTCTAGTAACTACCTAAAGACTAAAGGCATGGCAGAAGATTTTTTATTACAAAATACATCCGGTTTTTGTAAAGTGACGATATTTAGGCCTTCAATCGTATTTGGTGAAAAAGATTCGTTTTTTAATAAATTTGCTAAAATTCTAAAATTCTCTCCTATATTCCCCTTAGCATGCCCTGCCGCAAAATTTATGCCAATTTACATACATGATCTTACAGATTTTATAATTGATTCTATTAATGATACAAAAACATATAACACTTCTATTGATGTCACTGGGCCTAAGGAATACACATTCAGAGAGTTGATAAACCTGACGCTAAAATCTTTAAGGATTAGAAGATTGGTTATACCTTTGGGCGATAATTTATCTAAGATTCAAGCAATTATTTTTGAAAGATTGCCTGGAAAATTATTTTCCATAGATAATTATCATTCCTTAAAAGTGGATAGCATAAGTTCTGAAGGCTTCAAAGGCACAACATGCGCTGAAGATGTTGTCCCCACATATCTAAATCGATTAAAAAATAAAAATCATATTGAAGAACTCAGAAAAAAATCAGGAAGAAAGCAATGAAGGTATATCTTGTTGGTGGAGCAGTAAGAGATCAACTCTTAGGTTTGCCAGTAAAAGAAAAAGATTGGGTTGTGGTTGGTTCAACACCTAATGAAATGCGTAAAAATAAATTCAAACAAGTAGGAAAAGATTTCCCAGTATTTATACATCCAAAAACTGGTGAAGAATATGCTCTCGCAAGAACTGAAAGAAAATCTGGTCATGGTTATACTGGTTTTGAATTCGATACTAATCCAAATGTAACGCTTGAGGAAGATTTAGAGAGAAGAGATTTAACCATTAATGCAATTGCACAAGATGAAGATGGGACATTAATAGATCCATTCAATGGGCAAGAAGATATTAAAAATAAAAAATTAAGGCATGTGTCTGATGCATTCTCAGAAGACCCTTTAAGAGTTTTGAGAGTGGCTAGATTCCATGCTACTTTTCAAAATTTTACTGTTGTGCCAGAAACAATGGATAAAATTAGAGAAATTGTAGAAAGTGGTGAACTTGAATATTTAACACCAGAACGCATCTGGCTTGAGGTGTATAAAACAGAAGAAGATTTGTTATCATTCTTCAGATTTTTAGGTAAATGTAGCGCTCTAGATACATTATTTCCAGAAATTATCCTTGATCCTGAAGAGCCTATAAAATGTTACTGGCCAAATAACCCTACAAATGTTGAAGTAATAGCAGTACATATGTTTAATCATATAAATTCAGATGAGATAACTCACTTTTCTCAGAGATTAAAGATTCCAAATGAATATACAGAATTAGCTTTATTATTAGATAGTTGTTTTGATGATTATGTCTCTTATTTACCCAAAAGTATTGACGAACATGACATGCTCTTAACTCTCATAAAAAAACTTGATATACGCAAAGAAGAAAGATTGAAATCATTTATGTCATGTGTATATGCTTCAGAAGTTATTCATGGATTCGAAGAGCATAAAGTTTTTTTTGAAGATTTAATATATAAAATAAAAAATTATAAGCTGAGCTTAGAAGATCAAAAAAAATCTGGCAGCGAAATAAAAAAGGTTATTGAAAATGCACATCGTGAAATTGCCCAGGATTGTCTAAAAAATATTTTAAACAAATCCAATTAAAGATATACCTAAAATTAACCTATAAATTATATATGGTGTAAAAGATATTTTATTTATTGTTGATATAAATAGATGTATGGTGATATAGGAAAACACAAAAGATAAAAACATTCCTAATAAATGCTCGTTTAGAATCTGTATATCTCCTACTCCATATAACTGCATGGATTGATAAGCAGTTGCCATAAAAATAGCCGGAATAGATAATAGAAAAGCAATTTTGATAGAATCTTCTCGGCTATAATTTGCAAGTAATGCGGCTGTTATAACAATCCCTGCTCTTGATACACCTGGCATAATAGCTAGTGTTTGCATCAAACCAATAAAAATAATTGTAAATATACTAATAGATTTTAATTCGCTAATGGTGTCTTTATTTTTAGTGTCAGCAAAATAAAGAATAAATGCAAAAATTATTGTCATCAAAGCAATTGACTCTACAGACCTCATATGAGTAGAAACTGAATCTACAAATAATAATCCTATTATCGGTAATGGAATAGACCCTATAATGATTAATTTTAAATATTGCATTCCTTCATTTGATACTGAGAGTATTTTAGCAATTTCTTTTCTATAGTAGATTAAAATTGCAAACAAAGAGCCAGAGTGAAGAGCAATATCAAAACCTAATCCTTGGTCCTTCATCCCTAAAAAAGCAGACGTAAGAATTAAATGTGATTGACTAGAGATAGGAAGAAATTCAGTTATACCCTGAATAGCCGACAAAATTAATATGTGTATAAAATCCATTTTATAATTTATGTAAATGATTAAATTCTTTGGTGGATAATAATTGACTATTTATATTTTTTTTCAATATCAAAACTTTAAATAATTCCCCCATTGCGTTTGGCAGCAATATATTTTTTAGTCGGTTTAACTCAACATGTTTTTCTATATCATCAAATTTTTTATTTTCAAATATATTTAATATACCAAGATTAATTAAAAAATTATATTGCGTAAGATATCCGCAAACATTCATATCAATATTCTCTGATATTTTTGATAGATGAGAAAAGTTCACAAAAGTTGATATATCTTGTTCTCCTATTTTATATAATGGATCAAAATTAGCCTTATGATTATAAATACAAACTAGAGTCCCTTCGGTTCTATCTTCTAAAAAATATTCTTTATTATTGTAACCATAATCAGTAATAATGCATACACCTCTTTCTAGAGCCTTATTTATTTTGTTAACCCATGTTGAATAGTGTAGATTTAATTCGCTGATATAATTCTCAGAAAATTTTATATCCATATTATCTGTAGCTAAAATAAACTCATTTTTGAATTCTTCAGTAGACTCTTTCCAAATTTCACTTAACTGGTGATCTATTGAAGAGACATATGACATCTTTAAACCTTCAGAGCTATATTTAAACCTTTCAGATGGGAGGGCATCAAAGAATTCATTAGCTATTATTAGACCCTCAAAAGATTTCTCAGATAAATCTTTCTGCCACTTAACTAGATGAGCTAAATTAGGTATTAGTTTTTTAATATTATTTTTCTGTAATGTTTTTAACTGTTTTGAGGTTTCTATAATTATATATGTGACAGGTAGGCTATCTTCTTCTTCTAACCTTTTTAGTAGTGAAATTGCAAGACTCGCATCGCCACCCCCTAATTCCAATATTGAAGCATTTTTTATTTCACTGCTTAAATTAATAAATTCATTTGATATAGATTCTCCAAAAAAAGATGATGCAATTGGTGCAGTTATAAAATCTCCCTTGGCTCCAAATATTGAATTTTGCTTATTATAATAACCATATTGATCATGATATAGCGCAATATCCATAAAATCTGAAAATAATAAATCTCCCTTTTGAGAGATTATTTTATTTAAATGATTATCAATGGGATTATTCATAATAAAGTATTCTGTTTTTTTATAGTGTACATTTTTTTAATTATCCTTAATATAATACTATGACAAAGATTAGAACAGTATTAATAACTGGTGGAGCAAAAAGAATTGGTTTAGCTATAGCTAAGTACTTACATCAATATGGGTTTAATATAATAATTACCTATAATAAGTCTAAAAATGATGCTGAAAAAGTCTTATATACATTAAATAATAATAGGTCTAATTCTTGCGCTATTATTCAAGCAAATTTTTCAACAACAAAGTCATATAACTCTTTATATAATAAAGCTCTAAAAGTATTTGGAAGAATTGATGTATTAATTAATAATGCGTCAAAATTTTATCCAACTAAAATTGATATGGTAAATGATAAAAATTGGGCTGATATAATAAATACTAATCTTAAAACACCGCTATTCTTATCTAAATCATTTTTTCCTGAACTTAAAAAAAGGAAAGGTTCTATTATAAATATAATTGATATACATGTGGACCCACCATTAAAAAACCATATTATTTATAATCTTAGTAAAGCAGGTTTACTAGCTCTTACTCAATCCTTAGCAAAAGATCTTGCTCCAACGGTAAGAGTTAATGGGGTTTCCCCAGGAGCTATTATGTGGCCCAAAAGTATAAATAAGAAAAGAAAAAAAGAGATTATTTCAAAAATTGCATTGAAGAGAATTGGAGAGCCTGATGATATTGCAAAAACTATTCTTTTCTTAATAACTAATGGAGATTATATTACAGGACAAAATATTAATGTTGATGGCGGAAGAAGACTAAATATGTAATAGAAAGTTATTTATTATAAATTAATATCTACTTCAGCAATAATATGTTTTTTGATATCATATTCTTCTTCAATTTTATTATTAGGTATTAGAAGTACTGGATGAATAAATTCAGCATCAATATCAATTAAAGGCCGAAGTACAAAATCATATTCAATAATTTCTTTGCGAGGTATTTTTATTTTATCATCTACTAAAATAAGATTATCATAATATAAAATATCTATATCCAATGTTCGTGAGCTATATTTTGTCTCATTTAAATTTCTTCCATGATCAAGTTCAATTTTATTTAATTTTTCTTTTAGTTTGTAGATATCTTCTGTTGTATTGAAAGAGCAAACAAGATTATAAAAATTAGGCCCATCGAACCCCATTGATTTTGTTTCATAAACTGGAGAAAGTTTAACATTCTCATAATCATTCTTTATTTTTAATATGGAAGATTTAATATTTTTTATTTTATTTAGATTACTACCTATTCCTATAAAAACTTTATGACTCATCTTTTGTTCTTTCGATAATTACGCCAACCTCTTTTGAACCAGTTACGGCTCCTGGTTTACTAAATCTACCCTTCACATGCGTTACATTAAATTTAGTAAATATGAGTTTAATGGTTTGTTCAGCTAGAGCCTCTATCAGTAAAAACTCACTTTTTTGAATAAATGATTTAACTGTCTTTGCCACTTCCTTGTAATCTACAGTATCCTCTATATTGTCAGAATCTGATGCTACACTTATTTTTGTTCCAAGCTCTAGGTCTATACAAACAGCTTGTTTGATTTTTCTTTCCCAATCATAAACGCCTATAATTGTCTCAATACACAACTCCTTTATAAAAACTTTATCCATAATAAATCCTGCTATATTTTTATATATATATTGTATATCAATATGTTTCTGATATCATTATTGAGTTTGGAGATAGAAAGTGTCAAAAATTTGTCAAATTACAAAAAAAGCAGTTATGTCAGGCAACAATGTATCGCATGCCAAGAATAGAACTCGCAGAGTTTTTGAGCCTAATCTTCATAATCATAGACTATGGTCTGAAGTTCAAAATAAATGGATAACCCTTAAGCTATCGAAAAAAGGCCTCAGAATCATAGACAAACTTGGCTTAGATAAAGCTTTAGAAAAATACAATATTACATAATATTATGAGAGAAAAAATTAAATTAGTTTCGTCTGCTGGCACTGGTCATTTTTATACTACTACAAAGAATAGAAAAACTATGCCTGATAAATTTGAAATTAAAAAGTTTGATCCAACTATTAAGAAATATGTAATGTATAAAGAAGCTAAAATTAAATAAATAACTAAACTACTGTATACCCTTTACTACTGTATACCCTTTCAGACTCTCAGAAAAATCATCTAAACAATCAATGCCTGCGCTTTTCGCTTCTAAACACCACTCATTAATAGTCTCAATGAACTTTTCATGTTTTAGATTTCTTGAATGAAGTATATCGTATAATTTATTTTTTAAATGATAAGCGGTACCTAAAGAATTGCATTTATCAAATATTACTTCTAATGTATTACTGTCTTGGTTTGATATTCTACTTGGTTGTTTGCTAAGGGTTACTTTAGATTTCTTTAATAGATCTTTAAGGTCACTATTAGCATTTGTACACTCAATTTTTAATATTGGTTTAAGTACATTTTTAGAGTAATTAGTTATTACAGTAATTTTAGATTTTAATAAAGCATATGCTGCATTAGAGTCAAGTTTATCATTCGGATTACTTACAATTGTTTTTGGAGCCAATCTCTTAACTTTGATTTGCCCAAACAATGAAAATAACTTAATGTAGAACCAACCAATATCAAATTCCCATGGTTTTAATGAAAACTTAGCTGCAGTAGGAAATGCATGATGGTTATTATGTAATTCTTCGCCACCTATAAAAAATGCAATGGGGCTCATGTTTGTTGAATCATCATTTGTATCATAATTTCTATACCCATAATAATGACCGGCGCCATTGATTCCTCCAGCGGCAAATATTGGAGTCCACGCCATTTGAATAGACCATATAATTATCCCTACAACACCGAATAACAAAATATTTGAAATAAAAAGTAGTAATATTCCGTAGTTATTCCTACCGGTATATATTTGATTTTCAATCCAGTCTTTGGGGCAATTTTCTGAATATTTCTCAATTGTTTCTTTGTTATTTTTCTCATCATGATATAGATCGGCGCCACGAAAAAGAACATTTTTTATGCCAAATACTGCAGGGCTATGTGGGTCATCTATGGTTTCAACCTTTGCATGGTGTTTACGATGAATAGCAACCCAATCTGCCGTTCTCATAGAGGTTGTAAGCCAAAGCCAGAATCTAAAAAAATGAGACAATATAGGTTTAATTTCTATAGCTGAGTGACAGACTCCTCTATGAAGATATAATGTAATTGCCACAATAGTTATGTGGGTAACAACTAAGGTGTAGGTTACATATCCCACCCAGGTAAAATCTACTAGTCCATTTATTAATAATTCTGTCATTACTTTTTATATATTTAAGATTGATTTAATCATATGATACAAAATATGTCCAATTATTATAGAAAATATGCCTGAATTACCTGAAGTTGAAACTGTCTGCGAAGCTATAAAAGAGAATATTAAATCGAGAGATATTCTTAAATTTAATATTTTTAATCCAAATTTAAGATGGAGAATTGATAAAAAAATAAATAATAATATCTCAAATAATCATATAAATAGAATTTATAGAAAAGGAAAATATATAATATTAAGGTTTGCGCATGGCTCATTGCTAATTCATTTAGGTATGACTGGAGTAATTAAATTATTAAATAATCATAATAAGACAAGCAAGCATGATCATTTTGATATTGTATTTAAAAATGGGAATGTACTTAGGTATAATGATGTAAGGAAGTTCGGTTCAGTACATTGGGTGGAAGATTTAAAAAAACATTTCTTGACTAAAGGTTTGGGTGTTGAACCATTATCAAAAGATTTTAATTTTGAATATCTATATAAAATTTCTAAACAAAAAAATGTTTCAATAAAGAATTTAATTATGAATCAGAAGGTTTTGACTGGTGTGGGAAATATCTATGCATCTGAATCATTATATTTATCAAAAATACGTCCTAATAAAAAATCAAATCGACTCACAAAAAAAAATCATCATGAACTAGTTTTATCTATTAAAAAGGTTTTAAAAAAAGCAATAAAAAGTGGCGGAACAAGCTTAAAAGATTTTAAAAATATTGACGGAACTCCGGGTTATTTTAAACAAAAGCTTTTAATTTATGGAAAAGAATATTGTCAATGCGGAGAGAAGGTGAAAAATATTAAAATTAATGGCAGAGCATCTTTTTTTTGCACTTCATGTCAGAGCTGATTTATTTAAATTTCTCTCGTAATCCTTTTTCAACATCAACATGAACAAATTTATCTAATTTTCCATGATGCCTTGCTATATCTTTTATAATACTTGATGACAAAAAACCAAATTCTACGGCTGGACTCATAAATACGCTTTCGATTGATGGTTCCATAGATCTGTTAATACTTGCTAGTTGTATTTCAAATTCAAAATCTGAAACAGCTCTTAATCCGCGTAATATAACTGTTGCTGAATGATCTTTGGCAAAATCCACCAATAGTTTATCAAGACTTAAAACTTCAATTGATTCCTCCTTTGAGAAGACTTTCTCTGCAAACTTAATTCTTTCATTAAGTGTGAATAAAGTGTTTTTTTGAGGATTTTTAGCAACAGCAATAATGATTTTATCAAATATTTTACAACCTCTTTTTACAAGGTCTACATGCCCGTTTGTAATCGGGTCGAAAGTTCCTGGATATACTGCTATAAGTGTCATTTAATTTCTCTTTCTTGCGATTGTATAACTAACGTCTCCTATACTCAAATCTTTTAATAAATTATGTGATTTACTAATAATATTTATTAGATTTTTATTATAATTTCTCTTACTTTGTTCTAAAAATAAATATGTATTATTTAGAAGGTAATTATGATTATCTAGGAAATTAACACACTCCTCAATTATATTAGAATCATAAGGTGCATCTAAAAATATAACATCATAATGATTATTAATATTATCCTTTAGAAAATTTATTACATCGTCATTTATTAATTTGTAGTTTGTAATATTTAAATTAATAAACTCATTAATAATTTGTTCACAAGTTTTAGAATTATTTTCCACTAACGTCGAACTTTTAGCGCCTCTAGATATAGCTTCTGCAGAAAGAATCCCGCTGCCAGAGAAAAGATCAAGACATTTTGTATTATTATTAATACTTATAACATTGAAAATTGTTTCCCTAATAAAAGACTTGGTTGGTTTTAATAAAACTGTTTCCTTAAAATTAATAATTCTTGATTTAAGCGAACCTCCGGTAATTTTTATTTTCCCACTAGGCAATTAATTATTTCCTACTGTAGTAATTAAAATATTATCAAAATTAATTTCTGATTTTATGGCTGATGATAATGATTCACTTGTGACAGCCTTTATACCATTTTTATAATTTATAAAATAATTATCAAATATTCCTAGTTCATTAATTGCAGATAATGTGCCGAGTATTTTTTTATTAGTATCAAACCTTAATTCAAAACTTCTGAGTAACCCAATTTTAGCTTCATTAATTTGTTTATCAGAAAATTTAGCTTCTTTAAGCTTCATCATTTCTTTTTTTAGAATCATAATTGCTTTCTTTGTATTTTTATTTTGTGTCTGCATGCCTATCTTCATTAGTCCAATTTCATCATAAGGCATTAAATAACTATGGACAGAGTATGCTAGTCCATTTTTTTCTCTTATTTCGCTCATCAGCATTGAACCAAAACCACTTCCTCCAAAAATATAATTTGCTACTAGTATGTTAAAATAATTTTTATTTAGTCTTGTTACTGATGGGACAATAATTGATATATGTGTTTGGACACTATCAAAATATATGTAATTTATTTCAGAATCTGAAGAATAATTTAATATATTATTTTTCATCTCAATAACTGGATTATCAGAAACTTTGCTTAGAATTTTTGAAATTATAAAAGCAGCTTTGTTTTCATCAATATCACCAACTATACTTATTTTAATATTATTTTTATTAATAATTTTCTTAATATGTAAAATTACTTTTTCTAAATCTAATAATTCAACAGTTTTTTTATAACCTATAATTGGATGAGCATATCCAGTATTAACCAAAAATTTTTCTTCGGACCTTGTAGATACAAGAGAAGCTGGGTTCAAATTCCTAGATTTTATATATGATAATACTAGCTCTTTTTCACGAGAAAATGCTTCGGTAGTTATTGAATATTTAGTAAGCATTTGATTAAGGAGATATGAAATATGGCTAATATTAAATGGGGTGTTAACAAATCTTATGCTTACATAACTAGTATCTTTTGTAACTGTAGAACTATATTGTGCGCCAATTTTTTCAAAATGATTGACTATTTTCTCACCATCAAGTAATTGTTCTTGTAGAAGATTAACTGCAAGATTAGTTATTCCTTTATTATTTAGATCATCTTTACTTCCATAATTAAAACTAACTCTTAAATCAATTATAGGCAAAGCATGTTCTTCAACTAATAAATAATTATTATTAGACTTTATGGGATGTATTTTAGGAAACGAAAATGCCTCTAAATCACAAATAAAAGAAAGTAAAATAATTAGACTAAATAATCTCATAATTTTTTTGGCTCTATAACTGAAAAAATATAATCTTTTTCTAATATATATTTCTTAGCTGCGTTAATTAAATCATGCTCCGTAATACTGTTTATTTCATGGATATATTTGTCAAGTATATTCCAATCAAAATTTTTGGTTTCAAGCATTCCTATTTGCATTACTTGATAAAAAACAGAATCAAATTTATATATATTATTTGCTAAAAGTCTTGATTTAACATCTGTTAATTCATTTTCATAAAGACCTTCCTCTACAAGATTTGCAAACTCAGCAATTAAGGCTTCACGAAGTTGTTCTGCGCTAATATTTTTATTAGGTGAACCGCCAATAGTAATTAGATTTCTTTTTCTTGAATAAGTATCATAAGAGATAAAAGTACTTATAGCTATTTTTTTATCATCAATTAAATTTTTTGTGAATCTTGAAGAAATACCTCCATCCATAAGCTCCATTAATAACTCAATAACATGATTTTCTTTTCTATTTTCCTCATTAAATTGCATATTTTCAAAAGACATTAAAACCAAGGGCTCAGATACTTTGTCCTCAACTTTAATACTTTTGAATGAAACCCTATGATTTGATTTTTCTAAATAATTTTCTACTTTCGCTTCTTCAATTACTCCATAATACTTTTTAATTAGCTCTTTAGCTTCAACCTTATCAAAGTCGCCAGCTAAAATTAAAATTGCGTTATTAGGTACATAGTAATTTAAATACCATTTTTTCAAGTCTGCTATGCTAATCTTGTTTAAATCTTTCATTGTACCAACAATAGGTACTCCATAGCCTCTCATCCCAAAAGCTTGATTGCTAATTTTTTCAAATATTTTCGCTGTAGGATTATCATCAGTCCTCAATCTTCTTTCTTCTTTTACAACTTCAATTTCATTTTTAAATTCTTTTTGCGAGAAAATTAAATTTTTCATCCTATCTGCTTCCATCTTCAAACAAATTTCAAGATAACTTTTATGTACTTTTTGAAAATATCCTGTGAAATCTCTACCTGTAAAAGCATTCTCTGTTCCTCCAATTTTTTTTATTTTTGCAGAAAATTCTCCAGGCTCAGTAGTTTTGGTTCCCTTAAACATCATGTGTTCTAAAAAATGAGATATTCCTGATATCCCTTCATATTCATAACTTGATCCTACTTTATACCAAATGCTAGAAACGACACTTGGGCTTCTTTTATCTTCTATCAAAATAACTTTGAGTTTGTTGGATAAATAATATTCTTCAACTCTATCAGAGAATCTTAAATCAGCTGATGCTGGCATGGTAGTTACAAAAAGCATTATGAGTGCAAATACTCTAGAAAGATGAAATTGGGGCTTAATAATTAGCACAATAAAATTATAGCAAATAATTTATATAGTAAAATATTCTTTTTTTATTATGGTAATTTATTCAAAAAAAGAGGTTTTATGCCTAAAATATTGATTATATTACCAAAAATAATCTTATTTGAGCCTTGAATACCAAGAATAAGATATTATAATTACCTGATAGGAATATACACAATATGAGTAATGAGCTTGTAAAACAGTTACCGTCAGATTTATCGCTGAACTTAGAGTCATGCGGCTCGCTAGAGTTGTATCTCAATCAGCTCAGAAAAACCCCTCTTATCACACAAGAAGAAGAATTGGAGTTATTTCACAAGTTACATTCTTCTGATGATTTAGACGCAGCTAGAAAACTAGTCCTAGCTCATTTAAGATTTGTTGTGCATGTTGCTAAAACATATAAAGGTTATGGTCTTCCACTTCTTGACCTTATACAGGAAGGAAATATCGGACTAATGAAAGCAGTAAAAAAATTTAATCCAGAAAAAAAAGTTAGGTTATTATCTTTTGCAATATATTGGATAAGAGCAGAAATTCATGAATTTGTTCTTAAGAACTGGAGAATTGTTAAGGTTGCAACAACTAAGGCTCAAAGAAAATTATTTTTCAAATTAAGGGGTAAAAAAACTACCTCGAACTGGTTGACGGAAAACGAAACTGAAAATATTGCTAAAGAGCTTGATGTAAAACCTGAGACTGTCACACAAATGGAATCTCGTTTGAATGGCTCAGACGTATCTTTTGATCCAAGTGATGATGAATTAGCGCCATCTAATTATTTAACAAATAACCAGAACCCATTACTAAAGCTTGAGTATGAAAGTGACGGTGATAATAATGCATCAAAGCTTCATACAGCCTTATCTAAACTTGATGAAAGAAGTAAAGATATCATTCAACAACGGTATCTTCTAGATAACAAATCAACATTAGATGAATTATCAAAAAAATATAATATTTCTATAGAAAGAGTTAGACAAATTGAAACTAAATCATTAGGTCTGTTAAAAGACAACATGATGCTAGCCTAAAATTCAAAAATTAACATACCAATAGTGATCAATCAATAAAAGTGCAAAAATTATTGCTAAATAAGTAATAGAATATTTAAATAAACCTATTGCTCTTTTATTACTTTTTGTTAGTTTTAAAATATAAGCATCTATCATAAATTTTAAACCAAATATAATTGCTCCCATCAAATAAATTAATCCAGAAAGTCCTAATAAATATGGAAACAGAGTAATGCAAAATAATAATATGGAATATAGAAAAATATGTAACCGAGTGAAGTCACATCCATGAGTTACGGGTAACATTGGGATAGCAGCCTTTTTATAATCCTCATACTTATAAACGGCCAAGGCCCAGAAATGTGGAGGTGTCCATAAAAAGATAATTAAAAATAATATCAATGGAAAAGGTTCAATCTGATTTGTGATAGAAGTCCAACCTAAAAGTGGTGGCATTGCTCCAGCGATACCCCCAATGACTATATTTTGAGATGTTAAATTTTTAAGATAAACCGAATAAATAAATGAATATATTATAATTGACAAGAGTGTTAATAAAGCTGTCAAAGTATTTACAAGTATGTATAACATTAATATTGATGAAAACGATAGAAATAAAGAAAAGTAAATAGCATGCATAGGTTTTATAGTGCCATTAACAAGTGGTCTTGATTTGGTTCTATCCATTATTGCGTCAATTTTTTGGTCTACAACATGATTGATAATAGCTGCTGCTGAAGCTGCCAAACCAATGCCTAAACTTGCAAAAAATATTAATTCATAATTCAAAGACGATGTGTGAGCTAAAAGCATTCCCACTATGGCTGTAAACATTATCAAAAGATTAACCCTTGGTTTTGTGAGAGCTATAAATTCTTTTACAATTGTTAAAAAACTACCTGTGGAATATATTGATGAATTTTGCATGGCTTGATTTTATCACTTTTGTGTATTGTATGTCGAATAATATAGTAGAGCTACCATACTCATTAGTAGAGCCGATGCATTAACTGTATGTAAAACAGCAATGCTAATAGGTAGGCTAAAAATAATATTTGAAATGCCTAGCATAATCTGAGCCACAAAAAGAGCCATAACAATCATTCCAATCTTTTTTATATTTTTATTGGCTTGCAAAAAGAAAAGGTAAATAAATAACCATAAAAAAAGTAAAGATAAAATTAGCGCTCCTATTCGATGAGTAAAGTGAATAGCAAGTTTTGCATTGTACTCAAGTGGACCACCTTCATAATTTATATTAGGAAGATTAAAAATTGTAAAACCGCTTTTAAAATCCATATTATTTGGCCACCATTGATTAGAACACTTTGGAAAATCAGTACAAGCAAGTGATGCATAATTGGTACTAGTCCAACCGCCTAGAATAATTTGAGTTAGTAATCCAAAAATACAAAGAATAATTATGAGAATTAGTGTTTTATTAAGATTAATTATATTATGATTGGCTACGACTTTTAAACCATTCCAATACATTAAACTTGCTGTGGACA
>JACKQG010001652.1_pt1 | contig 30336 bp, 27 predicted proteins | sample 8237621 | NCBI WGS metagenome assembly JACKQG01 (sample SAMN15677084, study PRJNA649215) | marine metagenome | biome: marine; feature: Black Sea; material: saline water; isolation source: suspended particulate matter (SPM) from the Black Sea western gyre | collected 2013-06-09/2013-06-10 | depth... | reverse complement strand
CGGGAATCCAGGGGAACAACTACAAAGACCATCAATAATTAGGTCTTGTGTTTCTATAATTATTAACAACAATATCAATCACATCCACTTCAATACGACCCAAAACCGGTCCAATAATATCTACCACTACTTTATTGAATAAAATCAGTCATATCCACTCCAATATGGTCCAATCCAGTCCAATAATATTATTGACCGATTTCACTTTTGCCTTTTATAATGATCTCAGTTTTTTGCTTAGCAGCGTTTAGAGTCTGCTGTGACTGAGTGAGCTTGAGCCTTATATTTTTCAGTCCCTGGAAAAAGCTAAATTTCTTTCATCTAATAATTTGAGCCATGATTTTGAATTACGATTTCCAGCAGGGAGTACATCTGTACCGACTGCAGGGAAAAATGAATAGCGATGACCTGAAGCAACTGCAGCAGGTGGTCAACAGTCAGTTAGAACCGCTGTCAGGAGATGTGATTCACTTCACCTTTGACTGCACGGAGTTGGAGAATACCACGGCTCCAAAAGTAAAAATTCAGGGAGAATAATCTCCAATCACTCATTAATAAAAAAACTCATTATGAAAAAAGCAAATACAATCCTAAAATCCAGCGCAATTCTGCTGCTGGGAACAGGACTGCTCTTTGGCGGTTGTGCCAAGATCAGTGACACAGAAACGTCATCAGATAATTCTACTACTTCATCGGAAAATAGCAGTACAACCACACTGTCAGCACCAACAGGATTGACAGCAACTGGAGGTAACCAACAAGTCGTACTTGACTGGACTGCCGTCAGCGGCGCCTCAAGTTACACTGTTTACTGGGACAATGCTTCCGGAATTACCACAAGTGACTCCGGTATTACTTCCATTACAACTGATAATTACACGCACACAGGACGCGACAACAGTACAACTTATTATTATAAAGTAGCTGCAATCAATTCCGCAGGAACAGGAACACTTTCTTCAGAGGTTAGTGCGGCCACATTTGCACTCTTATCTGCACCGGACAATGTCAGTGCCAGCGGAGCCAGTGGAACCGTCACATTGGACTGGAACGCGGTCAGCGGTGCTTCAAGCTATACGGTTTACTGGGACAATGTTTCCGGAATTTCCAGCAGCGATACGGCTATCACATCCATATCGACGGACAATTACACGCACAGCAGTCTCAGTGACGGTACATATTATTACAAGGTTGCTGCCGTTAATGACAATGGAACCGGAGCACTTTCTGCTGAATTCAGTTCGTTGCTGGCTTCAAATATCCAAGGTTCTGCAACTAATAATGGTCACACATATGCGATAACCTCTTCAGCAATGAATTGGGAAAATGCCAAAATTGAAGCTGCATCACTCGGGGGATATTTAGCAACTATAAACACTAAAGCTGAGAATGACTGGTTAACAGCAAAATTCATCTCATATGGTAATATCTGGATTGGGAACCATGATAAGGATACTGAAGGTACATGGGTCTGGGACAACGGAACTACGAGCAATGACGGCGGAGTTTCAGACAATATCTCCAGCGGTGCAAAATGGCCGGATGGCACAGCCAAATGGGGCAGCGGAGAACCAAATAATTCTGGGAGCTCTGAACATTGCGGGACTATTAGAGATTCATCAGGTGCGTGGAATGATGTGGAATGTAATTCTAGTCTTTCTTCTTCCGCATATCATATTAATTATGGCATTATTGAGTTTAATCAATGATTATTAGTTGCGGATAAATCTGAATTTTTCAGCCACCGCATTCAACACTCAATACTGACGCGGCATGCCTCAACAATTCTGGCTTGTTAATTGCTTCAAAAAAACCGGAAGCAGAGCCGGCCAGAGTGTCACGAGACAGAATCCCGTTATTAGAGAAAAAAACAAAAACTCTGCTTGCGGGAATCTGCGAAACAATTTTTAGCTAAAATTGTAAAGGTGTTGAAAATTTGTCAACGAATCAACTCTTCATGAATGAGATTAAAGTATGAAAATGATTAAAGGTTATCTGGGGCGCGACTTTGAGATGGAGGGAGTAATTTCAAGCAACGAAAGTATCCGCATCGATTGTACTCTTTCCGGAAGTGTGAGCAGCACACATTCAGTCATAGTTGGTCTTTCAGGAATAGTGCATGGTCAGATAAGTGCACCTGTAATCAAGGTTGATGGTCTGGTGGAAGGAGATTTAAAAGCCGGAAAGCGTGTAGAAATTTTAGAAAATGCGCGGGTAACCGGAAATGTTATTACTCCGGCCGGTGGACTCATTATGAAAATCGGCGGAAAATTTTGCGGAAAACTTATCGTGGGCACTGCCCCCCTCAAAGTTGATAAAAAAAGTGCTGTCCTGCCTTTTAATAATCCTCGAAAAAAGACCAACACCACAACACAAAACAATCCAACTGTACTCAATAATTCAAAAGTGGGCTGATTCTGTCCCGCTACGCGAATAGGGGTCAGGTCTAACATTCTTACATTATGATTCTTCACGTTGTGGAAAAAACTGCAACGGCATGTAAGAATGTTAGACCTGACCCCTTTGTTATACATTTGCAAGTGAGCTGCGAACTTGAGATTCATCTGCAAGTGCATCTGCTGCGGTTTTTTCCGTTCCGTGGCTTTCATCATATTTGTAAGGGCGAAAAATCTTTCGCCCTTAGCTCATTAATTTTCCCTTTACATTACATAATCCCGCCACCACCTTCCCCTGCTTTGGAGAGCGGGTTTGGCGTTCCGACTCTTATGCCTGCACAAGCCGACTCAAAATTATATAGACTAATATTTTTATCTTTTGGGATTTGCTGATATATTTGCTACATATTTGTCAGAAGTCATACTATTTGCATCAGACTGGTTAATTACGGATTGCAATTCCGTATTACGCCATATAGACTAAACAAATGTATTATCCAAGAATTATCTCAAAACACATTCAGCGGCTTGCCACACAGTACCCCGTTGTCACCATTACCGGGCCGCGTCAGTCAGGGAAGACAACACTTTGTAAAAAGCTGTTTGCTGATTTGGACTATGTGACTCTTGAGGATCTCTCCAACCGTACATTTGCATCAGAAGATCCGCAAGGATTTTTAGCTCGTTACAATTCCGGTGTGATTCTTGACGAGATTCAGCGAGTACCATCCTTGCTTTCTTATATCCAGGGGGTGGTTGATGTAAAAGATCAAAATGGTTTGTTTATTTTGACTGGCAGTCAACAACTGGAACTGATGGACAGCGTTAATCAATCTCTGGCAGGTCGCACCGCAATCGCCAAATTGCTTCCTCTTTCTTATCATGAAATCTACCGTCAGCAGGAAACTCTCCCGGCTCTTGAATCGGTACTCTATTACGGATTTTACCCTAGAATATTCAAGGAAAATTTGAATCCATCTGAGATGTATTCGTTCTACACCAATACTTATCTGGAACGTGATATTCGTACAATTTTCCAAGTTAAGGATTTGGTGCTGTTCGAAAATTTCTTGAAACTTTGTGCTGGAAGAAATGGTCAGGTGCTCAATTATACCGCGCTTGCAAGTGATTGCGGAATTGACCAAAAAACCGCCAAACAATGGCTCTCAATTCTGGAAGCATCATACATCATCAAGCGTTTACCTCCATACTACAAAAATCTTAATAAAAGAGTGATCAAAGCTCCAAAGCTCTATTTCTATGATAGCGGGCTGGTCTGCTATTTGCTTGGGATACGCTCGGCAGAACAATTAAAGCTGCATCCACTTGCAGGAGCAATTTTTGAGTCGTACGTTCTTAGCGAGCTATGGAAACACAGCTACAATAAGATTCAGCAAGGTGCACTTTATTATTTTCGAGATAACAGAGGTCGTGAGGTTGATGTGGTTTTTGAAGAGGATGGTGATCTCTCACAGCTTGAAATAAAGATGGGCAAAACCATTATGTCAAAAACTTTTTCTGCTCTTAAATACCTGCCGACTTTGATTGGAATCAGTCAAAGCTGGCTGGTTTATGGTGGCGATGATAGTTATCAAAGAAGTGGATATTCTGTGTTATCGTGGAGAGAAGTTGCAAACAATTAAGGAACCACAATACACATAACACCTTTTAAGATATAATGAAATTACTAATCAAAAACGCGCTGATCCTGACGGTTAATCAAAATAATGAGGTGCTGGAAAATGCGGATATTGCGGTTGAAGATGGAAGACTGCTGGCAGTAGGCAAGGTTCCGGAAATATTTCAGGCCGACAAAATAATTGACGCCACAAATCAAATTGCGCTGCCCGGACTGGTCAACGCGCACACGCATATTCCGATGTCTTTGTTCCGGAATTATGCTGATGACCTGCCGTTCTGGCCGTGGTTAATGGAAAAAATCAAACCCGCAGAAGATCACCTCAGTGCAGAGCATGTTTACTGGGGTGCAAAACTCGGCGTTTTGGAACTGATACAATCCGGCGTTACCTGTTTTTCAGACATGTATTTTTACATGGACGAGGTTGCAACAGTGGTAAAAGAATCCGGAATTCGCGCTTGTTTGAGCGGAGTCTTGCTGGAAGTTGCCGATTTGGGACCCACTTTTATGAAAGCCGCCATTGACTTTCACGACTCCTGGCATGGAAAAGCCGATGGGCGAATCAAGGCTTTTTTCGGTCCGCATTCGATGTACTTGTGTGGTCCGGAATATTTAAAGGAAACCACCACAGAAGCTCTGAAACGCAAAACTGGAATTCATATTCACCTTTCAGAAAGCAAACAGGAAATTGCGGACTGCAACGAAAAATACGGAAAATCGCCGGTTCAGCATTTAGCGGATTTGGGGATGTTTGAATGTCTGACAGCTGCCGCACACTGTGTTCACGTTTCTGCAAAGGATATTGAGCTTTTACGGAAGCACAACGTGAATGTAGTCAATAATCCAACTAGTAACCTGAAACTGGCCAACGGTTTTGCACCGGTAGAAGCGCTGCTGAAAAATGGAGTGAATGTCGCACTCGGTACAGACGGTTCCGCCAGCAACAACAACGTCAATCTTTTTGAAGAAATGCACCTCGCCGCGCTTGTTAACAAAGCCGTCAACGAAGACGCGGAATCGGTTCCTGCACAACAGGTTTTACGGATGGCCACAATCAACGGTGCAAAAACTCTTGGTCTGGAAAACGAAATCGGTTCCCTCGAAGTCGGCAAACGGGCAGATTTGATTTTGCTGGATGCCGGAAAAGCACACTATTTTCCGCACCACAATCCTGTTTCTTCCATTGCTTATTCGGCACAGGCAGCGGATGTTAGCACCGTGCTGGTCAACGGTCAGGTGTTGCTGGAAAATTATGAATTAAAAACAATAGACGTGGAAGAAACCACTCGGGAGGCTGAACGCATGGCTTTTGATTTGGTGAGCAGGGAAAATCAAACTTGAAAAACTCAAAATAGGTTTTTTCCATCAAAAAATATTTCTTCTAATTTGAATGGATCTACACCTTCAAGACAGCCTAAATTAACTCTGTAGTCTCCAGGCTGACTTCGTGATTGATGAAACGGGTAAATTCCGCAGCGTTTGCAAAAATAATGTTTCGCAGTTTTGGTGCCGTACTCGTACAGTCCCAAAGCTCCTGCTTCTATATCTATCATTATCTTTTCCGCTGCAATGGATTCTGTGCTCATCATTGCACCTTTACGAATACAAATAGAACAGTTGCAGCGAATACCCTGACTGATGGCCTCACCCTGATAAGAAAAGCGAACGGCTCCGCAGTGACATTTACCATGAAATTCCTGAGTCATAAGGCTGTTTCAAATTATAATGTAAATCATTAAGCTGTATCCAGAGTTTCAAAGGATTTGACCAAATCATCCATTTCCTTCATTTGCCGCAGGAATGGTTCGAGCTGATTCAGATGCAGTGCGCAGGGACCGTCACAAAGTGCTTTTTCCGGCTCCGGATGTGCTTCGAGAAAGAGTCCGGCGATTTTTTGTGACATTCCAGCCAGTGCCAGTTCACGCACAGATTCCCGCCTTCCCGCTGCCGCAATTCCCAAACCGCCAGGCCGTTGAAGTGCATGAGTAACATCAAATAAAACTGGATAACCAAAACTTTTCAGTACAGAAAATCCGAGCATGTCAACCACCAGATTATTGTAGCCAAAGCTGGAACCGCGCTCGCAAAGCAGCAACTGCTCATTTCCGGATGACTCGCATTTTTGGAGAATATTCTGCATTTCCTGCGGTGCTAAAAACTGGGCTTTTTTGATGTTGAGCACAGCTTTTGTTTCAGCAAGTGCTTGGACCAAATCTGTTTGACGTGATAAAAATGCAGGCAACTGCAAAACATCCGCAACTTCTGCCGCAGGTTCAGCTTGTGAAGGTTCATGAATATCGGTGAGTACCGGAACCCCAAATTCAGTTTTAATTTTTGCTAAAATCCGTAAGCCTTCCACAAGTCCGGGACCCCGGAAAGAATCGATCGAGGAGCGGTTGGCCTTGTCAAAGGAGGCCTTGAAAATATAGGGAATCCCCAGCAGGTCTGTCAGCCTGCTGAAAGTTTCTGCAACTTCCATGGCCAGATATTCGGATTCAATAACATTAATTCCGCCAATCAAAACGAAAGGCAGTTCATTACTCAATTTTAGTTCTGCAACAGCAATTGTTTTTTGAGAATTCATTTTCTATCAAATTTCAATCGAGTGAGCAGCTTCGCTCAGATTACGCATTTTTTCAAGAGCCAGTTCCCGGCCCAGAATTCCCAAGCCACAGTCGGGTCCGGCAATCAAACGACTTGCGTCAATGTGTTCAAGAGCATCCAGCAAACGCTGCCGGATTTCTTCAACTGCCTCAACACGACTTTTGGCGATGGCGACCACACCAAAAATTATAGTGGTAGTTTTGAATTGTTCGAGCAAACTCAAATCATTGTAACGGTGCGCGTCTTCCAAAGAGAGTGCCATCACAGATGAAGCTTCCATGGCATCCGCAATTTGAAAATAAGATTCACGGGGTGCTTTTGGATAATCAACCGCATCAATCTTATCTGGATATCCGCAACACATGTGAGCAGTTCGTGTAACTCCTTCAGGACAACCCTGAAAAGCACGTTCCAAATTTTCAACACCAAAATCAAGGGCACGTTCCGGATAACGTGCAAAGAGTGGTTCATCAATTTGAATATGCCTGCAGCCTGCATCTGCCAGGTTTAGGACTTCCTGATTCAGGGCTTCCGCAATTGCTTTGCCAAAGTCTTTTTGATTACCATAAAACTCATCCGCTACTGTATCTGCAACAGTCAAAGGTCCGGGCATCGTAATTTTTAGCGGTTTGTCGGTTGCTGCCTGCGCTCGTTTCCAGTCATTTACTAAAAATAAATCGCGTACTTTGACGGGACTCCGGACAGTTGGCAGGAACGAAGAATAATTTCCGGTACGTAAAGTTTTCTCGGTCAGGTTTTCAAAATCAAAGCCCTCAAGGTGTCGGCAGTGGTAGTGGATATAATTTTCACGTGGAATTTCACCGTCAGTAGGGATATCAATACCTGCATCAACCTGATCCCTGACTGCTTCGTGGGTTCCGCGTTCAAGGACTGATTCTGCATCATCACCCATTCTGGCCATTGCTTCAGCCCAGCCGCGGGTTGGTTCTGAGGTGTCAAGATCACCAAACCAATCCGGCAGTTTTACGTATTCCGGTTTTGGATATGCACCAATAGTGGTGGTTAATAAGCCCATAAGTTTTGTTTTTGAAAGAGGTGAAAATACTGAAAATTGTTACAGCTGCTTTATTTTTCTGTACTGCCAACTTGTTCAGAAATGCTTAATTATAGTTTTATTGCTTAATTGTTCAATTTATTTTTACAAATTATACTGCAAAACAAACCTGACCTTTGACAATCTGCTCTCCTTTTTTTATAGTGTAAGCTGATTATCAGCAGGAATAACTGTAATACAACCAGTCTTTCGAAAATCATGCATGTCAAATCCCTTTGAAACCGGACTGGAGCAGAATCCAGCAAATTATGCTCCGCTTTCGCCAATTACTTTTCTTACACGTACTGCCTCAGTACATCCTCTGCGGACATCTGTAATTCATGGCAAACAGCGTTGGACCTGGGCGGAAACTTACGAACGCTGCCGCAGACTGGCTTCTGCACTGGCTCAGCGTGGAGTCGGCAAGGGCGATACAGTCTCCATCATGGCACCAAATGTTCCGGCAATTTTTGAAGCACACTTTGGTGTATTGATGGCGGGTGCGGTCCTGAACACCATCAATACCAGACTGGAAGCAGAAACCTTAGCATATATTTTTGAACACGCGGAAACAAAGGTATTATTGACAGACCGTGAATATTCTCCTCAGGTCAAGGAAGCCCTTTCAAAGGTAGAGCATAAAATTTTATTGATTGATATCGATGATCCTGAAACTGAAAGCGGAGAATTTCTGGGTGAGCTGGAATATGAATCTTTTTTGGCAGAAGGAGATCCGGATTTTGAAGCAGTTCTGCCGGAAGATGATTGGCAGGCAGTTTCACTTAACTATACTTCCGGAACCACTGGACAACCCAAAGGTGTGGTTTATCACAGCCGCGGAGCTTATTTATTGACTGTTGGGAATATGTTGTCCTGGGAAATGCCGCACCATCCGGTTTATCTTTGGACTGTACCGATGTTTCACTGTAACGGTTGGTGCTTCCCCTGGACAATTACGATGCTGGCCGGAACTCATATTTGTCTGCGAAAAGTTACTGCACACAATGTTTATAACGCAATCGCTGATCATAAAGTAACACACATGGGCGGTGCACCGGTGGTCATGAATATGATTGCCAATGCACCGAAAATTGAGCAGCGGGAATTAACACAGACTGTCCAAATAATGACTGCTGCCGCGCCGCCACCACCGAGTGTTATTGCGCAAATGGAGGAAATCGGTTTCAATGTGATTCATGTTTACGGTTTGACAGAAATTTACGGACCGGCTGTGATCTGTGAATGGCAGCAAGCCTGGGAGGCTCAAGATAAAACCGCACAGGCGCAGCTCAAAGGACGACAAGGTGTGCGTTATCATGTACTGGAAGGTTTAACGGTAGCCGATCCGGAAACAATGGAAACGGTACCTGCAGACGGCGAAACAATGGGCGAAGTGCTGATGCAGGGCAATACGGTGATGAAAGGCTATTTAAAAAATCCGGATGCCACTGCAACAGCTTTTGCCGGCGGTTGGTTTCATTCTGGTGATCTTGGAGTTCTGCATCCGGACGGTTATCTTGAGATAAAAGACCGCAGCAAAGATATCATTATTTCTGGTGGAGAAAACATCAGCAGTGTTGAAATTGAAAATGTGCTGTATCAGCATCCTGAAATTTTAGAAGCTGCAGTTGTCGCTCGTCCGGATGAAAAATGGGGTGAAACTCCTTGTGCATTTGTGCTCCTCAAAACTGCTGATGCTCTGACTGAACTGCAGGTACTTGAATTTTGCAGGACGAAACTTGCCGGCTTTAAAATTCCAAAAACAGTGGTTTTCAGTGAACTGCCTAAAACTTCTACTGGAAAAATACGTAAAAATATTTTGCGCAAACAAGCTGTGAAATTGTCCGCAGATACAGTAGACTGATTGTTGTTCTCTTTAATAATTTTATTTAATTAAGCGAGATTCAATTGATTTACAACTAATTTCAGCAAGCAGTAATTAAAAACATGAGCATGCACGAAAAACAATTCATTGAAGATTTGCAACTGAAAGATCAGCGTGTACTGACGCGGGTTGATTTCAACGTGCCTCTGAATGAAAATCAGGAAATAACTGATAATGGACGAATTGCTGCTGCTTTACCCACCATCCGCTACATCATCGAGCAGGGTGGAAAAGCGGTTTTGATGTCACACCTCGGTCGACCCGGTGGAGAGCGGGTGGAAAAATTAAGTTTGCAACCTGCTGCAGATGAACTGAGCCGGTTGCTGGGTCAAACGGTAACTTTGGCTCCGGATTGTCTTGGAGAACAAGTCGAACTGCTGGTCAATGATCTGCAAAACGGAGATGTGGTTCTGTTGGAAAATTTGCGTTTTCATGCAGAAGAGACAAAAAATGAGGCTAATTTTTGTGCAGCATTAGCTAGACTTGGTGATGTTTTTATCAACGATGCTTTTGGCACCGCACATCGGGCTCATGCATCTACTGCCGGAGTGGCAGAATACATTCCGGTTTCTGCAGTAGGCTATTTAATCCGCAAAGAACTACAATTTTTAGGTGCCGCAGTCAGTAAACCAGCCAAGCCTTTTACTGCAATTCTGGGCGGAGCAAAAGTTTCTGATAAGATAAAAGTAATCGACAAACTGCTGGATAAAGTGCAAACTTTAATCATCGGTGGTGGTATGTCCTGCACTTTTTTAAAAGCACAGGGTTTCAAAATTGGTGCTTCCCTGCTGGACGAAGAATCTCTCGAATTTGCTGCAGAACTGCTACAAAAGGCGCGGAAGAAAAGCGTTGAACTTCTGCTGCCGATTGATGCAGTAATTGCTGATAAATTCGACAAAAATGCTGAAACACGCCTGGTATCTGTGGAAGAAGGTGCTCCGGACGGTTGGCTCATTTTAGACATTGGTCCCAGGAGTTCTGAACTCTTCTGCAACTCAGTTCTGGCTTCCGGAACTGTGCTCTGGAATGGTCCGATGGGAGTTTTTGAAATGGAAGCCTTTGCAGAAGGAACCCTGGCAATTGCACAAAGTATGGCGGAAGCCACTGACAAAGGTGCAGTAACTATCATCGGCGGTGGCGATTCTGCTGCAGCAATTCAACAATTTGAACTAAGTCAGCGGATCACTCATGTCTCAACCGGCGGGGGAGCTTCACTCGAATTTCTGGAAGGTAAAGAACTTCCTGGTGTCAGTGTCATACAACAGACAACAACCAGGCAGAATTAATTTATATAAATTTTAGCAACAAACCAACTCAATTTATGGACCAAGTGCTCCAGAAAAACAATGAAATCGAAAACAATCCGGATGAAACTCTGAAGGAACAGAAGCAAGGTGTTTCCATGAGTTTTATACTTTACCGCCTGATTGCCTATGCAGATGCACGTCGTTCAATTGCCTCGTTCATTTTCATTCTGCTGTTGGTTATGATTTGTGACATTCTTTTTAACAAGTTCCTGTTTGTACCATATGTTGGACTGGTAGAAACATTATCAGGTGTGCAGCCCGGAGGATTTGCAGAACTTGATGTCGGTTTTGCACCTGAAGTCTGGCAAGCTTTGCTGGGAATGGTTTTGGGCACGCTAATTCTGGTGATTTCAATTGCATCACAAAGTATTCCCAAACTGATTGATCTCTACATGAAGGATATAACAAGCCTGCTTTATATCTGGTTGTTGATTCTCTCCGGCGGACATGCCTTAATCATTAAAATATATGGTGAAATCGGCATAGTTCGGGAATCCAGCAGAATCTTCAACACCCACTTTTTGCTGACACTCTGTTCTGTTATTGCCTTTCCGTATGTGTTCTATATCCTGCGCTACACAAAGCCTACCAATATCATTTACCGTATTTATCACAACAATATGGATCAAATCAGGGCGCTCACTTCAAAAAGGAATCGTGCTCTTTCCCATGTGCCTGAAGTTGTAGAACATCAGCAATACACAATTTTTGAAGCCCTGAATCAACTGGATGACATTCTGGAATTTGTTTCTTTTAAGGAATTGAAAGCAGATATTATTCATGATATGGGACTCACACTGAAAAACTACATCAGGCTCAAGAAAAATATTTCTGCAGATTTTTTCAAAGTTTCACCAAGGGTTCGCACTGACATTTCATTCAAAACCATGGTGGGTCAATTTGGAGAAATGGAGCGCAACCAGAGTTTCTATGAACAAAAATGTTTCCGTCTGCTGGGCAATGTTTATATCCGTTTACTGGAACTTGGTGAGTTTGATTTATCTTCTATGGTGGCCGGTGAAATGGCCAAACTGGGACTGACTGCAATCAAAGAAGATAATACAGATTTAGTAGATATCATCATTATCCGCTTCAACACTCTGCTGCGCTTTGCAATTAAACACGGTGTCAGAAATAATGAACCGCGGAACCTCTACAATCTTGGCTTTTATTACGGCAATTTTATCGGTTACCTCGTGGAGTTCAAAAGAGTAGAGCATGTCAAACGTTGTTTCATGTATCTGCGGATTTATGGCGTTGAAATTTTTAAGCACGGCAGCAACAGTCCGGCAATGTATTTCATTGTGGATGTGATTGCAACTGAGATGAAAAAAGTACTTGAACAGATCTATCATGATGACTGGGATAAGGAAATTCAGAACGGAATGTTAAGTGAGATGCTGCTGGTTGACAGTCCTCCGGATTTCAATAAAGATGATCTTGCCCGTGGAGTATTGATCAATAATGGGGTCCGCGTTCTGCAATTTGGTCTGGCCTTGTTTTACCAGAGGGAAGGAGTAACTGATTTTGTCGAACGTATTGCCAAGGATATACTTGACGATCTTGATTCCTTAGGCGAAGCTACTTTTTCGCAGGTGGTGGAAATGACCTCAAACCGCTTATTATTTTCCGGTCCGACTTTCTGGGAAGATACTGACAGAGGAAACCTCAACATCTACTACACTTCAGATCAGGATCAGATTGATGTCTTTAAAAAACGTCTTTATGTTCTGGCTGAAACTCAGTTAAGAAAGGACATGGTCAAAAAATACAAGTTAACCACAGATGAAATGGAGTTGCTCTGGGAAATGTCACGGATGACCAAAGAAAAAGAAGTGCTGCAGATCAGTACAAATCCACAGACATTTGAACTGATTCTGAATGAGCTGGAAACAATTGATGAGAAGCGTCTGGAAGCACTAGTTTCATTACGTGAAAAATTGATTTTCAATTCAGAAAATCCAAAACTGATTGTCAGCACCAGTCGTCAGGTTGCAGTGGGAACTGAACTGCAGCTATCCGGAAAAATATCCGGACAAAAAGAACCTGAGAAACTTGAGGCCAGTGTCCAGTTGAACACGCCAAACTTTTTGTTTGTGAAAATCAGTCCTTCCGGAAAAAACGAAACTGCTGCAAAAATGTCTTCTCTAAGTATTCGTTTCCGCCCACTGCGTCAAAAAGTGATTTATCAGTTTCAGGCAGAACCTCAAGGCAGCAGCGCAAACGGATTACTCCGTATAGCACATTCAGATGCAGTCAAGATCATCGAAGATCTTTAATCAAAAAAAGAGCTTTGTGCTTCAGGAGGTTTGTTTCTTTTTTCAACTGCAGTATGTTTTTCCAGTTTTTTAAAACATTCCGGACTGTCAAATGCCGGCAGACTAACTTGACGCGAAACCCGCCAGGCTTCCATTTTATCTGCAGGAAAAGGCTGGAGCAGTCTCTCAGCAGACTTACCTGCTTCTCCAAGAGCTAACCACTGCACACCGCTTTTTGGCGTCATAATAACCGGCATCCTATGATGAATTTCCTGCAGCATTGAATTAGCGGCAACCGTCAAAATGGCACAGGTACGTCGAAGTTCACCTTCAGCAGAACGCCACTCCTCCCACAATCCCGCAAAAGCCATGGGAATTTCGTTTTGCAGACGGATGAAATACGGTTGTTTCTGGTCCTCCTCAACAGCCCACTCATAATAACATGAAGCCGGAATCAAACAGCGCCGCTTGCGGAATGCCTGACGGAATGAAGGTTTATCTGCAGCAGATTCTGCCCTGGCATTTATCAGAGGTTTTGGTTCTTTGGCCCAAAACGGGATTAAACCCCAGCTCCGCATTTCTAAGCTCCGCAAACCATTCTGCTGAACTATCACTGGAATATCCTGAGCAGGACAAATGTTGTAGCGTGGTTCCAACTGCATTTCCGCCTGCTGGACTTCAAAAGTCTGCATCACTTTTTCGACGGTTTCTACCTGTGCAAATCTGCCGCACATAACTAAGCTCCACTCTCTGCTGCAGAATCATCAGTTCCAGATTGATATTTCTGCAGAAATTCTTTTTTGTAATCTAAAAAGCAGCCGGCCTTGATAGCCTTTCTGGCCTCTTTAACAAGTGACAGATAAAAGTAAAGATTATGATAAGTATTAAGACGCATTCCCAAAATTTCGTTGGCTTTGTAAAGATGACGTAAGTAAGCCCGTGAGTAATTTTGACAAGTGGAACAGGAGCATTCCGCATCAAGGGGGCCTGCATCCTCCTTGTATTGGTTTTGTTTTATGCTGATTTTTCCACGTGAAGTAAAAAGCGAAGCGTTGCGTGCATTGCGTGTAGGCATCACACAATCAAACATATCAATTCCTGCAGCAATTCCTTCCAGCAAATCCTGCGGATCTCCAACTCCCATCAGGTATCTAGGTTTTTTAGCCGGCATTTTTGGTGCAATATGCCGGGCAACCCGATACATTTCCTCCTTTGTTTCACCTACACTCAAACCACCAATTGCATAGCCGTCAAAACCAATTTCCAGCATTTGTGCTAAACTTTGTTCCCGCAAATCCAATTCATCTCCACCCTGTATTATTCCAAACAGGGCTTGCTCGCCGGAAACACCTGAACCAACTTGGCTCGCATCTTTGCTGCGTTTTGCCCAGCTCGCAGTCAGTGCAATCGAGCGTTCAATTTCTGCACGTGAGGCAGGCAGTTCAAGACATTGATCCAGACACATCATGATCGTTGAACCCAGGTTTTGCTGGATTGCAATTGAAATTTCAGGAGTTAGAGTTATTTTAGAACCATCGATATGACTACGGATAACTACACCGCTTTGATCCAGTTTTAGTAGTTTTGCCAACGAAAATATCTGGAATCCACCGCTGTCTGTTAAGATTGGTCCACTCCAGTTCATAAACTTATGCAAACCACCTAATTTTCGGATCAGCTCATCACCAGGACGTAGATGCAGATGGTAAGTGTTACCCAAAATAATTTCTGCACCAAGTTCCTGTACCTCAGCCGGAGTCATGGCTTTTACAGTTCCAAGCGTGCCTACCGGCATAAAAATAGGTGTGTGGATTGTGCCTTGAGGAGTGTTTAAAATTCCGGCACGGGCATTTCCTTCTTTGGCTTCCAGCTCAAACTGAATCATAGTACTCAGTTTTCAGGAAAAATTTTCTGCATCAATGAGGCAGTCTGCTCCTGCTGTCTTTGCAGCAGTTCATCTTCTGTTTCTGTTACTGCCGGAACATCCGGATCTATCAGAAATAGTGTTTGACCGCGGGCAACTATTTTACCGGATGCTGTTTCGACACAAACTTGTTGAATTGTTCCTGAGAATTCTGCCCGGATTTGATTAAACATCTTCATCACTTCCAGCAAGCCTAATACTTCTCCTTCTTCAACATGCTGCCCCTCCACCACATATTCGTCTGCTTCAGGAGTTTCCCTTGAATAAAAGGTTCCACCGGTCCAGGCTAATACTTCATTACTCCTGGCAGGAGGTCGTGGAGCAAGTTCTGCAGCCAGCCCTGCATTCAGATCATGATCCAGTAAATCTGCCGGAATCTCAATTTCCAAATCAGCATTTCCCCGCAGCTCGTAATAACCTGCCTGTTCTGCGAGCACTTCTGGAAACTGCAGAAAACCCAGACACATTTGATGGCCTTTGTGTGCAGCACAAATACTGTTCCAGAGCTCAGATTTTTTTTCCAAACTAAATGGTGCCGGAGTTTTTTTCTGCTCCAGCAATGAACACAGTTCAGACCAGGGCATATCCGGTTGTCCAAATTTAATTGCCAAATCCCGATAAAAAGCAGCTGCAGTATCCAGTAATTGTTGATCATTACTCCAAATCTGTTCACTTGGCGGAACTCCGGAGTGTTGCTCCAGACGCAAATAATGATAGAGCTCCTTCAAAGTCTGAACTGGATTCTGAGCAGCAGATTTATTTCCAGATTGATTCTTCGATTTTTGAAATGCGAGCCAGCCCATCAACAAATGAGTCCTGCTCAGCAGCTTTTTCAAGGGACGCAAAATCAGCGTTATCTTTTGCTTGTAAACCAGCAAACCTTCACTGCCGTAGTTTTTCTGGACTTGTTTTTGATGAATCTTCCAGGCCAGATCAAGATTGATATTCTCGCAAATTACTTTCAGCTTTCCGGCAAGTGCCAGATACGAAGAAACAAAACTCGTATTTGGTTTGAGCAACGGATCATTGCCAAGCAGCCAGTGCAATAGGCCATAATGGAAATCTACATTCAGATGCAAATCATGTCCTCGGACCTCCATACAGCGTAGTATTTCAGCTAACTTTTCAAAACTCTCTGCACGTGAAATTCCGTTTGTAATGGAAAGGGCAACATTTGAATCATAGGCACCAGCCAGGTTATAAAGCTGCAAAAGTCCCGTATCCGGATTGCTGATTCCAATTCCCTGATCATCACGTATCTCGTGCTCACCAGGCTTTGACCAGGCTCTGACAATTCCCCCGGCATGTGGTTTGAGGGCAGGATTTGTAGCATTCAGGCGTGCTTCTATTCCTGCAGCAAAACGCGGCAGTCGTTGAGGTCGGGAAAGTTGTACACCATAGCAGTTGACCAGCAGCATTGCAGCAACCAGAGACTCTACAATAAAAGTGTCTTCCGGATTATCAGGGTTAGCAAACTTGAGTTTATAAACCATTTCCGTAACACGGTGTTCAACCTGAATACGCGTGTTTACTTCCATGAAATAATGCTCGTTTCCTTCAACAATACATTCAAAAGTTGAAACAGAATCCAGCTTCAGAGCCTGACCAAATTCCTCGGCCTGCCTGCACATAGAGTTTAGAATTTTCGCATCTGTCCGCAGAACCTCGGCCTGTGTTGTTTTTCCTGCAGAATCATAATCAACAGCAGCGTTTTCCAGCATTTCTTCAGTCAGCGAAACTTCAAGTAATTTTTGTTCATGCATCTGCAGAGAACAGTCACGTCCGCCCAGTTCGACACACCACTTTCCATTACCCAGCAGTTGAATTTCATTATGACGGGTATTCTCAATATTTAATTCAATGAGAAAATTCTTATTGTCTCCCTCTCCGGTTGCTTTTGACTCAATCAAAACTGACATCACCGCATCAGCCACTTCGTCAATGGCAGTCACAACCCGCTGGCCTTTTCCACCGCCGCCGCCAACGTGTTTGAAGCGGATGCGCCTGCCTGGATTTTCCTGCCATAATGCTTCTACTTGGAGGATTGTTTCCTGCTGCAATTCTGAAATTGAAAAGAGCTCAAGATGTTTCTCATTTGAAGCCTGCAGGAGTAAAACAGCCTGTTCAAGCAGTTCTTCAGACTGCCAGTTTTCCGGAAGTTCCAGTTTATGCTGCTGAGCTAACTCCTGAAAATATGCTGCTGCTGTTTTTCCTGCCTTGCGTAACAATGTCAATGCGGCAATTCGATCTTCTCCAGGTGTTACTGAAACATTTAATGAACGGGCCAGTTGCTTGGCTTCATCTTTTGAACCTGCCTGATGAATAACTCTGGAATTTGGGCCAATGAAACTGATACCTGCATTTTCAATTCTTGCCACAAACTCTGCATCTTCTGCCATAAAACCATAACCGGCAAACAAATGCGTATAACCGTGCTGCTGGCAGATAGCAATTATCTGTAGTATCCGCTCGATCCGCTCTTCCTTAGTTACCCCCATGTAGTCCTGAACATGATGCACCTGCTCCCTGCGGTTGCGGACTGCACGTAATTCAGGTGCCAGTGTCTGCGGATAAATAATGCTGTCTTTTTCAGAAAGTAGTATTCCGTAATCTGCGCCTATATCTCTGAATATATTGATTGTTTCCAGACGAATCGGTCCTCTGCAGACAATCAGACATTTAACATGCTCAAAAGTGAACGACGCTTGCCAGCTACTTTCAGGATCAAAGGTAATTGCACTCATGAAATGATTTTTTAATGGAGATTGGCGCTAAGTCTGTAAAATATTCCTGCTTAACAGTAAATTGATCTCAGCTAATAATTCAGATGAACTAAAGAGCAACCTTTACAGTATAGACTATCGTCAGGAAACAGTATGTATTTAATTTTCTGCTTTAAAAACCAACTTTGCTGAACATGGTAAGGACATCATGCAAAAAACTTTTCCCACAATTTATGCATCCTGAAACGTCCAAGACGGCCCTGTTGTGTGTGAATTTCGTTGAATTCTTTAACATCATCAGCAGCAATTCCGCAACCGTGCAGCAAAACCGGGACCGGGTCATCTACGTGAACACCTTCTTTGCTCCAGGTCGCATGGTCTGCAGTAACAGCAATTCTCAATTTACCAGACCACTTTTGCAGAAAAATACCCAGCTCGCGGTCGATTTTTTCCAGAAACTCCATCTTTTGTTCAGCTTCTCTATTATGCGCAGCAATATCACAGCCTTTTATATGCATAACAACTACACCAAACTTGTGTAGCATTTCTGCTGCAAATTTAAATTTCAGCTCTAAATCTGTATCTAAATTTGCAGTCATTTCTGGAGTTTTACAGACCTTCAAACCTGTCACACCTGCAATCCCGGCAATTGTGTCATCTCCGGTAATACAGATTCCAGACAAACCAAATCCGGAGGGTCTTTTGATTTTTGGAAAAGCATGAACTTGTCCAGGTTCTCTGGTCAGAATAGTTGTTGCAGCAAATAAATTTTTTGACTGACGTTCGAGATTGACAGGATGCTTTGCCAAAATCTTGTTGGCTTCAAGCTCAAACAAGCTGAGAATTTTTACAGTACGCAAACACATTTCATCATTTTTTTGCAGTGCCAGGGCTTGTCTGGGTTTTGTGCCAGAACTAAAATGATCACCAGGGTCACTTCCTGAAACACAAGCCAGCATTCCGGGACCACTGAAAACCAAGGCAACACGATGCTCTGTTCCCGAAGCAACATTTACTCTGACATCCTCTATCTTCATCCCATTTAGACTAGAGGCCAATTCTGCAGTACCATCCCGAATCCGTCCGGCACGCCGGTCAACAATTATTCCATTTTCATCCAGTGTGGCCCAATTCCCACGAAATGCAACGTCACCCTGCTTTATTTTAATCCCACATCCCAGTGCCTCAATCACCCCCCTCGCAACAGCATTTTTGAAGGGATCATAGCCCAGGATAGCAAAGGTTCCCGAAACTGTTGTGGCAACAGATCCCGGCTTGATTGGATCTGCAGTTCCACACTGCCCTTCTCCAGCCAACTTATCCAGTACAGGAAGTCTTGCGGCCTGCAGGGGAGTCATATCGCCCAACTCTAACAATGGACGATCCCCCATGCCGTCTACAATCAAAAGCAGTCGAGGAATTTTTTGCACAAAATAATCAGGATTTAGTTGACTGAACGGATTTCACCTGCTCCTGCAGGGTATTGATTATTAATTGCATCAGAGTATTTGTTGTTTCGTCAAAATCCTCATTGTCTACAATTTCTATTTCGTTTTCTTCACTTTCAGAAGTACAGTATTCATGAATTGTTCTGATATTTTCAAAACTACTCAAGTAAGCCTCTTTTTTCCTCAATTCGTTACCTTTACCTCGTTCTGAAAATCGGTCCATGTGATGCTTCTCATTCATCAAAGACAAGATGATTGGAATGTGGTAGGCCTTCTTGCTGCCCTCCTTTAAGACCTGCTGCATATAAGGCAGCAAATGAATTCCTTCGATTATCATGCTGGTACGTTCTTTAACTGCACGATCAACAACTGCTTTAATCCCCACGCTGACCTGCTGAGACTGCAGACAAAATCCGCTAATCAGTCTGTCCTTTTTGTCCAGACTTCTCGGCATTTCAATTCCGGCCCTGCTGGAAGAATTATGCAGGGACGGTAGTAACTCCCGCTTAAAAACCAAACGCATTATTTCACGTATAGTGTCAGTACCGGTAATTTTGTTGATCCCAAGTCGTCCTGCCAAAACAGTTGACATTACCGATTTACCTGTACCTGAAGCACCACCAAGGTAGATAATTACAGGCCTATCAAGTTCATCAATTCTACTCGCTAACTTATAAAGACCTGCAAGATGGGGACTGTACTTTTTCTTGATTGTTGCATAAACCTCTTCAAACAGTTTCTTTTTACTGATACGCAGCTGAGAACTTTTCATTAATTTTGCTTCCAGATCAAAAGCGATCTGGTATGCTTCTTCAGGTTTTAAGCCTGCAGCAGTAATTGATTGCGTTAATAAACCTTTTGAAAATGGTGCATTTGCATTTCTGCGGAATACACAGATTTGCTTGCCTGTTGGGAAAAGTTCAGTAGTCAACTTACCAAGTACCTCCTTGCCGTAGCGGGAAAGAATCAACTCATCTACAGACTTCATCAATGACTCTGAAGTGATTTCAACCTTTTTTTGAAAAAAAGACTTTGCATCTTTTGAAATTTGGTTTGCTTGATCAAAAGACAAACCCCTCTGCATCAACTTATGAGCCAACATTCCCCTCATGAAAGGATGCTTCGATTTATCCGGACGGATAACTTGAAATTGCATCATAAATCCTCGTTTTCCACAACTGCAGGAGGAACTGCCGTTTCTTCAACAACACTGCATGCTTCACAACCTTTACTCCACTCTGAAGCACCATCTACAAAATGCTCTTTTTTCCAAATTGGAACTGCATGCTTTATGGTGTCAATGATATAACGACTTGCGGCATATGCCTCACCACGATGAGAACTTGAAACTGCAATAGCAATGGAACATTCTTTAACAGCTAATTTACCCAGACGGTGAATAACTTCAACTGTATGCAATTCCCACTTTTGCTGAGCTTCCTCAACTACACGTGTAATTTGTTTGAGAGCCATGCTTTCATGGGCTTCGTATTCTAAAAATGAAACTTGCTGCTGCTGGCTGTGATTACGGACATCTCCATAAAAAATTATTACAGCTCCAGCTTGAGGATCTTGTGAGCGAAGTCGTAAACCCTCAAGGTCAATCACATCACGCACTACTGAACAAGGCATATTTCTCCTGATTTAATATTTTTCAGCATCTTTTTCTTCATTCATGACAAATATTTTTAGTTTTTAAAAAATACCATGCAGTAACGTGCTTGCTTTAATCTTGCTGCAACTTAATGCAAAAAACTGCCAACGTCTCTGTCTCTACCATGGAATCATCTTCATTCTGCAGCTAAGATTCTTGGACCTTTCCATTGTTCAAGTTTGCCGGACTCCATGTTCATATTCACCAAAGCACGATCTCGATGCAGCATATTCCATGAAAGCATTTTCCCTGCATATTCCAGAACTGTTTTTTGTCGTTCTGGATCAGCAGCAAGGTTCACAAACTCTTCCGGATCTTCCTGCAAATCAAATAAAAGCGGCGGCAGTGCAGTCATGTGGACGTACTTATAGTGAGCATCTCTAATAACAGATAGTGAGCATTGATCCGGAGTTAAACCAAATTTTTGCTCTATCATTTTCTGGTGTGAACCAATCATGCGAAAATCATATTCCCAATGCACCTCAGTCCGCCAATTTGAGGGCTGCTCTCCAGCTAAAAAAGGGATTAAGGAACTTCCGTCACATTCTTCTGGAATTTCTGAGTCCAGCCAGTCCAATATTGTAGGCATCACATCAATTGCTTCAGTAAAGGCATCAACCTGAGTCACTTTGCCGGTAGTTCTGTCTGAATTCTCAGTGGCGGTTTTTGGCTCTCTGATTATCAGAGGAATGGAATAGGCCTGATCAAAATATCCCAGTTTGTTAAACAAATAATGGTCTCCAATGTGTTCTCCATGATCACTTGTGAAAACAATCAAGGTGGACTCATACTGTCCTGAATCCTGCAGATATTTTATTAACCTGCCCAAATGATGATCTACCTCAGACATCAAACCGTAATAGGTTGCACGTGCCTGCAAAACATCAAGGTCATTCATCATGGCAGCAGGTTCATCAAGTTTGTCGTTAATAAACTCGCTGCGCGGAATAAGTTCATGCAGCATTTTCAGCAAAGGGTGCTGTTGCCCCTCCTCCTCCAGAGATCCTCTGCGGACAGGTTTTGGTACTTCAGAGGGATCATACATGCTGTTATACGGTTCCGGTGCAACCCACGGAGGGTGCGGCCGCAAATAGGAAAGGTGTGCAAACCAGTTTTCAGTTTCACGAACACTTAACCACTTGAGAAGTTCATCTGTCAAAAATGCCACACTACTGTCCTCGTCAGAATACACTGGAGGAGCAAAGCTTGCCCCTTTCTCCTTTGCACCAGGATAGTTTGAAATGGAATGATATACCGAGTGTTGATCCAAAGAATGTTCATAACCTTTGGCTTTTAAAGCCGCAATCCAGGGACGCTGGTCATCCGTCAAGGTCACACCGCTGCTCATTCCGGGAATCATGCCTTCATAGGTTGTCAGCAACGGATCCCGGTGATGAAATTCCCGTGGGTCGGCAGAGGTGTCTGTATATCCAAATAGTGTCGGATCGTAACCAGATTTTCTCACTTCGCGCGCAATGTTGCTGAAGCGGTTATTCAGGGGGGTTCCGTTATTAACTGAACGGTGATTCATTGCATAGAGACCTGTATACAAAGAAGCTCGTGCAGGACCACAAGGAACCGTTTGTGTAAAATGCTTGCGAAAAAGGACTCCCTCCTGTGCTAACTTATCCAAATTGGGAGTCTGCAAAACCGGATGATCAAGACATCCAAGGCAATCTCCGCGCCACTGATCTGCTGTAATGAATAAGACATTTTTCTGTTTGCTTCCTTCAATTTTCATGAGGTCCAGCAGAAATCAGTCTTCTTCATCAAGTAAGAATTCTTCATATTCTGCAGGAGATAACAAGTCTGCTGCATCATCCGGATTTGCAAGCTCTATACGAACTATCCAACCCTCGTCATAACATTCTTCGTTTATCAGCTCAGGACTATCTTTCAGTTCAGTGTTGACGGAGACAATACGACCCCCTACAGGCATAAAGAGTGAAGACACGGCCTTGACTGATTCAATGGAACCAAACTCGTCTCCTGCCTCGATTTCGTCCTCAATTTCAGGCAACTCTGCAAAAACAATATCACCCAATGCCTGTTGAGCATGATCGGTTATGCCAATTTCAGCTTTATTGCCTTCTATTCTTAACCACTCATGGTCCCGAGTGTATAGATTGTCTTTAGGTATTTCACTCATAATTCCTCATTTATATTAAATTTAAGTCGGCCGAAAAACCCTGATTTTTCAGCAAAACAGTTTTATTGCGAGATAACAATATAATACTAATTTAGCCATAGGACCACATAAGTCCAGCAAAAAAAGCACTTCTGTTATTTTGTGCTTTTTTTTACGGGTAATTTGACAAGAAAAAATCAATGGAAGATACCACTAAAGCAGGTTATGATGGTTGCAGATAACAACAGCACAACCTTCCTTTAAACCAGCACAAAAATAGAATATGAAATATTTTTTGAGTTTTCTTACATTCTTTTATTTCACAGTCATTAGTTGCACGGCACCTGTTTTTGGTCAAACCTCAAGTGATTTGGAGCAAATGATCCGTGCCTCAAAAACACGTGCGGCACTCGTGGAAAATGTTCAAAAAGCTGTTGTTCACATCAAGGTGGAAAAAATTGTGCGCAGTCCCGGCGGTGGATCTCTCAATGATTCCAGAGATCTTTACAATGATGAATTCTTTCGCAGATTTTTTCCTGAGCTGCAGCCGCCAAAAAATCAACAACCAAAAAAACGGGAACGTCCGAATCGTGACTTCCGACAAAATGGTATGGGTTCAGGATCAATTATTGATGCAGACGGTTACATTCTGACAAATCACCATGTAGTAGGTGAGGCGGATAAAATCTTAGTTGTACTTTACAATGGTCAGGAAAGAGAAGCAAAACTAGTTGGTACAGATCCAGAATCTGATATTGCAGTGGTGAAAATAGCAGGTAACGGTCTGCCTGTACTGCCAATGGGGGATTCAGACAAAATAATGGTGGGTGAAGATGTCATTGCTGTGGGTAATCCTTTTGGTTTAATTCAAACAGTAACATATGGAATTGTCAGCGCAAAAGGACGCACTAACGTGGGCATCAATGAATATGAAAATTTTATTCAAACTGATGCTGCCATTAATCCTGGTAATAGTGGTGGCCCCTTAGTCAGTCTGCGTGGAGAAATAATCGGAGTCAACAGTGCTATTTTCAGCCAAAGTGGAGGATATCAAGGAATTGGTTTTGCGGTTCCTATTAACATGGCCCGCAAGGTCATGCGGGATCTTATAGACAAAGGTACTGTTTCAAGGGGCTGGCTGGGCGTCGGAATACAGGACGTAAGTCATGACTTGGCAAAAGCCTTTCAACTTTCAAGTAACAAAGGCAGTTTGATTACAGGAGTTATGTCGGACACTCCTGCCCAAAAAGCAGGTATGCGCAAAGGTGATGTTGTTATTCGAATTAATGATAAACTGATCCAGAACAGTAACCACCTGCGAAATGAAATTGCCAACGCAGGAGCTTTTGCCGAAATTGAAATGGAATTAATCCGTGATGGAAAATCTATTACTTTAAAGCTCAAACTTGATGAACGACCGAGAATGGTCCGTCAGCAGAGCAGTTCTCCGGAGGTGCCTCCAACTCCTGTGCAGGTAGAACTGCTGGGAATGATCATTGAAAACCTTACTAATGAAAATGCACAGAAGCTGGGAATTGAACCTGGTAAGGGTGTGGTTATTGTTCAGGTTGAATCCGGAAGCCCTGCAGGAAAAGCAGGACTGCTTCCCGGTATGCTTATTCAGGAAGCAGAACGTAATGCAGTTAGCAAACTTAGTGATTTTAAAGAAATAATTAATAACATTGACTCTGAAAAAGGGATTCTCCTACTGATCAAATCCAGTAACGGTTCGCGTTTTATTTTTCTGCAGGCAAACTGAGTGGGAGAACCGTTTGCAAAGGAAAACAAAATTACATTTTGAGCAGTTGCTGCAGAAACTACAGCAAAAAATATATCAAAATACGGATCCTGATAAAATGGATTTTTATCCTCTGTTGGAGGAAATGTCGATCTATTATGCTCTAAGTCCTGATGAATTATTAACACGCGGATTCCGCAAAGCATATCGTCAGGCAGTTGAAGGTGTATGAAATCCGTTAAAGTACAACTTGCAGAAAAATTACCTTTGGCCGGATTACGTTTTCTGGTAACACGTCAGGACTCTCCGGAGATTTCTCTTACAAAAATGCTCCAAACTCAGGGTGCATCTGTTTTGACTGCACAAATGACTCAAATTGTTGCTCCTGTTTCGTGGGAATCATTTGACGCTGCAACTCTTCAGGTCTCCAAGATAGATTGGGCAATATTTAGTAGTAGGAACGGTGTCCATCATTGTCAAAAACGTTTAAATGAACTGGGTCTCTTAACACAAATTATATTTTCAAATATCAAAACTGCCTGCATCGGTCAAGCAACTGCAACTGCACTTTCTGATCTTGGTATAACTCCGGAACTTGTTCCAGAACATTTTCAAAGTGAGGGCTTAATTTCAGCATTCGGTCAATATGATTTGCACAAAAAACTCTGTTGGCTGATTCAAGCAGAGTCTGCCCGTAAAATCCTGCCTGCTGCTTTGGAAAAAGCTGGAGCCCAGCTGATTACAACACCGGTTTACCGGAATATTCCTGAGACAAGAGACTATTCTTTTCTGCTGACTGAACTTGAAGATAATAAATTGGACTGGGTCTTATTTGCAAGTCCGTCTGCAGTTAACAATTTTCATAATGTAATTCCGGCAGGTTTTTGGAGTTCGTTGACAATTGTGCCAAAAATAGCCTGCCTCGGAGAAATAACTGCTGCAGCTGTTCGGCATTTTGGTTGGAATGTAGAGGCACAGCCGGATATACAGGATTTTGAGCATTTGGTTAAAATGCTTTGCAAAATCAAATCTGACAACATTAATTCAAGATGAGTGAAACACAGAGTTTTTTGGTAACAGTACAGGGTCCGACTGCGGAGCAGGATGTTTTAGAACATTTCATGGAGCAGCTAGAGGACAGCTCGTTTTCAATAAGTGCACTGCACTACCTGAACTGTCAATCTGCTTTATCTCTGTTGATGCATCTTGAACTTTCGGATTCTGCTGATCTCAAGTTACTGACTCAGGAACTGCACCAGCTTGCAAATAAATTTCAGCTTGAGCTGTTGATCAGTCCACTACAGAACTTTAAAGTTACACCACCGGCACATCGTTATATTTTAACTCTCCTGAGTCAGCAATTGAGACCGGAATTGCTCACAAAACTGTTTCGCTACCTCAGGGACAAGCAGTTACGGGTAACTGCAGTAAGCCCTTTGGATGCAGATAATTTACATGTTTTTGAAATCAAAATACATGCTGATCAACCAATTGATCGACAACGTTTAATGCAGGAACTGCTGCAATTAAAATCTGAACATCAACTTGACCTTGCCTTACAGTCTGATGATTTGTTTCGGCGAAATAAACGTTTGATCTTTCTGGATGCAGATATGACATTTATTCAGTGCGAAATGATCGATGACATGAGCCGCTTATCCGGAAAAGAAACAGAGGTCGCAGAAATTACGCATCGTGCCATGGAAGGAGAAATTGATTTTAAAGATGCACTGCGGCAGCGTGTTGCCTTGCTGAAAGGTGTCCGGCTCAGTGATCTGGAGCGTTTGATTTTGAACATTCCTTATACACCCGGAGTAGAACGTCTGGTTTATATTCTCAAAACACTTGGTTACCAAATTGGAATTGTAAGCGGTGGATTTACCAGAGTAATCGACCATATCAAACAGCGTTTTGAGCTAGATTATGGATTTGCCAACACCCTGGAAGTAAAAAACGGAGAACTTACCGGACAAATATTAGGAGAAATTCTTGATGGTCATCAAAAAGGTGTTATCCTTAGAGAAGTTGCAAGAAAGGAAAAATTATTATCTGATCAGGTAATCGCAGTCGGTGATGGTGCCAACGATTTAGAAATGCTTTCAAGTGCCAGTTTGGGAATTGCCTTTAATGCAAAACTCTTTTTGCGTGAACGTGCGGCCGGTAGTCTCTCACTTCCAAATCTTGATGCTTTGTTGTATTTTTTAGGAATATCCCGTCATGAAGTAAACGCTTTATTTCAGCAGGAACAACCAAAATGAATGAATTGAATTTGACATATCATAGTCCTGATAAAATCCGTAAACTCCGAGATAACGGAGTCTGCATTCCGGATTTAAGTTCAGTCTGCATTGGTCATGAAATACAATTAGAGCAAATTCGGCCTGATTGTGTTATCCACCCTTTTTCACGCATCACAGGCGCTGAAACACAAATCCATGAAGGTGCACAAATTGGTTTAAGTGGTGCAGCCACCCTGCATAATAGTTGTATTGGGGAAAATGTAATTGTGGGTAATTTAGGTCCTGTAACCCTGAAAAACACTGTGGTGGGTCCAGGTGCCGTTCTTGGCTGCGGAGTAGCAGAGGAGGCTGTTATCCTGGGCAAAGAATCCAAAATCAATGATTTCACTGCCGGATACGGATTCCGGATCCGCAAAGGTTCTCTCTATGAAGAAGATGCATCTTCTGCCCAACATACTGACACAAAAATGACTGTTCTTTTTCCATGGACTACTTTAGGCAGTAATATTAATTTTTGTGATGCACTGCTTGCTGGCGGATCTGGAGCAGAACTTGGAATGTTTAGTGAAGTCGGAAGCGGAACTATACATTTTAATTATTCCATCAGAGGTGACAAAGCTACTGCTTCTTTACTTGGTGATGTGAGCAGTGGAGTGTTTTTAGACCAGGAACGTCTGTTTATTGGCGGTAACAACAGTCTTTTAGGACCACTTAAGGCTGATTTTGGTACAATGACTGCTGCAGGAGCAAGAATCAACGGAACACTTTCAGCAGGATTACATTTTGGGCACTCTATGCCTAAGGGCAGAGTCGATTACGATCAGAGGATTTTTTCAGGTGCACTGGCAATTGTTTCAAAACAACTTGATGTACTTGCTGAACTCACGACACTATTTCACTGGTATCAGCAAATTCGCATCAATTGTGTTGCTCAAACTCCGGAACAAAAGTTTATTTATCAAGCTGGACTTCGGACGGTTGAATTGAATTTTCATGAACGTCTTTTTCAGTTGAACCGTTACGTGGAAGCTTTGGAGGATTCTCTCAGACTGAGCAGCGGTAGTAAACAACTAAATAAAAAAGAAATTGCAGACCAGAAACAAATACTCGCTCAATGGCCTGAGTTACTAAATCAACTGCAGTCGCCAACATCTTTTGAAGTCAATGCCCCGGAAGCACTGACTAAAAGTATTGCTCAACAAGTTGCTGAAAACAACACTGAATACACACAGATAATAAAGGAGTTAGATCCTGAAGCAAAACAAAAGGGAAAGGTCTGGCTCAACTCTATCTCAGGCAGTGTGAGGCAAATATTCTATACGGAATTTAACAAGGAATAATAAGGCGGAAACGCACCTAGAAAAGATGCGTTTAAACAATTAAGCTGCCAGTTTAGTTTTGGCTTCTTCTGCTACTTGTGCAAACAATGCAGGTTCTTCCATGGCTAAAAATGCCAATGTTTTACGGTCCATTGCAATGTCAGCAGCCTTTAAACCACAGATGAATTGACTGTAATTCATACCATGTTCCCGGACAGCAGCATTAATGCGTACAATCCATAGTCTGCGGAAATCACGTTTTTTAACTTTTCTGTCACGGTAGCTGGACTCTCTTGAACGATCAACTGCATCTTTAACTGTGCGTAAAAGACGACTGCGTCCTCCGCGATAACCTTTAGCTGCCTTAAACAGTGATTTTTTTCTCTTGCGCGCGTGAACTGCTCTTTTAACTCTCATTTTATCTCAATCTCAGTTTATCCGTTTGGTAACATCAAATCAACAGACTTGCTGTCTGCAGCCGAAACCATTGCTTTCTTGCGTAATACTCGCTTTACATCCTGTTTACGCTTGCGCATACCATGGCGGAGAAAAGCACGCTTCCGTTTATAACCTCCACCACCTGTTTTCTTAAAACGTTTGGCGGCTCCGCGATGTGTTTTCATTTTCATGTTATTTCCTATTTTCTTTTTTTAGGTGGAGCAAGAATCATGTGCATTGAACGCTCTTCACTGCGGATTGGTTGTTCTACTGAACCTTCATCCCCAATCTCAGCCTGAAATTTTTCCAGTAATTCTACTCCTAAATCTTTATGGGCAATCTGACGCCCCATAAATCTTACACCAACTTTTACTTTGTCTCCATCTTCAAGAAAACGAAGTGCATTACGTAGCTTAAATTGAAAATCATGTTCCTCAATTTTCGGCTTCATTTTCACCTCTTTGAGATGAACTATCTTCTGATTTTGTTTGGCTACGTGATTTCTTTTACTCTGTTGGTATTTGAACTTTCCATAATCCATTAAGCGACACACAGGTGGTTTTGCTTTGGGAGACACTTCTACCAAATCCAACACTGCTTCACGTGCCATTTCTAATGCCTCATCTGTAGAAATGATACCAACCTGTTCACCTTCTCCATCGATGAGTCGAACCTCACCAACACGGATCTGATCATTAATTCGTGTTGATTCGTCATTTCTTGTCGGAGGACGGGATCTTCGTATTCCTATGAGCTTTCTCTCTAGTTATAATGAAAGACTGGTAGGCGCGGGCGGGATTGAACCGCCGACCCCTACCGTGTCGAGGTAGTGCTCTCCCACTGAGCTACGCGCCTGGATTTTAATAAACAAACCCATGTTTGAGTGTCGGCACCGACCGACTCTTCCACCGGGAAACCCGGCAGTACCATAGGCGCAAGGGGACTTTACTTCTGTGTTCGGGATGGAAACAGGTGTTACTCCCCTGCCAGAAGCACCGGCACTCAAGCCTGAGTTTGTTAAATTTGGAGGTTTTGGTATCTATAAGAGCAAATATGAGGATCTCTTTGGGTTTTAAATCTTGTCTTAAGTCAGGTCGCCCGGCCAATTAGTACCGGTCAGCTTCACATGTTGCCATGCTTCCACTTCCGGCCTATCAAACAGGTAATCTTCCTGCGGCCTTTGGGGGACTAATGTCCCGGGAGATCGCTCTTGGAGCCGGCTTCCCGCTTAGATGCTTTCAGCGGTTATCCGTTCCAGACGTAGCTACCCGGCAATGCTCCTGGCGGAACAACCGGATCACCAGAGGTCTGTTCACCCCGGTCCTCTCGTACTAAGGGCAAACCTCCTCAGATCTCCTGCGCCCGCGGCAGATAGGGACCGAACTGTCTCACGACGTTCTGAACCCAGCTCGCGTACCGCTTTAAATGGCGAACAGCCATACCCTTGGGACCTGCTTCAGCCCCAGGATGCGATGAGCCGACATCGAGGTGCCAAACCGCGCCGTCGATATGAACTCTTGGGCGCGATTAGCCTGTTATCCCCGGCGTACCTTTTATCCGTTGAGCGATGGCCCTTCCACA
>JACKQG010001651.1_pt1 | contig 30336 bp, 29 predicted proteins | sample 8237621 | NCBI WGS metagenome assembly JACKQG01 (sample SAMN15677084, study PRJNA649215) | marine metagenome | biome: marine; feature: Black Sea; material: saline water; isolation source: suspended particulate matter (SPM) from the Black Sea western gyre | collected 2013-06-09/2013-06-10 | depth... | reverse complement strand
GATCCTGGAAATTCCCTCATTGAGGGGCCAATTTTGGGATATCACAAGTGCGGAAGTTGTTGAGCTCGTATGGAAAAAAATTATTAATGCGACAAAGAACAGAGATCCGTTATGTTTGCTGAAATCAGAACAGAACAAGAGGATTATGGAGGCTTATCCTTTCCTGAAAAGAGTGGTGGATGAGGCTCATGATCCCCTCTATACCGCTGTTAAACTCGCCATACTCGGAAATGCCATTGACGTCATGATTAACGATAAGAGGCTGGATATCGAGAATTTAATTGAAGAGCAGCTGGAAATGCCACTTTCAAGAACCATGTATGGGGAATTTGAGAAGCGAGTTAAAGAAAGCAGGCTCCTGGTGATTTTTGGTGACAACGCGGGTGAAATAGTTTTTGACAAGCTCCTCATTGAAACAATCAGGGAGAGACATGATATGGAAGTCGTCTTGATTGTAAGGGGTGAACCAACTCTCAATGACGTAACAGTTAATGAAGCGCGTTCAGTGGGAATGGGTGAGATAGCCACAATCGTTGAGAACGGCATTGACGGGCCTTGTCCGGGCACGATCCTGACCAGGTGTTCAGAAGAGGTGAATGACCTGGTCAAACGGGCCGATCTGATCATCTCAAAGGGGGGAGGCAATTTTGACACGTTGGATGAAGAAAAGAGGGGGGGATTGAAAACGCCGATTTCATTTATGTTACTTTCAAAATGCGAGCCTTATTCTGAATACCTCAATGTAGGAGTGGGTCTGCCTATATTGTCAAATGCCTTTTAAAAGACGGTTTTTCGAAATTCACGGCGATAAACGAAAAAGCTTTAGAGTTACTGGGCGAGATACCCTCCATCAACACAGACTACAGTTCCCGTTGTGTAAGTTGAAGCGTCAGAGACCAAGAACAGAACAGTGTTAGCAATCTCCGAAGCCTTACCGAACCTCTTCATGGGAATGGGTTTTATCAATCCTTTATAGACCATCTCCGATTCACGAAGCCCCCGGGTCAAATCTGTTTCCAGGTAATGGGGGGCAATGGCGTTTACACGAATGGCGTGCGCTGCCCATTCCAGGGCAAGAGTTTTTGTAAGCAGAATGACCCCTGCTTTTGAGGCGCAGTAGGCGGGTGCTCGAGGAACACCGGTAATACCCGCCGTAGAGGCAATATTTACAATACTACCGCCATCCCCATCTATCATCAACTTACCAAAATATTTGCAGCAGATGAAGGTTCCTCTGAGGTTAATACGAATAATTCTATCCCATTCTTCCAGGGACTGATCCTCAGACGGTGTGTAGTTTAACTGGGAAACACCTGCGTTATTGACCAGGATGTCTATTTTTCCGTATTCTGAAAGGGCTCTGTCTGCCAAATCCTTTATCTCTTCTTCATGGGATACATCTGTTTGAAAAGCAATGCAGTCCGCACCTGTATTCTTAACCTGCTTTGCTGTTTCCTCCGGATATTCCACGTCTGCCAGAACGAGGGAGGCACCGTTTTGGGCGAACCCCAGGGCGATTTCTTTTCCCAGACCCCGGGCGGAACCTGTAACCAGGGCAGTCTTTCCTTTGAGTGTGAGCAGCCTCTTTAGATCCACAATGTATACCTCGGATGGATGTGATGCTTGAAACTGGAAACTTGATGAACTTGCAAAAAGTCAAAACCTCTCTGTTTTTGTCATTCCCGAGAACGTGGGAATCCAGTAAAATCAAGCCCTTCTGGACCCCCGCTTTCGCGCGGGTGACAGATTCTGGGACTTCTTACGGGACCATCAAACTTGGGAAAGAAATGACAATTCATCTTGCTATCAAGTTTTATGTTTCGCATTGCCACTTTCTTGGAATCGCTTTTTTAACTCCTCATCCGCCACCTTCCTGGCGGTTTCAGTGAAAAACCATGTTCCCAAATGCTTGGATAAGAACCGGAAACGCTCTTCTGAATCTGTACTCTGTCTTTCCATCTCCTGATAGTATCCCACTTTGGAGAAGCGCCAGAGTCTATCCGAATCCTTGACCACTTTTTCTTCAAGTGAATCTGTCTCTTTTCCGGAATCATGCCGTTCAATGATAAGGGCAATCCTGTCAGTCAACGCAGGATCATATTTTTTCTCATTAAGCAGGGCTCGGGCAATCTTTGCCCCTTCCAATTCATGGACCCTGTTAAGCCTTTTTGCCGTTTCACCCGCTGCCCGCACGCCATAGGCTACTTTGATCTTCTCAGGCTTAAGTCTGGACCAGCCCACGTCGTGCAGAATGACGGCTGGTTCAACGATCCGTTTATCGCCTCCTTCTTCTTCCAAAAGAAGGAGCGAGTATTTATGCGCGACCTGTGTGTGGAGCAAATCCCCTCTTGTTTCAAGGTATGGTTCGACCAGTTTAAAAAGGTCTTTAATAAATTGATTCCAGTTCATTTGCGTTTCAGTTTCCCCTCTTTGACATTCTCAGCTTCTTTGCAATCCATGTTTACGCGCAAGCCGCTGAAAGCTGCTTCTGTGCATCTTTATTTCCCGGGCACTCTGAGATATATTCCAGTCATTTTTTTCTAATAATCTCTTTAAATAATTCCTTTCAAACCCCTCTATCAAATCTCTCTTGGTTTTCCTATAATCAGGCAATATTTCTGAGTCGTTTTCAATTAAATGGTCTGATCGGAAACTCACATCTTTATCAATATCTCTGATCTCGGTGGGCAGGTTCCGCATACCAATGATGTTTCCCTTGCTCGTGATAACCATGTGCTCGATCACATTCTTTAACTCACGGATATTACCGGGCCAATCGTAGTCGATGAGTACCTTGAGTGCCTGGTTGGAGACATTTGATATGTTTCGACCGATTTTTTTGTTAAAAAGTTGTACAAAATACTCTATCAGGGGAAAAATGTCCTCCTTTCTGTCTCTCAAAGAGGGGAGATATATGGGTACCACATTCAATCGGTAAAAAAGGTCGCTTCTGAAGCGTTCCTCCTCGATCAGCTGTTTTAAATTTCTGTTTGTGGCTGCAACGATGCGAACATCTGCCTCGAGGTATCTTTCCCCACCCACTCGACGAAAACTCTTTGTTTCTAATACTCTCAGGATCTTGGCCTGGAGTGTCAAAGGCAGCTCTCCTATTTCATCTAAGAAAACCGTGCCCTCATTTGCCACCTGGAACAATCCTTTTTTCACTCCAACCGCTCCTGTAAAGGCACCCTTTTCATGACCGAATAGTTCACTTTCCAATAAATTCTCAGGCAACGAGGTGCAGTCAATGGGAACAAAGGGCTTGCTCGTTCTCGGGCTTTTCTTGTGAATAAGGTCTGCAATTAACTCTTTACCCGTCCCTGTCTCTCCGTAAATCATGACCGTAGTCGATGCTTTAGAGATCCGCTCAACAAACTCGAGGAGATCATTCATTTTCTTACTGCGTGTTATGAGCTCACCGTCTTTAAACCGGTCGACCTGTCGCTGTAAACCCTCTATCCGATCTTCCAGCCCTATAATCTTAAACGCCTTATTGATCACAATCTTGATATCTTCAATGTCAAATGGCTTGGTCAGGTAGTCGTAAGCCCCCAGTCTCATTGCCTCAACAGCGCTGGTGATATCTCCATACGCCGTAATGATGATGATGATAGATTGGACATCCACCTCTTTTATTTCTTTCAGCACATCAAGACCGTTGATATCGGGAAGGTTCAAGTCAAGCAGAACAATATCAATGTGTTTTCGGACCAGAAGATTAAGGCCTTCTTTCCCGTATTCCGCTGTGAACACGTCGAACCCATCTTTGGCCATGGCCCGCCCCAAATACTTCCTGATGTTCTCTTCATCATCAATAATCAATATGCTTTTGTCGATATTCATTATATCTAACTCACTATCTGATTTATTCGCCAATAACCGGCAGATAAATACTGACTATCGTCCCCTTACCTCTGTCACCTTCCAATTCCATAACTCCTTTGTGAGAAGCAACAATGTCTTTACAAATGGAGAGCCCAAGACCGATTCCTCCCGGTTTGGAGCTGTAAAAGGGCCTAAAAGCCTCCTGGCGTTTGTTCATTTCTATGCCAATTCCGGTATCAGCCAAAGAGATACACAGGAAAGGTTTGTTATCACGAGGCATAACTTCTGTGGAGATGGTGATTTTGCCATGTTCAGGTGTGGCCTGGATAGCGTTAAGGAGAACATTGAGCAACACCTGGTGCATCCCGTCACGGTCAGTAAGAATGCATGTGTCATCATTATGAAGCCGCTTGTCAACCGCAATACTCTGCCGGTCAAGCTGCCCTGAGAGATGAAAAAGGACATCTTCGATAATCTCGCCTATGATTGAAAGCCCCTCCTTTTTCATTTGGGATGGCTTTTTTCTTGCCTTTAAGAACGCATAGACCGTGCTTTGAATTCGGTTGAGGTCTTTCATAACGCTATCCACAACCTTGATGTTGTCCTCTTTTTCTAAACCCTCATAGAGGGTGGAAAGCCCCAACTTTATCCCTGTTAACGGGTTATTGATCTCATGGGCTAAGGTGTAAGCCATATCTGCAATAGAAGATAGCTTCGCCGATTTTACTGCCTCCTTCTCCAGTTCTTTTCGACGAGTCACATCGTGTATGACGGACATGACATGGGTGATCTCTTTCTTGTTATCAAATATAGGGATTGAAATGGCTAATAGCTGGCGATATTTTCCGTTGGGAGAACAATAAGGAAATTCATGATACTTGCTCCTCTTCCCTGTTTTCAGGGTGTTTTCCAATCTCGAAAAGATAGCGTCCTTGTGGCTTTTATCGAATTCCGGTAGAAACTCCATTGGAGACCTTCCAGTGGCATTTCCCCCTTCTATCTCAAAAATCGATTCAAATGCATCGTTTACAAACACCACCTTGAGCTTTCGATCGTGCAGTACAACCGCAGCCTCTATACTTTGAACAATACCGCTGAGCACCTGTTCACTGATTTCCCCCAAGCGCTTTATGGGTTCTTTTCCATGCTCTCTCATAGGTGATTCCTTTTGTGCGTCAGTGGTACGGTCCCCCGATTTAAGCGGGAAACCTGTGAACGGTTAAGAAATATGAGCAATTCTATCGGTCAGGAATAGCGCTGTCAACTGCCCAAGGCGTGATTCAGCCTCTCCGCCACTGTTCACAAAGTCTACCAGTTCAACAAGAGATAAGTCCAGGGCCACGTCAATCAGGACATTTTCGATGGATTGCTCAAAGGCCTTTCCGCAAGAACGTAGGTTCTCATTCCATTAGCCAGGCGATATAGTCTTGAATCTTTCCTGCGAGAAAATAGGGCAGGTTGAGCAGGGTGTATGGTTTTCCAGTCGGCGTGAAGGCCTCAATCTTTTCCAGCGGTCCAGCCCACAAACGGATGGCAAAGGGGTGGTTCGACCTTTCAACAAACTGATGCAGAGACCTGAGGGTCCCGGTCTTACCCGCCTTCACTTCAACCGGGAAGATGTATCGACCTGACTGAACGATGAAATCCACCTCGGCGTTGGACTGTTTCTTTTCCCTCACCCAAAAGGTCGGTTTTCTCGACGTTTTCAGGTCTGCAGCAAGGAGTTCCTGTCCCACAATATGTTCCGCAAGAAGGCCTTGATAGAATGCGTGGAGGTCCGTTGACTTAAAGAAGAACTCCTGCAGTCCAGCGACATAATTGATTAGGCCTGTATCAAGGAATTGTAACCGGGGGGATTTTTTCAGGTCAGGCCTGATGGGCGGTTCGGTGGCAGTGGAGGGATATAGAAGATAAACGATCATGGCCCTTTCAAGGGTCCTCAGGGCTTCGCCCATTTCCCGGGACTTGTAGTTTGAACTCCCGAAGCCGCTAAATTTCACCCGCTTTCCCGCCTCCAAGGGCGCGGAAGCAATGGCGTGGTTAATCACATGGGCCATGGCGGCATTTCGAGCATATTTTCCGACATCCTCCTGGAAAGACGTGAGAAGCCCTTCATATACCTCGGAAAGACTTACCAAGTCGGCCTTTTGCGTATGCTTCTCGACGATTTCCGGCATACCGCCTACAAGGGTATATTTATGGAAAAGCTTGATCAATTTTGGGCGGGCGAATTCGGGCGAAGGGATTTGGTGATAATAGGCCGCCGCCTTTTCCTCCCCGGTTGCCGAAAGGAACTCCTCAAATGTCAAAGGGTACATGAACAAATACTGAACTCTGCCCACCGGAAACGCCGGCTTGTCAGGCTCCATGACCCTCTCAAGAAGGGAGCCCGCCGAAATCACATGGATGTCTTTGGCCGACTCATATAAATAGCGCATTTGGGCCATGGCTTGAGGTGAATTCTGGATTTCGTCTATAAAAAGCAGGGTCCTCCCTTCCGACCCGGAGATGTTTTTGAAGAAATAGATCGCCTCTATCAATTCTTCCGTAGATAGATTCCGGCTGAAGATATTTGCATCTTCATATTTTTCCAGATTGAGATAAACATACTGGTCAAAATCCTTTGAGAATATTTCCACTGCCGTTGTTTTTCCTACCTGCCTCGCCCCTCGAAGGATCAACGGCTTCCGATGATCAGTCGTCGCCCAGTTTCTAAGCTCAGTAATGACCTTTCTGGAAAACATAGAACAACACCCCCGTTATCATTTGGAATTTGCCTCTGTTTGTAATAGAATAAGGGTAATATTACTAACTTGCTAACTTAAAGTCAACCCTATATGTATTTATTTCCGAACCGAAGTCAATCCAAAAAGACACAGGCCTGTTTTAGGAAAGAGGGCGAAGCAAGAGAATCCAAGTTCGGACTGAAGCGGAGCTAAAGCGCTATGGATACGGCATCGTAGCAACAGGCCCTGTTTCAGGTACTGAGCTCATATCACAACATTGCCTGTAGTTGTGGTTGGTAGCAAATATCACAGGTTCACGTTGTTCAGGAGTATCACTGGCATCTATTTTTCTGAATAGAAAACGATATCCTCAAAATCGTATGAGCCTCCCGTTCTTTTACAAGTGTTGATCCCTCACGCATTCAATGGAAATTTGCGAAAATCCTGTAATCCCTGTCGCCGGCGTGAAAGGCCAAAACAGCTAATTGAGCAAGTGCAGGGAATTACTAACAAATTCATTCATTCCAGAAGCTTAGGGGATTAAGCCTAAAAACCTTATGGTACCTGAGAATCCCCTAAAATACCCCTCTGGGGAAGCTGTCTACTTCCTATGTACTTCCGTTAATCGGTAGCTTTAAACCGCCCATTGGGAGTCTGCATGGGGGTGGTGTGAGGGCTGGAGTCCAAAACCTCCGTCTACCTGATTATATCTTCATCACATGATATTTCTAAAAAGGCGCGGACAAAGTGGGTATTTAATGATATTAGAAGTTCCCCAACGCTTCTGCATTTTTCAATGGACTGGGTAAAAAGCAAAGGATCATATCTGTTAAATTTTAGGCTATCAACTGTTCCATCAGGTGGTGATGATTCTATCCAAACACGGCTTTCTTCAACAGAAGGATGAACGAAACGGGAAAGTTCCTTATATAGAACCTTTAACTTCTGCTTATCTTCAAAATCCTTGATTCGATCGAAAAGACTACTACCGATGAAACCTCCGATTTCGCCCAAAGCCTTGTAAACTTCAAGCTTGCAAGTCAAGGATGCATCAATATGATTCAGATCTATGTAGCAGGCTTGGGCAAGTCCATCTAAAATGAACCGTAATTCCCTGAATATAGATTGATAAGATCCGCAAGAAAGGCAAATTTTTATCCAGTTATATATCCTGAAACACTCAACAAGTCTTATTGCGAAAAGCAACTCATTTCTCTTTGAAAAAACCCGTGAGTCAATATCTCTAATACTTGCCCTTATCTTATCTAAAATACTATCAATTTTATGAAATGCATCTGGGAAATCAGCTTCAGTCCTAACAATTATATTCCCATATGCATCCTTTATATGATTCTCAAAATCTTTCATTGATTCTATTTTCCTAAACATAACCCTGAGATAAGCTGCAAGTAGCCCGCAGATTTACTTGTCAGCTTGATTTGTTGGGCTATTTAACAATTCTAATGAAAATTGCATTTTTTCACTGTCATGTTGATATAATCTATAAGACATTTCTCCTGCATTTAGGGCACCATCTACCTTGTTGGATTTTATTCGGGGTTGCCCACCACTGAGACTTTCCGAACATTCCCACAATAGTTTTGTATGAGCATTTGTATATTTTGTAGAGAGACACTTACCACCATGTTCCTTTGCCAAAGTATGATATCTCTCAATTGAACTTCTCACATTTCCTGCACATTCAGGGCACCATTTGCCAGCCCTTATGTTCCCAGGCTTTGCCCACCATTGATGGCCCTCTGAGCACTCCCATAAAAGTCTTGTTTCATTATTCTCATACTGACTGGACAAACACTTACCACGACGTTTTTTGGCTGTTATCTGCATGTCAATAATAGAAAGGCGCTGCCTATCAGTAATTGCATATTCCGGTCGATCCCGGCCACCGATTACGCTCGATCCCGGCCACTAATTCCGCTTGATTCCGGCTACCTATTCCGGTCATTCCGGGCCACATTGAGAGTAGAGTGAAGTAACTATTATTATCAGTAAAGCCCCTATGATTAGAAAGAGTCCTGTGAGGATAATCCCCCTTGAGAGCTCCGATGATTTAGGGCGGAGAACGGACCTCCAGACCCTCATAGGTTTCCCGAGATAGGCCATATGCAGGCTCCCACCGAGAATGGCGCAACATATCCAACCCGCCAGGGCACCGCCCCGGAATTCGACGAAAAGGGAGACAATGTACAACCCCGCCCCTATCTCAGAGAAAAAGAATGCCAACCATAAAAGAAGACCTTTTCCGTCTATCCATTCCTCCTGAGGTGTAAAATCTGTCATCCAGAGATATGGCTTCATGATGGCAATGATCCCCCAATGTATAAAAGCCCTGCTATGGGAAAAAAATTACATATGCACTTTTGATCGTTTCAGGACGAGAAGCCCAATATTGCGAATATGCTCCCTTATCAGACGCTGAGCCAATTTCTCATCCCTTGCCTCTATGGCCTCGCAGATCTCCTTGTGGGATGAGTAAGAATATTCCTGTTCTTCGGGAGAAGGGACCCAGTCCCCAAGTTTCCTTGAGGCCCATTGCATCATGGAACGGATAAACATCTTGTAGGGAATATTGTGCGATGCCTCTGCCAACAGGATGTGAAAGTTGATCATTCTCGCGACGATTTCCCCACTATGTTCGGGTTTGAGCACTTCTTCCGATATCTCAATATCTTCTCTGATCTTCTCTAAATCCCCCGCGGTGGCGTGCTTTATGGCGGAACTTATAATGGCAGTTTCAATACCGATTCTGGCCTCTATCATCTGATCGTGGGTCGTTCCCTCTAACTGAAACCTGTCCATGATCATGGTCGCCATGACGTCCGGGTCCGCTGCTCGAACAAAGGCGCCCCCGCCGCTCCCCTTCTTCACCTCGATAAGACCCATGGTCTCCAAGGTGCGAAAGGCTTCCCGAATGGTCACCCGGCCCACCTGGAATTGTCCTGCAAGATCACGTTCCGAGGGTAGTCTATCTCCGTCGATCAGACGTTTGCTCAAGATGGCCTGTTTTATCTGTGTCGCGATATCTTCAAAGGCCCGACGTCCTTTATACGGCTGAAACATAAATTTTCTCCTGAAAGGTTTGGTACTACCATAGCTATATTAGCACCAATTCCTTGTCAAGAAAAAAGTTGTTCATATTTAGTTTGAAACCGGGAACTTGAAACTGGAAATCAGATATCCGGGGCCTTCTATGAAATTCGGAGGCTGATCGAAGATTCCGCTCACGGGGAAAATGGAGCGCTTACCAAAATACATATGTTCATATCTCTTCCTTTAAGATATCCCCTACACTCTTGAACACAAAGGTGGGACGGTAGGCGTATTTTACAAGGTCCTCTTTTGCGGTTACTCCGCTCAATACCAGGACGGTATCTACCTCCGCGTGAATCCCGGCGATGATATCTGTTTCCATCTGGTCTCCGATAAAGACGGTCTCATCCCGCCCGCAGCTCAAACACCTGAGCGCATGGCGGATCATGAGCGGGTTAGGTTTTCCCATGAAGTAGGCCTTTCTGCCAGTGGCGTATTCTATTGGGGCGATGAGCGACCCGCACCCCGGGATGGGGCCCGCATCCGTAGGGCACACGAGATCGGGATTGGTACCGATGAGCTTGGCGCCTTTCATCACCAGGTTGATGGCCTGCTGAATCTTTTCAAAGGAATAGGAACGGGTTTCGCCCACCACCACGTAATCGGGATCAATGTCATTGATGGAGAATCCGGCCTCATAGAGAGCGTTGGTCAGCCCCGCATCGCCGATCACATAGGCGGTGCCGCCCGGGTGCTGGCTTGCCAGAAAGCTGGCCGTGGCCAGGGCCGTGGTATAGAAGTACACCGGATCCACGGTGATCCCCAGACGATGTATTTTTTGCTGCAGCTCACGCCTGGAACGCTGGCTGTTGTTGGTCAGGAAGAGAAATTCCTTCTTTTCCTCCTTCAGCCATTCCACGAATTCACGAGCACCGGGGAGCAGCTCGTTACCGTGGTAGATGACACCATCCATGTCACAGATAAACCCTTTCTTTAAACGTAATGATTCCACAGGCTTTTCTCCTTTGTTTGATGCGGATACTCAGGGTTGTCGAGGGCGTATCTCTTTGAATGATTTCAGGTAACGCCTGGTCAGATCCTGGTAAATGGCACGGCCGTTCCTGATCTGTTCTAACTGTTCCGGACTCACCTTCTTGATGACTTTCGCGGGAGAGCCTACTACAAGACTGTTTGCTGGGATTTCTTCCCGGAAGGGAATAAAACTCCCGGCACCAATCAGACAGTTGGAGTTGATCTTGACACCATCGGCAAGGATGCACCCCATCCCCACCAGCACGTTTGAGCAGACTTCGCATCCATGGAGAATGGTTCCGTGCCCGATGTGTGAATCCGGATGAAGGATTGTGGATTTATCAGGAAATGTGTGAATAACGCAATTTTCTTGTACGTTCGAACCCTTTCCGATTCTGATGGAGCCAATATCGCCTCGCAGAACTGCGCCGGCGCCCACATAACATCCGGCGTCAATTTCAACGTTCCCGATCAAGACAGCTTCGGGATGGATAAAGGCCTCCGGGTTGATCGAAGGCCTTTTTCCCTCAAATTCATAATAAGGCATGCTCCTCCAATATAATAGTTGAGTTCCTCTTTAATCTGGCGACATCCGGGCAATCTTGGTGATTTCTTGAATTTCTGCGGTCCGCTCAGGTGTCAGATTCCCTTCAAGATCCCAGCCCTTCAGTTCGTAATAACAGTCAATAAGGTTTTCAAATTGTTTCCGGTCGATTTTGTGGCCCTTTGTATGGCCCGAGGGCATGGGATCCTCAAAATAACGGCGAGGCAGGGTATCGTCGGCCCTGGTGAGCCCTTCGCGCTGGTTTATGAGACGTTCCAGGTCTATAACCCTTCGGCCGATTTCATCCAGGTCGCCGGGGTCAACCTCCAGTCCAACAGCCTCTTTGATCATTCTGGAGAAATGGCGGTAGCCCAGAAGCTTGGGACTGTTCCAGCCCTGGCACACGAAACGGCAGATACCGAGTGCATCGCAGACTGCAAAGATCTTGTCGCTGAAATCCACCACCCTTTCTTTGGTCTCGTAGACCGTGGGATCCCCCTCCGTAGGAGCACCGTACACCCTTTCGCGCAGGTCATCGGGTAGACGAAGGATATCCATGGTGGGTCTGTTTCGCAGGTGGTCCGCACCACGGGAAGCCACAGCTACACCCAGGGCGAAGCTTTTGATGTAGCGGGGATCATGCCCGTCGGACTGGGGAAGATTCTTGACTGCGATGAGATAGTCTGCGGCCTCAGGTGGCATTTTTCCTAAGGGTATGGACTGGCTGGAATCGGCCAGGACATCCCCGAATCCTCTCCGCTCTGATATGTCTACCAAGAGACCGCGCACCCGTTCCACATCCCCCCACAAAAGTGGCCCGCCGGTCTGTTTATCGTCGATGATACCCCTCTGATACAGCTCCATGGCCCAGGGGATCAGGGTGCCGGCCGACGCCGTATCAATACCCAGATCGTTGCAGAGATTATTGAGTTTGATGACTTCGGTAAAGTCGTCGATCCCCGTATTGGCGCCGAGAAGGGCTGTGGCCACAAAATCGGGACCTTCACCCCCGTATTTGTTCACATGACGGCAGTGGACCGTACAGTCGGAGCAGGCGGTCATGCGATCGATATGGGGATCTATTTCAGAAGCGTTCAGGTTTGAAGACCATTGGTTCATCTGGCCGTTCTTGGTGCGCATGGCGCCAAGCTTGTTTGCAGGCTCGTATAGAAGGGCGGTTCCCACCTTTCCGTAGATCTGGATGATCTTGGAGGCTTGAAGATATTTTGTGAGCTCTTTTCGAAGGGCCCGAAGACCGGGTGGATCGGCTATTTTAAGGGGCGCATCTCCGGCTGCAACCACCGCCTTCAGGTTCTTGGACCCCATCACCGCCCCCATTCCGCAACGACCGGCCGCATTTTTTCGTGCGTTCATGACGGTGGCAAAGCGAACCAGGTTTTCCCCGGCGGGACCGATCACCGCGGACCGGACCCCTTTGCCCAGGTCCTGCTCTAAGGCCGTCTGGGTGTCAGGAACAATAAGTCCCCAATAGGGGTCAGCATCACGGATTTCCACCGAACCATTGGAGAGGAGAACATAGACAGGCCAATTGGCCCGGCCTGTGATCACCAGCCGGTCAAAGCCCGATTTTTTCATGGCGGCGGGGAAAAAACCACCCATGTTGGAATCCCCGAGGATGCCCGATTCAGGGGATTTTGCCGAGATATTCATTCGTCCCGAGTTGGGGACAGGATATCCCGTCAAGAGGCCCGTACCGAAGATCAGGACGTTTTCCGGACCCAGGGCATCGGTTTTCAAGGGCAGCATCCTGTACAGATAGGCCATATTGACCCCACGACCGCCGAGCAGATGATAGACCAGCTGGATCGGTGTGTCCTCCACTGCCACTGTCCTGGCCGACAGGTCAATAATGGCTGTCTTTCCTACAATGGTTTTCATGTTCCTTTTTTATCATCCTCCGGCCAGAGGTACAAACAGCTCCACGTGGTCTCCGTCCTGAAGGGGCAACTCATGATGCGATGTATGGGGCGCCACCTTCCCGTTTACAAGGATCATCAGGGAGCCTTCTGAATCCTCTATCTTGACGCCCAGCCGGCGGGCTAATTGAACAAGGGTAATTGATGTTTCTGAGTCTTCCTTTCGCAACGAAACCTCTTTCTCTCGCGAACCTACCTGCCGGCAAATGGGTTCGCCAAATGTTACACGAATGGCCATTGGCGCCTCTGGTTGTATTGTCGGGGCGAAGCTGAGAAAGATTTCAGTTCGCCTTGACTCTTTCGAGAACTTCTACCACACCCACATTTCCATCAATCCTGATGATATCACCGTCATTTATGGAATTGGTGGCATTCCACGTGCCTACCACGGCCGGAATATTATACTCCCTTGCAGCGATGGCCGCATGGGTCAGCATGCCTCCTGTGTCGGTGACCACCCCGCCGATCTTTATAAAAAGCGGGGTCCAGGCGGTTCCCGTATAGGGACACACAAGAATCTCACCGGCCTGGACCTTCTGGAAATCCTGGTACTCCAAAACTACCCTGGCCGGTCCTTCAACTATTCCGGGGGCTCCTGGGAACCCTTCCAATCTCTCTTCCACCGTTTTTTCACCCTTCGGGTGCAATATGTCATCGATGATGCCGAATACCTTGGTACCGATGGGGTCAGTCATTTTATCAGGGATATTGCCGAAGGTGAGAGGAGCGTCGGAATCCGCTCCCGCCCGTTTACAGTCCGCCTGCCGCTCTCTGATAAGATTAGGGATCATCGCACCGTAATGATATTTTGCCACGGTCTCGTTATACACAAGCGCCTGCATCAGTTCGGTCAATTCATGGAAGGTCAGATAGTTCACATCTTCAATATTTTCGATCAAATTTCTTCTATAAAGCCGTTTTCCGCAGGCAATTGTGGCGTTCCGCAGCGCAGCAGTGGAGCCCTGATCTATGTAAAATCCGTGGTCTTCCTGGAAGGCATAAACCCCCTGGGCCGCTTTGAGCAGACGTCGAAAGGTCTTTCTATCTTCTTCGTCTTTCAGTTTGCTTTCAAAGTTCTGGATCGCCTCCTCCCTCTCTTCTTTCACACCCTTCCTGGATGCGGAGAAACTCCATCCGGAATCCATGCGGCTATAATAGCCTTTAATGGTGTCTAAAGCAGGGGTGGGGTCCTCTTTCCAGGTTGGCGTTGTCACATCGAGGTGTGCGGCCACCACCCGATTTCCATAGATGGAAATGAAACGATGAAATTTCTCTAACCAGGGCCGTGCATCGGGGTTTGCGCTAAGGGTTTCCAGAATCCCTTCTGCAGGCGTGTCCAGGATCACATCTTTCAGACCGCACCCATCCGCATATTTTGCCAGCCCCCAGAGCTCCTCGTCGGTCTGGGTGGCAATGCTCTCGAACCCCCGCAGCATGAGGACAAAATCTTTTTCTTCCAGACCGTGTTTCAGACAGTAATCCTCAAAGGTGAAATAGACCGCATCTGCAGGATACATCAGCATGAAATGGATTTCCCAATTCCTCCTGTTGAGCCGCTCCGCTCTTTTAAGATGGTCTGTCAGATGGGGCAGGATGAATTTATCAGGATCCACCCCATTAAGGGTATCCAGATTGGAAATTACCTCCTGGATCAGCGTCTGGTAATATTCATCCCAATGATCAATACAGTATTCTATGAGTTTTCCGAATTCAGGCTCCCTTCTACCGATCTCCTCAGGATCATCGATTAGAGCAAAACCGATGTAGACTCGGCCTTTGTAGATTTTTACGTGGCCCCCTTTTGAAGGAGGGAGGTTCGTGGTTTCGGCTGCCACGTGGTATCCCCAGGCATGATGGGCCTGAATGGTGGTCATGCCCATGGGAGATATGGCATAGGGCTGGTGCAGATCATCCCTGAACCAAAAGATCGATTTGTCAAAATCTGTTTCCGGTCTCAATGTTCTTAAAGAACTGATGCTCCTGTCTAACATTTCTTATGCCCCCTTGTTTTGATTGATTGAAAAGTCAAATGACCACCCTGGAGGAGGTGGCTGGTTTCTTGGAAGTTACTTTGATTTAAGTGCCTAAAGTGCCTAAAGTTAAGGAACTTCGTGTCATTTTATATTGTATTAATGGTATCACTGCCTGAGGTCGCGATTAAGTCCGGTTAAACAATCCGGCAACAGGCAAAACCTTTATTGACGCCGCACCGGGAACAGTTCCCATCCCGTTTTCATTTGAAGGGTGCCCACAAGCCCTCTTGGAGCGAAAAAGATGACCCCAATAGTAATGCCTCCAAAAATGATCAGGTTGTATCCTACATATTCCGATAGGAATTGCTGCAGAAGAACAAAGATGATGGCACCGAGAATTGGCCCTTCGACTGTCCCGATGCCTCCTATAATGACAATAAACAAAAGGTTGACTGTCCAGCTGATGCCAAAGGCCTCAAAAGGCTGGATGAATATGGCATTGAGATACAGTACCCCGGCTGCCAGCCCTGTGATAAAGGCGCTCAAGAGGAAGCAGATGAATTTGCACCGGAAGATATTGACACCGAGCGTTTCGGATGCCTGATCATCGTCCCGAATGGCCATCAGGGCCAGGCCAAGATTTGACCTGAGCAGGAGAAAGACGAGGGCAACCGAGCTGACGCATAGTATCAAGCCCGCATAGTAGACGCCGGACATACTGAGTTTGTAGGCAGGTTGAATAAACATACCCATGCCATATTTCACATACCCCCAGTTACTGAAACAAATTCCCAAAGCCTCCGCAATAACCCACGTACCGATGGCAAAATAGACACCTTTCATTCTAAACACAGACACGGATATAAGCACTGCAAGAAATACGGAGATGAACCCTCCAAAGAGAACACTGAGGTAGACGGGAACACCGAAGTACATGGAAGATACGGCCAGGGTATACCCACCCAATCCGATAAACATCTGCTGCCCAAGAGAGACCATCCCTGAATACCCCGCCAGGAGGTTCCACATGGAAGCCAGGGTCACATATAGACAGACGAGAAGTCCAACATTGACCGCATATCGAGACGCCCACAGGGGCATGGTCACCAGGAATGCCAGGAGGATAACAATGAAGGTCAGTCGTATGGGTTTGGCGGTCATCAAGACATTTACCTCCCGCCCAAGATGCCCTGTGGTCTTACGGTCAGAATAATGAGTAGAATAATGTAACCGCTTAACAATTGAAACCCGGGGCCGAGAATCCGTCCACCGAACAGTTGAGAAACACCGAGGACAAGACCCCCCAGAAAGGTCCCTGGAAGACTGCCTAAGCCTCCGATAATGACCACTCCGAAGGCAATGATCAGGTACTGCGTACCCGAGTGAGGATAGAAGGTAAAGCTCATGCCCACAAGCACCCCCGAAATGGCGGCCGTAACAGCGGCAATCCCCAGGGCGTAAGCGTAGACCTTGTTGACATTGATCCCCATGAGTTTGGCCGCGGTTTCGTTGTCTGCCGAGGCATTAATGGCCCAACCCATATAAGTCCGTTTCATAAACTGGTGAAGCGCCGTCAGGACAAGAGCTCCTACGGTAAAGTTTACGAGATAGATGAGCGGAATGTTGAACAGACCGAACACGTCCACGCCCTTGATGACCATGGCCGTCTCCAGGGAACGCGCGTCGGGGGTAAAGATCAGTAAAAGGGCGTTTTGGATGATAATGGAAAGCCCGAAAGAGATCATGAGGAAAGGTTCCATTCCCCGCTGCATAACCCTGTTGAAAAGAAGGATTTGAATCAGGTACCCAATGAAAAACATTAGCGGAGCCACAAGAATGAGGGTGACGAGGGGGTGTAGCCCCAGGACCTGAAGAAAGACAAGGCTGAGATAGCTTGACAGGATCATCAACTCGCCGTGGGCCAGGTTCACCTGTCTCATGATTCCAAAGACCATGGAAAGACCGATGCCTACGACACCGTAGAGCCCACCCAATAAGATGCCATTAATCAATGGTTCCAGATATTCAATCATGTGATTTTACCCATAACCTGACCCGCTTGAAAACCACCCCTAATGACCCTGTTCAGAGACCAAAATAGGCTCTTTTCACGGTTTCCTCGGTCAGGTGTCTCGGGTTTCCTTGAAGTGTAACTTTCCCTTCCTGGAGAATATAGGCGAAGTCCGCAACTTTGAGACTTCGTTTTACGTCCTGTTCCACCAGGACCACTGTCATCCCTTCCTGATTGATTTTCTTTACGGCCCGGTACAGTTCCTTTACAACCAGAGGACTCAGCCCGAGAGAGATCTCATCAAAGATGATGAAGCGCGGCCGAGACATGAGGGCCCGGCCGATGGCCAGCATCTGCTGTTCCCCCCCACTCAGGTCGGTTCCCTTCTGAGAAATCCTTGCATGTAAAGATGGAAAAAGTTTCAGAATGCCTTTTAATGTCTTGTGGCTCTGCTTTCGTGCCTTGGGTGTATAAGAGCCGATCATCAGGTTTTCTCGAACAGTCAGACTGGAGAAGATCTTTCGGCCTTCAGGGACGAGAGACAACCCTAAGTCTACGATGTCATGGGGTGGAAGACCGTCAATCCTCTTCCCATCAAAGACGATATTTCCCGACCTGGTCTCAAGAAGCCCTGATATGGATTTGAGGAGGGTAGATTTGCCGGCTCCATTGGCGCCAAGAACTGATACGATCCGGCCCCTGTCTACTTCAATGCTGACCTTGAACAGGGCCTGAAGCTCGCCATAAAAGGTGTCCACATCTTTCATCTCAAGCAAGGGCATGGTTAGTCCTCATCCCCCAAATAGATCTTTTGAACATCCGGCGAGTTGAAGGCCTCATCCGGTCTGCCTACAAAGAGCCTTCGACCAAAATTCATTACCAACAACCGGTCAGGCCCTTTTGTCATAGCCATGACAATATGTTCTACCCATAGAACCGTAACACCCTCCTTGCGAACCCCGTGTATAATCCTGAGGAATTCTTCCACCTCCCCTTCAGTGAGCCCCCCGGCCACTTCATCCACCAGCAGCAGAACCGGGTTGGTAGCAAGCGCTTTGGCCAGTTCCAGACGTTTACGATCCAAAAGGGGTAGTGTCCCCACTAAGGCCCCGGACTTGGCTGACAATCCGGTTTTCTCCAGAATCCGTACACACTGCTTCTTTGATTCCTTATAGGATTTTCCAGCGCCGTAGATGGATCCCACAAGGAGATTTTCCAGGATAGTCATATTAAGAAAAGGTCTGGGAATCTGGTAGGTGCGCGCAATGCCCATACGGCATTTCTTAAAGGTCTGGGTTATAGCTACATCTTTCCCGTTGAATATAACTTCTCCGGCATCAGGTTTGATCTCACCGGAGATGAGATTGAACAAGGTTGTCTTTCCCGCACCATTGGGACCAATGATGCCCAGTATCTCCCCCTGATCCACCTTGAAACTGAGATCGTGAACCGCTCTTACCTTGCCGAAAGATTTGCTTAGATTGTTGACCTTCAGGATCTCCGGCATCTACTGTTCCTCTGGTTGAAGGCACCATAAGTAGTGATGAGTGTTGATGGACGGTCGAACATTGAAAAAACAGCCAACACCCGGGGATAGGGAATGTTTAAAGAAGACCCCCTTAAAACTCGTGGGGGGCCTTCATGTTTATCGGTTATCGAGGAATTGGAAAGATCATATCGCCCGTTATAGGAATATTGGTATGCTCCTTATTGTAGGTAATCTGAAGATCCCACGGCCACTTGGTGCCTTTTGCCCACTGTCCGCCCACCAGCGGGGTCAGTGCATAATTCTTTTTATTGAATTTAATGGGTCCAACGACGGTGTTCAGATCGGTTTGAACCAGCGATTCCCGGATCTTCTTTTTGTCGAGAGAACCGGCCCGTTTCAGGACATTTGCAGCTATCTCAAAGGCAGCATAGTCGAAACCTAAAGGCTGGGTCCACTCCCTTTTCGTATCTTTGGTCCAAAGTGCCGCCAGTTCTTTGCAGGACATCCCGTTCAGAGAGGACTTGAATGGATGCCACGGCGTCCACCAGATTTCAGAGCTGAGACCGTTTGGAAGATTTCCGCCCAGGGCATTTACTGCGCCCGGGAAGAGGATAGCTTTTCCGATGGTGGCAATCTTGGGGATAAATCCCTGCTGGTGGCATTGTCTCCAGCAGGTTGCCCAGTCGGGCGGAATAGGAACACCGGTAAGTATCTCCACTTTTTCTTTTTTCCATGTGCTGATAAAGCTGCTGAAATCCTGCATGCCATAAGGAAACCTGCCTACATCCACCACCCTGTAGCCCATACTGTTGAGCTTTTTGGTGAACTCCTGGGCCCACACGGCCCCGTCAGGATCATTTGGCCAGAAACCCCCGACCACCTTATTGGTGTCTTTGGCAAATTCGTTCCACATACCGGTGAAAACGGTTATGATGTCACCCAGACCCCAGAAATAATGAAAGGACCATTTATAGGGACCTCCGGTTAACCATGGCTCAATGGGCGCAACCGAGGAGATGCACGGAACTTCATATCTCTCGCACATGGCATCCACAGGGTTGACCGTGTCAGGGGTGTGCAGCACAATCATCATATCCACCTTGTCCTGCAAAATCAATTTGGAGGCCACCTGGGCAGCCTTTGTGGGATTGCTCTCCGTGTCCACCGATTTGACCTTTATGGGGAGTTTCTTACCCAGTTTCTTAATGAATATCCCCCCATCCTTGTTGATTTCCTGTTCGGCCAGTTTATCCGCATATTTGGAGGTTTCTCCGAAGGCGGCTATGGGGCCGGTTGCAGGAGTCGGATGGCCAATCAGGATATAGTCCCTGGCCGCGTGAGATGTTTTAGGTAATAGCAAAGGGGCTCCAGCTGCGGCAACGCCTGCAGCAGCTACTGTTTTAATAAAATCCCGCCTCGTTACACCTTTTTGCCCAATCTTTTTTTTCTCCATTCCTTTACCTCCAATGAATAGGCCGCAAAAATTGATTTTCCGGCAGTTGGTGGGTTTCTGAACGCAATGGCCTTAGACGCCATACGCCTCATGCCCCGCATTCACACGCTCCATCCCTTCTTACCTCATACTGGCTATAAAATCCATCTCCATGTTACTACAGACCTCGTTCAGTAGTTGAGAGGTTAAATCGTTGAGCAGGAAAATATATTCTATAATTTCCGGATGTTATAGCTTTTCAAAAACTGAATGTCCAATTTTCAAGCAAATCATAGGTATGATCTATTATAACAACAACTTAATCCCGCCTCAGGCGGGACTTAACCAGTTAACGAGGTCTGTACTAAAAATATTATACGAGATTGAAGAGCGTTTTTGCATTCCCTGACAGCACCTTTTCTTTCTCGTTTTCAGTAAATCCCACCTTGTCTAATATGGCCATATTGTCTTCTACAGTACCTGATGCCCTGTGAGGATAATCCGTGCCAAAGAGCAGTCGGTCAATCCCCATATATTCGTACGCACACCTGATTGCCGGAACGTGCATTGCCAGGGTATCGACGTATACATGCTCCCGATAGACCTCGGAAGGGGTACGGGAGGCGTCAATTTGGACCACTTTTTTATAACGCTTGAAGGCGGTATCAATTCGGCCCATCATATAAGGGGCCATGCCCCCGAGATGGGAATGGATAACCTTCAATCCCGGCAGTTTTTCAAAAAAACCCTGAAACAGCATCAGGGTCAGCACCATGGTCGTGTCTAAGGTGAATCCGAAAAGCTGAAGGGGCAGACCGGCCTTTTGCATGGCATCTGTCGTGAGCGGCCTGAAGGAGGGATGGATTTTGACCGGCACACCGAACCCGGCTGCTTTCTCAAAGATGGGATAGAATTGGGGGTCTGTTGCCAAGACCCCGTTGATGCTGGAAAACATCTGAAAACCTTTTGTTCCCAACTCCTGGTAGGCCCTGTCCATCTCTTTCAGGGCTTCATCGATGTCTGCCGGGGGCAGCGTTGCCAGGAAGTGAAAGCGGCCAGACCCGTCCCTGCAGATTTCCGCAAAGATGTCGTTGATTTTTCCTGCCCACTCAATGCTCTCCGAAACCGGAAGTTCCGCCACCCCGGGGCAGGTGTGCGACAGAACCTGGACATCGATGCCTGCCACATCCAGATCCTCCACCCTGGCCTGGATATCAAAGTCACCGGGTTTGTCCACATGGCTGGTGGCTATGGCCCCTACCTTGGCCACACCCGATGTGGGACCGGTCCACTCAAACCGCGGTTCTTCCGTCCTTTTAGACAGATAATCGAGCCACGGCCTCGAATAAAAATGGTTGTGGATATCAATCACCTTGACGCCATCTTTCATACGGATCCCTCCCCAATTAGACTTATTTTCATCCCGTTTTGCGCCCGGGGGCTTTATTTGAGAAAATATCTGGAGATCAGAAGCTTCTGAATCTCTTCTGTCCCTTCCTCAAAATGGAATGACCGGGCATCCCTGAAGTGCCTTTCCAGAGGGTAGGCCTTGGTGTAGCCGATACCTCCATGAATTCTCAATGCCATTTCAGATACCCGGATCAGGACCTGTTCGGCAAACAGCTTGGCCATGGCAGCCTCTTTTACGATGTCCTGGCCCTGATCGAACTTCCATGCGGCCTCGTAGGCCAGGAGTCTGGCAGCCTGGATTTCCGTGCCCATCTGGGCGATGTTGTTCTGGATGGCCTGGCGTTTGGCCAAAAGCTTGCCGAAGGTGGACCGTCTCTTGGCATAATCGATGGCGAGATCAAGCATTCTCTGGGCCAGACCCACCTCGCAGAAGGCTATGGAAACCCGGCTCAGATGGAGCATGCCAAAGGCCACATCCAACCCTTTACCCTTTTCCCCTAAGACGTTGGATGCTGGAACCCTGCAATCCCTGTAAATCACATTATAATGACGCGGCCCCACGCATCCCATCATCTTTTCCATGGGTTTGAGCACCAGACCCTTGTTCGGGACATCCACGAGAAAGGAGGTGATCCCTTCTTCAGTACCGGCAAAGGCGTAGATCAATTTGGTGTACCCGGGAAATAACGTGATGAGCCATTTATGCCCATTCAGGATATATTCATCGCCGTTTTTTACGGCCTTTGAATTGATGTCCTTGCCGGTACCCGCCTCAGGTTCTGTCAGACTGTTTGCCGACCAGATCTCTCCCGTTGCCAGTCTGGGTAGATAATGCTGTTTCTGCTCCTCTGTTCCGAAATAAAGAAGGGGTCTCCAGAATAACCCGTTCATTGTGTGGGCAACGAGTCTAACCGTGGCATAGGCCTTTGCTAATTCCTCGAGGACAGTGAACCATTCCGTGGCGGTCCATCCCTCGCCGCCATATTCTTTGGGGATAGTGAGACCAAAAAAACGAAATCGTCCGTTTCTTAACTCTTCCACCAGCTCTTCAGGAACCCGCTCTTCTTCTTCCAAAGGCACGGACAAAGGATTCAAGACATTCTCCACCCAGTCCTGTGCCTCTTCTTTCAATTGTAAAATCTTCTCAGGTAGGCTGAAATCCATATCCTTCTCCTTTTCTTAACCTATCATGGTCAGACCGCCGTCAATGCTGAGTACCTGGCCCGTCAAATACCTTGAATCCTCACTCACGAAAAAGGCCACCACATCCGCCACGTCCTCGGGGGTACCCAAACGCCTCATGGGGATCGCCCGGGTGACCGCTTCAGTCACTTTTTTCCCCTTTTCGCCGTCATGGAGTTTATCCCAGAGTTCTGTATGGACAGGCCCGGGACTGACCGCGTTGACACGGATGTTATAGCGGGCCAACTCCTTGGCCAAGGCCTTTGAACTGGCCATGATGGCTGCTTTTGTGCCGCAGTACAGAACCTCGCCAGGATTGCCAATCCGTCCCGCATCGGAACCGAGGCTGACGATATTTCCGCTTTTCTGTTCAATCATATAAGGAATGCATGCATGAGAGGTATTCAGAAAGCTGCGGTAATTAACGTCGATGATTTTGGTCCAGATGGACTCATCCGTATTGACGAACATTTTGGCGATGTCTATGCCCGCATTGTTGATAAGGATGTCAATGGAACCGCAGACATCCTTAACCTCCGCCACACAGGTCTTGACCTTTTTGTAATCGGTGACATCACACCCCAGCGCCACGGCCTTGCCCCCCAACGCCCTGGCTTCTCCGGCTGTTTTATCGGCCTGGTCCTGCTGGAGATCCAAAATGCCGATGTTGGCGCCGTCTTTTGCCAGCCGCAAGGCAATGGCCTTACCGATTCCCTGTGCCCCTCCCGTTATAATTGCTGTTTTCCCTTCCAGTCCCATAAGTAAAACCTCCTGATCATTAGTTCTTGAGTTTTTCTTCAATGTCTTTTTTTAGTATCTTTTTATCTGCCTTTCCGGCTGCGGTCAGCGGCATATCCTGAAGCACTTCGACCCGGGCCGGATAGAAGGCTTTGGATGCCCCCACCTCAGTTAGATGGTTGATAATTTCTTCAAGGGTAATAGACGTTTCCCCGGCCGCTTTGATGTAGGCGCACACCACTTCTCCCAGGTCGGGATCCGGCATACCCACGGCGGCCACGTATTCAACCTTTGAATAGGTGGAGATGGCGTCCTCAACGTCACGGGCCGCGATGTTTTCACCACCTCGAATGATGATATCCTTGATCCTTCCGGTAATACGCACACGCCCGTTTTCATCGATGGTAGCCAGATCGCCGGTGCGGAAATAGCCGTCCAGGGTGAATTCCTTCTGGTTGGCCTGGGGGTTGTTAAAATAGCCGGTAAACACCCCCGGCCCCTTTGCAGCTAACTCCCCTTCAACGCCGGAAGACGTCTTGTTCCCATTCTCATCCAACGTCACTATATGGTCATAGGGGCAACAAGGCCGACCGATAGTACCGAATCGGACCGCCACGGGATCATCCGGCCTGGATTGACACACAGGCCCTTCCACCATGCCGAATGCATTGATGTAACGGGCTCCGATTTTCTCTTCCACTTCCCGAACCAGTTCCGGAGGGCTGTTGGCCGCACCCACATAAATCTTTTGTAATGATGTGAGATCGAAATCCGTGAGCTTTTCATACTTCACGATTCGACTGATGAGGGTGGGAACCAGACCCGTACAGGTTATTTTTTCATCCTGTACCGCCCGGCAGAAATCTTCCGGGTAGGTTGAGTCCTGCATGACAATTTTAGCACCGTGAAATACTGAGGCTCCTACACAGACCAGCAGGGCCAGGTTATGCCCCACGGTGGCTACAACGAGACAGGTATCCGTAGGGTTAATGTCCCAGGCCAGGGATTTGTATTCAATGTTGCAGATATAATCGTTGTGGGTCCGGGGTGCTCCTTTGGGCAGCCCGGTGGTGCCCCCGGAGGGAAGGATCTGACAAACATCCCCCGGGTCCGGCCGGGCCTTTTCCAACGCAGCACGGATCACAGCCGGGTCGGTATTCGGTTTCAACAAATCATCTAAATTCAGGTAGTCGGGGGGTACATCATGCCCCACCAGGATGACCTTTTCAAGGTTTGAATTTTCACGCTTTACCTGCTCGATGATGGATAGAAAATTGGTTTTCCTGTATTTTGAGGGAACAATCCAGCCCCTGGGCCGGGTAAGTTTCGACAGATGGGCGATTTCCCGGGCCGTATGATTTACAGTCAGCAGCACCATCACCAGACCCGCTTTTTGTAAGGCAAAATATGAGATGACAAATTCCGGCCAGTTGGGAAGTTGAAGGAGCACGGTATCCCCGGGCTCAAACCCCTCTTGAAGCAGATTGTAGGCCATCTGGTCCACCAACTGCCGGACTTCCGACCAGGTATACCGCGCTTCCGGTCCCACCAACGCTTCCCTTTCGGGATAAAGATCGCAGGTCTTATCGAGCATGTCCCCCAGCGTTAGTCCAAGCCACCATCGCTGTTTGCTGTAAAGCTTTGCTGCGTCCGAATCGTACGGTGTAAACCCTTCAAAAACCATAACACCATCTCCTTTTCGCCCAGACCATGCAGGTCACGGTACACCAGGTGGTTTTAGTTCGCATAAATGGATTATGGATTGGGAGGGGATGTGCTGCCGTCTTTTCTGTTCCATTGAAAACACGTCACCTCTTCAAAGGCCCCTTCTGCTTCCCGACATTTATTGCAGTAGATGCATTTGAGAATCTCATTTTCACGTCCTTCCTGGTATTTCTTGGGCCAGTAGGGGTCTGCCAGAATGGGGCGGGCAATGGCCACCATATCCGCTTCGCCGTTCTGGAGAACATTTTCTGCGACCTCTGCAGTTGGTATGCGGCCGGCGGTGATCACCGGGGTATTGAATCCAGCCTTGTTAATGGTTCTCTTGATTTCGGCAGCGAGGTAGACATTCACTTTTTCGGGCATCCATTTGGGCGGCATGGAGCGATGGCCGCTGTATCCGGTGTACGGGTCCAGAGCTTCGCCCTCTACCGGAATCGCGTCTTCAAATTTTCCCCCTGCCGATACGCTTATATAATCAAGGCCCAGCTCCGCCAGACGCAAAGCAATAGCTTTTCCCTGGATCAGGCTGTTTCCGCCAAGGGCAAACTCATCACCATTCATGCGAACCCCGAGGAGGAAATCATCACCCACCGCTTTCCGGGTCGCCTCCACCACCTGTTCTGCAAGCAGCAGCCGTTTTTTCAGGGATCCGCCATATTCATCTTTTCTGTGATTGTATCGGGAAAGCATGTATGCTATGGTGTATGCATGGGCATAATGGAGTTCCACCCCATCAAATCCTGCAATTCTGGCCCTTTCCGCGGCCCTTGCAAAGAGCTCGGGGATCTCCTGGATTTCTTCCAAAGTCAAATCGTTTACGGTCTGGCGATAACCGCTTCTTGCAATTTTGAGGAAATGAATAATTTGAGGCGCAATCCTGGAATCCGTCTCTCCGTGAAAGCGCTCTGTCAGCTGCTGCATCCCCGGGATAAACGCATCCTCGCTCAAGCGCAACAGCTGGCCGCTTTTCTGCCTTTTCACGGATACCGCTTCTGTCACCACGATTCCGGCGCCCCCCTGTCCATAAAGGACATACCGATCGATTAGCTCATCCGTCACCTCCCCTTTGGTGGTGGCCAGTCGTGTCACAACCGGGGGCATCATGATGTGATTGTTGACGGTCAATTTACTGTTGATGGTAAAAGGCTCAAAGAGTTTCATATCTATCTCCTTATGGTTCCTGCGTGGCATTTCGTGCCAGATAATCCATGAAATCAAGAACGTCCTGCTGTCGCTCAACAGCCCTGATACCCATTCGACGTGCAATCTTTGGATAGATGCCCGGGCTTTGCCTGAAAGTGTCCATTGACAGCGTCTTTATCTCGATTCCCTCCTCATTCAAGGCTTTCCGGAAACCCTCAACGATAGTGGAAAGCAAATCGCCATTCATTTTTAATGAAAAGAAATGATCCACTTTTTTCCCTTCACGGTCCGATTGTTTCAGAGCAATTTCATGATTATTAACAAAACCGATCTGCTTTAAATTCAGGGGTTCTCTTCCGATCTCAATAAGCTCCGGATAACCGTCTTCCCTGTTCAAAGATAGACGTCCCGTGTCTTCAGGACGGGTAATGACATAATAGCGATTGATCTCCCTGCAGGTAGAATCCACGGCCATTACTTCCTTCCATCCGTCCTTCCATTCCAGGAGAAGAAATTTTTTATTGTCCCCATCCGGGTTGAAATCGAACAGGACAGGTTGTTTCAGAAGTTCACGCTGCAAATGGGCTGTCAGGTCCTCAAAGGCCGATTCTGTTTGTGTTCCGTCGTCAAATTGAACGATGATTTTTTTTGCTTTTGGTCTGAGCATTGAGCTAATCCTTTTTTTTCAAAATGCGCTTTATTTCCTCAAAGGAATGGATTTCGAGATCTGCCTTGGATGGACCCAAGTCAATGAATCCGGTGTATTTGATGGTCTTGAATCCCCGTTCGTGAGCTGGATCGATGTCTGTCTCTGGTTTGTCTCCTATCATAACCGCCTCATGGGGTTCAATGCCACGCTCCTTTAACTCCTGGGCCAGAACATCGTACAGGGTCCCGTCTTTTTTAGTGTACCCCTTGTATTTATCGTCCACCGAATTATCGATCAGATTGATTTTGCCCTGCGGGGTCACCAGTTCTGTGAAATATTCCACAAGTCCTCGCTGCTTCAGGAATCTGGATACTATGTCGGTCCCAACTGCCCCCAAAGTCTTTTTCATTTCAGAGACCACCTGAAGTTCAATACCCTCAGATTGCAGATATTTGAGAGCGTCCTCAAGACCTTCCCCCATGTCCAGAAGCTCCTGCTCCTTCTCGCTGAACAGCTCTATGGCTTCCGGATCATCATCCAGGACAAAGCTGTAAATTTCATCGCGATGCCCCTCTTTGATCCGGCCGTAGCTTCCGTATTTTTCTTTCAGTATCCGGTATTTTCGGATTTTATCCGGAATCAGTTCGGGTCTGCCCAAGTCTCTGTAAAGGTCACCATATAATCGGGGGTTTCTGAGTCCGCCCGGTTCCATAATGCATTGCCCGTAATCAAAGCCGCACCATTTGACTTCCATGACCATGGTTTTTTGATTCCTCCAAAATAATTGACACGCGATCAGGTGAACATTCCCCGTCAAACCGGAACTGTCCCGCTACGCTTCAGCATAGCAGGACAGACTGGTTCATGCTAGAATTTACTGACATCCCTGTTAGGGCATGGGCGGCAGCTTGAAGATCTTCTCCAGATTTTTGCCAAGGATCAGGTCAATTTCTTCCTGGCTCAAACCCGCCTGATCTCCCAGGTCTTTGACGGCCTTGATGGCGCCTTCGGGATCGCCCACACGATGAGCGTAGTCGGTACCGATACACATCTGCCCTGCGCCTACCCATTCGAGGCAGCACTTCATGGCCGGAAGATAAAAGGATGTTGTGTCAGGATAGACCCTTTTTCTGTAGGTCTCGTCAGGGGATTCCGAAAGTTCAATTCCCCATTCCTTTCCATAACCCTTATAAGAATCCGCCAATCTGCGTACAAAATAGGGAACCATACCACCGAGATGTCCGTGAACAAGCGTCAGGTTTTTAAATTTTTCAAATAACCCCTGAAAAATCATACTCACAACCGCCATACTGGTGTCCAGGGTATAGCCCCAAAGCTGGTAGGGAATCTTCACCATATCCATAACGGGGCCCGTGAGGGGGTTGGCCGGATGGACCAGCATGGGCATTTCGTTTTTATCCGCGATTTCGTATATGCCGTGAAATTTATCTAACCACACGGGTTCGCCGGCGAAATTGGAGAACATCTGAACACCCTTTGCACCCATCTCGTAACACCTCTCCAACTCCTTGCATGCTTCATCCGGAACCTGCCAGGGAAGCGTCGCCAGGAAGTAGAAACGCCCCGGGTAATCTTCCGTCGCCTGCTTCAGGGCATCGTTACATTTCTTGGCCCAGTGTATTCCGTTTTCCGGCTCTAAGGTTTCCGGTCCAGGAATGGTCACGCTCAGAAGCTGTGTATCCAGACCAGCGGCGTCAAGATCCTTGATCCTGGCATCCAGTTCATAATGCCCTGGCCGATCAATATGGCAGCAGGCAACACCTTTGTAATAGCCCCGGTAATGGCTTCCGCCATCATGCCTCATGTAGGGGGTTTCGTCGTCGCCCCGGGTCATGAGGTATTCCAGGTATTCTTTTGGATACCAGTGATTATGTGCGTCTACAGTTCGTTGTGCCATGTTCCTTTCTCCTTTCAATTAAAGAATTAATTTCCAAAAATCTACAAAATACCCGTTAAGGGTTTTTTGATTTCCCATTGCCGTCACTCTACTCTTTTAACGTTCTGATATTCCTGCTCTGCAGGATAAACAGCTCCCCCTTTTGAAATGCCCATTCGATGTCCTGGGGAAATCCGAACACATCTTCAATTTTGAGACCCATGTTTCCCAGTTCATTTACCTGCTCTTCCGAAAGGGTCGTAGCATCCATCATGTCAGGAGCCACAGCCATCTCTTTCCGTCCAAAACCCTTGTCCTCATCAAAACAGACCATAACGGTCTTCTTGGCGATCTTTCTCGTTTTTTCTTTGCCGGAAGAGTGATCCAACAAGAAAAAGTCATTCATGGATTTTCCTGACACTACGGATTCACCCAATCCCCAGTTGGCCTCAATAACCATCTCGTCCCTGCTGCTGCTAATGGGGTTGGCCGTAAACAAGACCCCCGCCATTTCCGGATTGACCATCTTCTGAACGATGGCTGCAATGAGCCCGAGATGATGTTCGATATTCTTGTGATAGCGGTTGAAAGTGGCGCGACTGGTCCACAAAGAAGCCCAGCATTTTCTTATATGCTCTACAATTTCTGCTTCTCCTTTCAAATAATGGTAGGTATCCATCATTCCGGGAAAAGAGGAGACCGAACTGTCCTTAACGGCCACAGAAGAACGAACCGCTACAAAAGACTGCTCAGGTGTATTTAATATCTTTATTGCCCCACATATCTCTTTGTAGAGATCGTCGGGGATCTCTGCATTTGCAATAAGGTCCCTGATCTTGGCCGTTTTGTCATCCATCTCCCCGAAATCTTCGTAATCAAAATCTGCAGCAATGGCATCAATCTGGGGTTGCAGATTGTTTTTTTCAGTGTGATAGGATAATGACTCACTTGTTACACAAAACCCCGGCGGGATATTGAAACCGTTTTGGGTGAGTTCTCCGAGATTAGCCGCTTTTCCGCCTGCCTCCTGGATGTCCTCCTTAGTCATTTCGCCAAAAGTTCTTACAAACTTCCCCATTTTCGACCCCCATAATTTATATTCGTAGAAGTGGATCTGTTTCCGCCGGAAATTGCGATGGTGTTCTAAATGTTGCAAAAAGAATGCCAGACAGGCATTGGCGTGTAACGGCGCGATATTTAAGCAATTTTGGTCATAATAAGATAACCAACCGAAATTGCACCAGATATTCCTAAATGGATGAAATCACACAGGTTTTCATGAAGAATATATGCCGCTTTTCTGCTGCATGCAGCATGTATGCTATGCTGCATTAATCTCTCTAAGGGCGTGCATGCAATTCGCGGAGGAACTGAAAAAAGAACAATTTTTTTGCTATTTTGGAGATAATACCAGCGAAATTGTCTTTGATAAACTATTGATCGAGGCAATGAATGAAAGATATACTATCTATTATGATAAACGTTAGATCCATACGAACTGTCTACTATCTTCTTGTCCCGGATGGCCACCCAAAATCCCCCACTCATGGCCACTTCAAAATCCCCCACCTA
>JACKQG010001650.1_pt1 | contig 30351 bp, 28 predicted proteins | sample 8237621 | NCBI WGS metagenome assembly JACKQG01 (sample SAMN15677084, study PRJNA649215) | marine metagenome | biome: marine; feature: Black Sea; material: saline water; isolation source: suspended particulate matter (SPM) from the Black Sea western gyre | collected 2013-06-09/2013-06-10 | depth... | reverse complement strand
TGTCGAAATGGCCTTGAATTAACCCCTAAATGAACCTACAACTGTCGAACAGAAGATAATGTCCAAAATATATACAGATAAAAAAATAAACAAATTTGACGATAATTGTCCAGAAAATTGCTTCAATAAGATCAGTTCTGAGCTCGGCATAAAAAGGCTTGAATATTGCAGGGCTTTACATGCTGAGGAAAATGCCATTCTACAATCTGCAAAAATTGGAGGCATGCCAATTGGGAATGGTACTATATACACAACGACCTACCCTTGTGAATTATGTGCAAAAAAGCTCTATCAAATTGGTATAAGAACAATATATTATACAGAGCCCTACCCGGAAAGCATTTCTGAGCAAGTTTTTTTGGAAGATGGTACAAAAATAATAGAAAGGATTGCTTTTGAAGGTGTAAAATCATACAGCTACTTTAGGTTATTTAAACCTGTATATGATAAAAAAGAGCTTTCGGAGATTGAAAGATACGAATTATCAGCACAATAGCTAAAGGCTGCTGCAGACTCGGTTCCCTCGCTGCAAAGCCTTGCTGTTATATTTCTTTAAGTTTTATCACAAGGGGAGAGCAGTGATTAAAAAACCAAACGTGCTAGAAGATATCAAACGCTTAATATTTCCAGACCAAAACGATCAGCTGTGGATTCGAGGTGAACATAAATCATTAATAGAGAATTTCATAGCAAAACCTAAATTAGCAACCGCCCGCGACCTTTATAACTTTATACAAAAAAGCCATGAAAAAGAAAGAGTGTTCACTTTTATGGATGACTTGCGGCTTTATGAGGAAACGCTCATAAAAATTCTACCAGAACAACGTGATCATTATTTACATTCGGCAAGTGTTTATTTACTTGGCTTAGCGATTTATAATTCGTGCACCCGTATTCGAGATGCAGTTAAAATAGACCGCTATTCCACAGATAGCGATTCCAAAAAAAAATCATTTTTATTTCGCTGGTCGTTATCCGCTTGTCTCCACGATATCGCTTATCCTTTAGAACTAACATTGAAATCATTTAATAAATATTCGACCAAATTACATGAAATACACCAAGACAACTTTTCGTTCGTTACTATCGATCGTGATTTGTATGAAAGATTAAATCTTCTTCCGAAGATAAAACCGGAGGAATTGGAATTACCGGGTTTTGAAAAGAAGGATACAGCTCTTGGCCTTATTTCGAATCGATTGGTAAATAATGGTACAGGATGCTCAAGAATATCTTATGATACCTTGCTCCATATTATTGATAAATATTTTGAATCTAATTTGAAAAATGGAAAAATCGATCATGGGGCATTTTCAGCTATCGTTTTACTAAATCGCCTACATGATCTTTATGTGAAAAATAAATGGCAAACTGAAGGCTTTTATGTTGAAGTAGTAGATGCGGCTACAGCAATTTTCTTACATAATTCTTATAGATTTTCAATCCTTAAACAGTTGTTTGGGAATGGAATATACAAATATAATTCACCAAGTCCGTTAGGATATCTGCTTTTCCTTTGTGATTCTTTATGTGAATGGCTAAGAGGTAAAAGTAGAGATGCACACCATTTTGGTATAAATGTTCAAGATAACATTATAAAATACAAGGCACCCAAAAAGGTAAAAAAGAATATAGAAGAGGCAAGGTTGTTGTTTGATAATCGGATAGAAGTAGATGTGATTTATCAATGAAAATATACATCTGCTTTCAAAAGGACACTCGTAAACTCGCGCCTGTGATGCTGGCGCTAATGAGCACTTCGGCTATGGAATTACAGTAGTGCAAATTTCAAGGGGCTAAGGAATATCGGAAATATTCTTTGAACCGGGGCGGCCAAAAAAAGGCCCCCCGGTTTTTCATTTTAACTGAAAACATGTTCGATCCACCGGATGGCTTCTGTGTCGCTGATTTTTCCGAGGTAAAGCTGTGTGGTGGATAAATTAGCATGACGAAGGATCACCTTGCTTACAATTTCGAGCGGGGCACCCGCTCTGGATGCATATGTTGCCGCATGCCTTCTCAGATCATGGGGCTTAAGATCAATTCCAACAATGCAACCGGCCTTTTTTACAATTTCCCTGGCTCCGGTATAGCCCAATGGAAATACCCGTTTTTCAAGTGTCAATCCTCTGAATCTAATATAATCCTTTAAACGATCAGCAACTTTTTTCGGAATAAAAACGATTTCCGACTGACGGCCACTTTTAGGGTCATGCAAAAGCAATTTACAATCATCGACATCTACAGTGCGCAGCTTCAGCACCTCACCTATCCGCATACCGCCCCTGGCCATAAGTTCAAGCATCAACCGATTTCTGGGATTATCGGTTTTGAAAATGATTTCATCCACAACATCCTTTTCCAGAATCGTCCACTGCCTGCCTTTGGCAAGTCTGAAAGTTTTGCTTAGAATCGTTGACTCACATGGGTTGACAAAGGTTTGATCGACGGTGCTTTTGAAGAAATTAAAGAATGTTTTTAAGAGGGTATACTTGAAACGTTTAGTGGTTTGTTTTTGACCTTCGCTGTTTGCGATCAAGAATGACAGAATTTCATCAGATGTGATGCTCTCGATTTCCTGGTTATCAAAACGAACCTTAAATTTGTCAAGAAAAAGCCTGTAATTCTTGACCGTATTTTTTTCCAGAGTTCATTTTCTGAAAATCCATAAAATTGGTGATAGCCAGTGATACTTTCATAGGAGCCTCCTTTCTTGTTGGGGGTTAAATAAATTGACAATAAAAACCGGAACCTGCTAAAAATGTATCATATCATTTGCATTGTTCAAAGTTTTATTGCGCTTGCCGTATAATTATACGACTTTGCTGCTAAACCAAATGAGTGTTGAAAATGGCTATAAATTACAATTTTGAATGGGATCCCAGAAAAGCACACGATAACCGAGATAAACACGATGTGTCTTTTGACGAAGCTGCAACGGTATTCAGAGATTCAAAGGCATTTTCCATATTTGATCCAGACCATAGTGAAACTGAAGACAGATGGATCACCATGGGTATTTCGGAAAAAGGAAGGTTGCTCATTGTAATCCACACCTTTCGAGAAGAAAGTGAAGATCTTGTCACGATCAGGATTGTTTCAAGCCGGAAAGCAACAAAACAAGAAACCAGAACATATGGTGAATGAACATGAGAAAAGAATATGATTTTTCAAAAGGTGAAAGAGGCAAGTTTTATCGTCCAGATATGAAGCTGAACATTCCCATTTATCTTGATGAGGAAGTTTCAGCATTTGTGGAGAAAATCGCTTCGAAGAAGGGGATTGATCGGTCCTCAGTAGTGAACGAGCTTCTCAGGGGCGATATAAAGCTTGCCGAGGCAATTGAATAAATTGCCATCGGTGAACCAAGGCATGTGCCAGATTGCCATTCCGCTGCCACTTCATAGCAACTGATGATGCCTATCTGTTAAATGACACTTTGGCTATGGACCGGCAACAGTGCGGATTTTCAGGCGATGGATAATGTCAATATCAATGTTGAAACCAAGGCGTGGCAAGATGCCTGGCCTGGTTTTATGATTGCTGGAATTTAAGCCCGTTCATTTTTGACAATAAGGATCAATTTGGGTAGACATGAACAATGACATAATCAAGGTACACTTTTTATAACCGGCTGGAATAGTGTTATTTGGCAAGTATGGTGCAGTCCTGCAATTTACATATTAGGATCTTCTCCAATTTAGTTGAGTAAAAAACAGGTGAAACATAGTGAATTCAAATAGAATGGACATCCGGTATCTCAATGGATATAAGTTTGTCTGCCACGATAAACATTATCCAAAGGAGGCCTGCGATGTCCGTACCCACTATAGCACCTTATTTCCCTTTTCGTCGAATCAAAATTGTAAATCAAACGGTTACACCCGAGGCTACGGCAGCTCAAATCCATGTGCAGCCCGACAAGCGTTTTCAACCCATAAAGCGTCACATAAAGCGGGACGGGGTTGAAATTGCGCGTTTATAGCCTTTCAGTTGGTACTACGTTCGTGCAGAACGTGCTTAAAATTCACCTAAACTATAACCTTTCAACCTGTGTTATCTCCGACAAATCATCGCCCCGCCCAAACCTGCTATACGAGAATACCATAAAAATCATGCTGTTTGAAATCTGACCTAACTTACCATCTAATGGAATTTTTTTCTAATAGAAACCATATGATACGTATTTCATATGTGAAGCTCCGAATGAAAGTTTTTGATTTTTTTTAGCTGCACAGCGTCTCTACCCTTGCAGCTTGACGTAGCGTAGTGAAAATCCCGCTCAGCGGGGCTACGGGGTTCTTCAAAAGTTCGAGAGAGTGGGTTTAAATCCAACCTGATACATCATAACCTTGTTAAGAGTAATCTCCACGCCACAGCGATTCTAAAAATTCCCTGTAGGGTAGAATAACGATATCGCCAACCTTTCTCCTGCGCGGTTCCATACTGACACATATATAGCGTTGCAGTTGATTTTCCTCCGCCAGCATCCTCAGCGATTTAAAATCATTGGGTGAGAGGTTTTCTTTCGCCTTTACTTCTATTGCCGTATGATCGCCGATGATAAAATCAACTTCAAAACCTGAGGTAGAGCGCCAATAACTCAACCGCTCTCCGGAAACATAATCACTGAAACTCGTCAGTTCATGCATAAGGTAAGTCTCAAATGCCTCGCCAAATTCCGGCGTACCGGCGCGAAACTCCCTCCCTTGCAGTACGGCCGCTACGCCGACGTCAAAAAAATAATACTTCGAGGAAGTCAATGGTTTCCTTTTTTTTGATTTTTTCCAGGCAGGCAATTCGTAAAGAAGCAGGGTGTCTTTGAGAATTTCAAAATATTCATACACCGTTGTTCTCGCCACCTGGGCGTCATTGGCGACGTTGGTAAAGTTAACGATGGTGGCATTGCAAAGTGCGGCCACCCGAAGAAATCTGCTAAACGCAGGTATATTGCGTGTTGCTCCTTCAGCAACGATTTCTTGCTGCAGATATGAGCCGGCATAGGCTTGCAAATCGGCAAATGGTTCATCTGAAAAGTAAATAGAAGGGATCAATCCGCGCTCTATTGCCAGGAATAAATCAAAATGTTTATTCAATTCTTTATATGTTAGCGGGTGCAGGTATTTTGTACGTGCCCGGCCGCCCAACAGATTGATCCCACCCCGCCTGAGTTTGCGCGCACTTGATCCGGTCAGCAAAAAGTTAACACCACGCGTTTCGATAAGACGGTGCACTTCATTTAATAGCTCCGGGAGTCGTTGGATTTCATCGATCACAACAATACGGTCCTGCGGCAAAAGTTCTTCGGATATACGTCCGGGATTTCGACTCAACGCCAAGAAAATTGATGAGTCAAGAAGATCATAGACTCTAACGTTCTTCAGCGTATGGTGAATGAGAAATGTTTTGCCCGTCTGGCGAGGGCCAAGCAGAAAATGAGACTTTTTATCCAACAGGGCATTTAAGTCGATAAGCCGTTCGATATATGGGATGGTATTTTTCATAATGATTTATTGTCGTGTTTGCCGTCATATAAGATGACACATGACGACATGCTTGTCAACAAATGTCTTATGCATACTTAAATTTAGCCTTCGAAAACCTGGTTATTCCCCGTATGGCAGGATCTTCGGCAGTCCAGTATTTTTTGCACTACCAATGATTTAAAACGTTTTTTATTTTGTTTAAGCTCAATTAGGGTTAAAAACGTATCTGCACACCGCCGCCCCAGTCGAACTCGGAATGCCAAAGAGCGGTGAGTGAAAAGTTTTTACAAATCGTGTAGTTCAACCCCGCGCTGCCCTCCCACAGATCGTGAGTGTCGTACTCGGCTTCACCAAAGAGAACAAGGCGCGGGGTCAATTCAAAGTCCTTGTCGACACTGATGCGTGCGCCGCCGTCGGAATCAACCCAAGCTCTTGATTCGACGTTGAGCGGCAGCAGATAGCGAAGTCCCAGCACTCCTCGAGTTTTATCGAGTTCATCCTCTTCACCTAAAAGGTCGGCACCAGCGAAAATGTTGAAAAAGCGGTTTATGTAGCGACTCCAGGTGAGGATCCCCTCCCATTCGGTGTCGTCCACTTCCCGCCATCCCGCTTCCCACTCGGCGGTTAAGATGTTGCGGGTGTTGGAAAGCGTCAGAAAACCTTCGGTCATGTTGCTGAGGATGTCGGCCTGGCCCCAAAAATACCAGGAGTCTTTGTAGAGGTTGGGCCGGATTGCGGCGAGCTGGGGATCGATGGTAAAGTCCTCGTAGTGCACCATGCGGGCCATGCCGGCCTTCATATGGTAAAGCAGGTGGCAATGGAAAAACCAGTCGCCGACCTCGTTGGCGTCGAATTCGATGACCGTGGTGGACATGGGGGCGACATCAACGGTATGTTTAAGCGGCGCGTGGTCTCCTTGTCCGTTGACTACACGGAAAAAGTGACCGTGCAGATGCATCGGGTGATGCATCATCGTGCGATTGATCATGATGAAGCGTGCGACTTCGCCGGCACGGATACGGATGGAGTCGCTTTCGGAAAGCGGCTTTTTGTTGAGCAGCCAGACGTAGCGCTCCATGTCGCCGTCAAGGGTTAGTCGGATTTCGCGTACGGGTTTTCCGGCGGCAAAGGCCGTGGGTTTGACAGAGCGCAGTTTGGCATACGGCGGCCAGGGACGCCCTGGATCCATACCGTCAACGGCCAGGCTTTTGGAAGCGTAAACGTCGGCAGCAAGAAAGCTAAAGTCGGTACCGAATTTTTTGCCAATTCGCAAATGCTGAGAAGGCATAGGCATGGAATGGCCGCCGGGATCCATTTCTTTGGTGGCGGTAGGTAAATGCTTCATCGGCTTGCCGGTGTCATGGGTCACATCGCCCTCACCTGCCCCCGATGTTTGTTCCATGCCTCCCATCTGCATTTTGGAAGAATCGGAGCCATGTTTCATACTCTCCATGCCTTTCATACCGCCCATATCCATCATGCCGGGCTTGTCGAACATACCGGCATCCACCCGGCTGTCGGACATGCCCATGGCACCGGCCGGAGTGAGAGCAAAGATGTTTTTCAGGTTGAAATGCCCCATGGAATGGTAGAGGTTCGGTTTGGGGACATCAGGGGCTGGATGACGCTTGCCGGAGCCGATCCAGACCGAAGCGTAGCCTGATCCGTCATGGGCGGTCGCGCGCAGTTCATAGGCTCCGGAGGCGGGTATTTGGACTATAACATCATAAGTTTCGGCAACTCCGATGAGAAAACGTTTTAGTTCGGCAGCCTCGACATCCAGACCGTCGGCACTGACAATCCGCATGGGGCCGCCGGCAAATTCAAGATGGAAGTAGGTAGTGGCCGAACCGTCTATAATGCGCAGCCGCACGGTTTCGCCGGAATGAGCCGCCATAGATGATTCGGGTTGACCGTTGGCCAGAAACCGGTCGTAGGCGACGTCTGCAATGTCCATGGCCGGCATGCGCTGCAGCTCGCGTTTAAAATAGTCGCCGAGCATTCCAAGGCGAGCAGCACCGAAAATGCTCTGGGCGCTGCCTTTTTCAATCGAATACCATTCACTCCCGCGCTTGAGGGTACGCAGCACCCCGTAGGGGTTCTCGTCTGTCCAGTCTGAAACCAGAACAACGTAGTCGCGATCCGCATGCAAGCGTTTTTGGCGCGGTTCGATGACAATGGACCCGTAAACACCGCTCTGCTCCTGCAGGCTGGTGTGGGAATGATACCAGTAAGTGCCGCTTTGGCGGATGGGAAATTCGTAAGTAAAGGTTGTATTGGCTGCAATGGGCGGGAAGCTGATATAAGGAACGCCATCCATATCGGGCGGCACCAGTAGGCCGTGCCAGTGAATGGATGTTTCCACGCTCATTTTGTTGTGAACATGGATCCGGGCGGTGTCATCCTCTTTGAAACGCAGCGTCGGGCCTGGAATGCCGCCGTTGATGGTCATGCCTTGAGCGGGCTTTCCTGCGATGTTGACCTCTTCCCGGGCGATAGTGAGTTCGTATTCGACAATGTTGGCTTCAGCAGTTGCAACCAAACAAAAAAAAGATAAGACAATCAAAATTTTTCTTGTACGCATCTGAATATCTTTATCGTAAAATCAAGCTATTATACCCTTGAGCGCCAACAAAACATAGCACAATATAATATACTTAATTCAGTGAGCATATTGATGGTTGGAGTATATTTTACCATTTCTACCATCAGTGAGACATGAATCCTGTTGTTTTATTTTGGTTTTGTTTATGCTCAGGGGTTTCACTTCCTAAGGTCTTAGCACATCTAAAGCCTACATCGGAGAACGCTTCCCAGGGATATCGGAAGAATTTAGACGCGGACCCTTGTTCAGACGGTTTGCCGACAACAAGACTTGGGTAGGAGATATCCTGCTGTCCTCCGGTCTCACTTCTTTTATTTAGATTGACTTTTTTGCGGGCAACCCATTGCTTTGTAAGATGCTCAGGTGGCGTATGCACTGATGCTTCGCTGCCGCCGGATGCTGGCTCCACATGCATCATATGGATGTGCGCTTCGGTTCCGGCAGGCGCATCTTCCGATGCTTTCGAAGATGTGTGTGCTTGGTTGTCTTTGTCGATATCAGTGAGAAGAGATTTATTCGAAAGCAAATAATCCCATTCTGATTCTGTTACCAGGCGTTTGTCATAGTGGCGCGCATAGGCGAAAGCACCGTACCAGGTAACACGGACCACCGGATTGGCCGCATGTTGTGTATCCCTCAGATGGAAACGTCCGTGCTCGTATATAATCTGCTCGAAAGGTTCGGCACTTTTTCCCAGATAAAACCAGATCTCATCTTTATTTTTGACAACACCGTTTTCCACGTTCAGGCTTTCTTTGACTTCGTTTAAAAAATCGGCAAAGTGATGGTTCGACACCATTTTTTCATCCAGGTAAAAGGATGGGACCTGAATGGTTTGTTCCTGATCGCTTACAGCTTTCGAAGCGGTCTTGACCTTGCCGCCGTGGATGAGGAGCATGGTCAAACCGTCTTTTCCGCGGATAGATGGGGCCGGAGAAGGGGGGGCGCTTGGAACAGCTTTGGAAGGCTCCTTGGAGCCTGGATGGGAAGACTCAATTCGGGCTGTCTGCGGACTTCTTAAACGCTCCGTTGTTTTGCCGGGATCACCCATTAAGTGCCAGAGCCCCATTAATCCCACCGATACAATCGCAATCAGAATGCCCGCCCAGATTAAAGCAGGTTGAGTCAGAAATAAAAAACGAGTGTGAGTTGCAGCGGTGTCATCCGTCGTTTTCGTTTTCAATACGTCAATGGCATCCAAAAGAGTCTTGCGAAGTTCTCCGACCGATTGCAGGCGCTTTTCTTTTTTATCAGCTGTGGCGTTTTGGATGATCCGGTCCAGTTGCTGAAAAAATGGAGTCTCTTGATTCTGCAAACCAACGCTTTTAAAAGGAATGGTTTCTTGGCCGATCTTGCCTTCCACGGCCTCAAACAGGATCTTGCCCAGTGAATAAATATCGCTCTTTTGATCCGCCTTTTTAAAGTCGAAGAAATGCTCAGGTGACATGTAGGCCGGTGTGCCCCTGACTTCGATAGATTGGGTCACCGGTTTCATACGACTGGAACCGGCCAGACCGAAGTCGGCAATCTTCGCAACTGTACCGTCCAAAAGCACATTTTCCGGCTTCAGATCCCGGTGAGCGATATCTTGAGCATGAATGGCTGCAACACCTTGCAACAGCGGCAGAAAGTAGTCCTCAATCCAGGTTGCCGTCAGATCGTCTTCAGGGTAAAAACCTTCTTCAGACATGGTAAACCGCAGAGAGGTTCCCGGAATATATTCCATGACAATATATTCGACGGATACGTCTTTTTCTTTTTTAGTAATTACCTCAGAACCATAATCGAAGATCTGCAGAACATTGGGGTGTCGAACCCGGGCCATGGCTTCAACCTCCCGCCGAAATCTCTGCACAGCGGTTTCAATTTCTTCGGGGTCGTCTTCAAACGATTGAAGCATTTCCTGTGAGATGACCTTGATGGCCACATCACGCTTGAGATTCAGTTGATGGGCGCGGTAGACTTCGCCCATAGCGCCTTTGTCGATAAATTCTATGATCACCCATTTGTCGTCGAGGACATATCCGGTTTTAAAAATATTCTCTAAGGGCTTACTCATATCGCAAGAAAACCTTATATATTGTGGATGAGATGTTATTTTAATGTCGGTAGGTTTTACACATTCTGCTATATTTTTGTAAAAAACGTCAAGCAGAAAAGATTGGTCATGTGCAGCTTTGGGCATGGATGTGTCTGTCTCAAGGTTGTTTAAAATTAAAAAACAAAAGAAACGACAAAGAAAATTCTAATACGCTGCAAAAAAAGAGTTGTTTTTATAAAGCTGAAACAGATGGTAGATAGTATTTTCCATTTTCTCCTTCATTTCAGCACAGATGCTCTTCAGCCTCGCGGATACGTCGACTCAGGGCCTGCAGCAGTTCAATGGCGACCGAAGGGTTCTTTGCGATCTCCTTGCGAATATTCCATTGATCCAGAGAAAGGACCTCTGTGTTCTCCATAGCAACAACACTTGCCGTCCGAACGTAATCATCGATCAGCGCCATTTCTCCAAAATAATGATTGGGCCCAAGAAACCTCAAGTGTTTTTGGTTTGGGTCTCCCAGACTTTTTATGATCTCCACCTCACCTGAAATGATGACAAATAGGCGACCATCATTCTCACCTTCTTTGATGATCAGTTCTCCCTTTTTAAAAAAAATATGATTGGCCAGTTTAGCGATACGTTTTAAATCTCTATCTTTCATGAGTGCAAAGAGAGAAGTTTTAGCTAAATTTTCAATATCTTTCATAACGAAAGCTCCTTTGTCCGATTGTCAATTATAATATTCATAAGCTACAATTTTCTGCTTGTAAAATTGTAGATTACTTGAATGATGTGCGTCACAAGCTCACTTGATGATATCAAAGCTGAAAATAAAAGAATTTGTATTGGATCTAATAGTTAAACAAACGTCCCTTTCATTTCCTTAACTTTTTGTTCAAGAAAATCGATCACATTAACCTCAAGCTTTACTTTGTTTAGTCGGTTGATCCGAGGAATTCCACCAGGGCTAACACAGTTTACCTCAATGAGTTTATTTCCGATTACATCTATACCCACAAAAAAGAGGCCGTCCTGGATCAGTCTATTTTTGATAACCTGGCAGATTTTTCTTTCCTCCGGCGTTATCTCATGGCGATAAGCTCGGCCCCCGGCGTGAATATTCGTTCTGAACTCTCCGGGAAGCGGCTTTCTTCTCATGGCACCGAGAATCTCTCCATTTAGCAAAAGGATTCTGACATCACCCTCATGCTTTACGGTCTCCAGATACTCCTGAACCATGATCGGTTCACGTTCCGGATAATTCTTATAGCCGCTGACATAATAATTTATCAGTGAGTTCAGATTTTCACGGTCCCGAACACTGACCTTGATTATCCCTTCGCCGCCATACCGCTGCAACGGTTTAACGACCATCTCTCCTCCGAAATCATCAATGATCCTTTTAAGTCTTCTTGGATCTCTGGATACGTGGGTAATCGGAATGATATCTGGAAAATTGAGGGCATACAGTTTGCTGTTGCCAAGAATTTGTCCGGTGGTACTGTTGAGGATAAAGACTTTGTTTCTCACAGGCCCCAGAAACTCCATCACCTGATAATTCAGCGGTGGATCCTTGCGCAAAAAAAGAGCATCCAAATCCGTGATGCTTTCAAATATCAATTCATCCTTCTTCAGACAACCAATCAGTGATCTCCAGTACTTTTTCATGGAAAGGTCTGGCGGCACAGAGATGTTCCGCATTCTGGCCACAACCATATCACCCCGGATATAAAGATCGTGAGGTTCCAGAAAAAAAACCGTATGCCCCCTTTGATTACATTCATACATCAAATGGCTGGTGGTTTCATTGATCGGATTGATCGAATCCAGTCGATCCATTAAAAATGCTATCTCCATGATTATTTCTCCAGACCCTTTGCTTTCTTATGTCATTCACGTAGATACTCGGCCGATCAAGATAGCTACCTTGCCAGCTTTTTGCTGGGGCTTAAAGTATGCAATTTCTTGGTTAGATGTTGGGAGACGGTTTTACCCACATTTGCCACAGGATTAACACAACATCGATGACAAAAACCACCCCGAAAAGAGACCCGCCCGGAATATGAAGCCAGAAGAAGGCAGGATGAACAAATATCTTGAGCCAAACAGATGTTAAATCAATGATGATACCAATGAAGGGAAGTAAGATCAGCCAACTGCGCACCTTTATTCCAAGATCAAGGAAAAGGACAATTATTCCCATGAGGATGAAGATAGCGCTCATTCCGAAAATATGTATATGAGTAAATTTCAATGCAAAGATAAACTCATCGGTTTGGTAAAAAGTGGTTGTTTTTTCTTTTGTCAAAGTTTCGTCAAAAAGGTCTCCCCGCGTGTCAGAATGTCCTTCAGACATATGAACCGCTGACATTACTTGCTCGTCTTTACCCCAAAACGTGGGGATAATATCATGTGCGATGATCTGGCCGGCGGCAACACTGAGGCCTATTGTCATCATCACAACGATCATCGTGATCAGTACTTTTCCGGGCAGCGGCCAGTCGCGTAGACGGGGACCCAATTCAGAACGGTTTTCTTTTTGTTTTTGGTTGGATGCACTCATAGCCGTATTCTCCTATTTTCCGGTAAAGTTTGAGCCGATATACTCTCCTTTATCATTGAAGAAGATGTATGCCGATCGAGGTTCTCCCTTACTGCGGCTGAATTTAACTACAAATTCGCTTTTATTGTCGTTTATACGCCTGGATACTTTAATATCTTCCAAATCCGTCGCCCAGGATTCTGTAAGCTTCCCGGATGTAAGCAGGCGGTCATACAGCAGAACCCCTTTTTGGGCTGCCCGTATAACGGTAAACTCCATATCAGCATGCCCTTTAGGGCCATGGGCAAATGTTGTTGAGACAGGCAGGAAAACAGACAGCATTAAAACAATCGCAAAGAAAACACTTTTATTTAAAATAGCACTGTATGGTTTTGAGCGTTCATTCATAAACCCTCCTTGTTACAACACCTTATTAGTTGTCACTTTAAATTATCGGTCAATATTCAGAGTTTTGTTTTATAATTAAATGCAAGCCACATGCCAACTAATAATAGAAAAATCAGATCCTGAGTAGCGAATGATTAAGTGAGAAGAAAACTGTCTAAAAACATTAAGAAAAGACTATTAACACCTTGAGACAGACAATTGAGTTGAAAGGTACTTCCTGAAGATGATTACGATGTGCTCGTTAGAGCAGTAGGTTGTCTGCTAATTTTTTTCACATTATTTTAATGTATTTATTAAGAATAGCGCAAATTATTCGCACCTGCTGGCTTAACCCTTGAATTAGAGGTCCTATACTTAAAGATGTTTACGCACAAGATCCGTTATCGGAAAGACATCCGAAAACAACTGTTTGTAAAGAAAAAAAATGGGTTGAATCATGTTATTTGTTCGTTATCGGTCTTCCCAAAAGCAACTTTCAATAAAATGGCATGGTTTGTGAAAGGTGATTAATTAGTCCCTGTTATTTTAAACATCGAGCCGTACGCTTAGCCTAAAGACGGGCAGCTTTGAAATTTGAACCTTTTTTGATGAAAATAAAAATATCTCTTTATGCAATATAAGGCTGATCTATGATAAATTTTAAAAGACTTGCAACCGCATGTATAATGGTTTTTGTTATGCTCAATCTCGTTTCCTGTGCCATGATGCCTTTAATGATGGGGCCCATGCTATACAAAAGTACCAAAAAGACTGTAAAGCCTGATGTGAATGGTGTGTTGAAAGAATTGGTTCAAGAAAGTATCGACGCCTTGATTGCCAACCGAGGTTCTTATGAGTACATTCTGATCGGTAAAACCGAAGCCAAGGACGGCCTTATTCCGGCTCAAAAATTACGAACGACGATACTGCAAACATTACGTTCACAAAATGTAATTCAAGTTTATGACCGCGATGATCATTTGGTAAAACCAGAGTTGGAGAGGTTACCTTCTGAATCTAAACGCGATACAGGACTAGCAATGTTGAGCCACAGCAGATTGGAGCTCTAAATATTTTCATAGCCGCCGTTAGGATCTTAAATGGGTTGTTTTTTCAGTGTAGAGCTTCTAAAGCATAATCTCCTTGAGCATTTCTTGTAAACAAATAGACCTTGTTGTCTTGAAAACAAAAAACCAGGCTGTTCCTGGCGATCTTTTCTGATTCCTGGGTCTCGACCAGTTTCTTGCTGCGCCAGCTTATACCTGCAAGACTGTTCATGCCTTCGGTCTTCCCAAGAACCCGCTTCAGAGAGCACCCTACAATTCCCGTCTTTCTTTGTTGATGAGAAAGCACTGGCCGTCATATTGATCGTAAGATCCTTTCTCTTGCCCGATAATGACGTTTTGCCAGGTTCTGTCTTGAATGACCCGCAAATAGTAGGCAAGACCGTCCGCTGGAGGGCTAAAAGCCCCCTTTTTATAAGTAAGGACCAAGGATCTGAGGCGAAAGTCTGTTTCCCCCATGAATTGTGTTTCTTCTGCGAGCGTTACATAAAACCCATCGTTTCCGTCTCCATCCATATAGGTTGCTGTGCAGATGAAGGGCGATTGTTTCCTTATCGGAAAAGAGTGTTTGTCCAGTGCAAGAAGATTGCCGTTGTTTACGGTCAAAAAGATACCGCGGTCTTTCATTAGAACCACATCTTGTTTGCTGTCTCCGTTCAAAACCCTCATGACAAAGCGCTTGTACTCTCCTTCAAGAATGAAATATTCATTTTCGGATTCTTTGCTAAAAGTTTTGATGATTGGCACAGTTTGTGTATATCTAGCCTGAAAGCCATCCAGAGTTATAAATTTAAGCCTGCTTTCAGAAGCTTGGTTAATGTAAAATATCAAAAAGGAGATAATCATGAAAAAGTGTTGGAAAAGAAATCTTGTTGCTTTTGGATTTATCGGGATGCTGGTGTTTTCTACGGTGAATGCCACGGCGATGATGGGAGGCGGCAGCTCAAGTGAAAACATGATGGGAGGTGGCAACTCTGGAGGAAGCATGATGGACGAAGGCAACTATTCGGGAGATCGCATGCCGGATATTCAGCAAAACGGCTCCAACCCTGGAGCCGTCATGCTGAGTAAGGAAAATGTCAGAGACTTGGTAAACCAGCATATTAAATCTCGATACGGGGAACAATTCCGAATGGGACCCATCACCGATAAAAAAAGTTATTACCAGACAGAGGTGACCAGTCAGGACGGGAGCCTTCTGGAACGTTTGCTTATCGATAAGGGGACCGGCCGGATTCACTCACTCCGCTAGTTTATCACATTAATTAGTGTCCATCCATAAATGGTCTTTTTACCCAAAGCTATGAATGGACATTAGTTAACGCCGTACTCTTTGAGTTTCAATTGCAGGGTGCGGCGGCTGATACCTAAGATTTTGGCCGTATGGGTTCGATTGCCTTCGGCCATTTCCAATGTTCTGAGGATCATCTCTTTTTCTACATCCTTAAGCGACCTGCCGGGAGAAAGATCAATCCTGGATTGCTGCTCCTCGTAGTCCAGCGCTTGCAATGTGTCTGAAAGCTCTGCGGTCGTAATGGTGTCACTGCGGGTCATTATCACGGCACGCTCCACCATGTTTTCAAGTTCCCGTATATTGCCCGGCCACTCGTATCGCATGAGCACGTCGATGGCCCTGGGCGTAAACCCTTTGATTAGCCGTCGATTCTTTTCAGCATATCGTTTTAGAAAAAAAATCGCAAGTAATGGAATATCTTCTCGCCGATTTCGCAAGGGTGGAACACTGATGGAGACGACATTGATTCGATAAAAAAGATCTTCGCGGAAATGGCCTTCCTTAATTTCTTCCTTCAAATTTTTATTTGTTGCAGCGATCACGCGAGTATCTACCCTAATAGTATTTGAGCTGCCTACAGGTTCGAACTCGCGTTCCTGGAGCACACGAAGGATCTTGGCCTGTGTTTGAGGGGCCATTTCTCCAATCTCATCCAAGAATATTGATCCCTTATGAGCCAGCTTAAAGCGTCCTTGCCGAGATTTCAGCGCTCCTGTGAATGCACCTTTTTCATGGCCGAATAGTTCGCTTTCCAATAAGGTTTCGGGCAGAGCAGCACAGTTGACCTTGATCATTGGTTTTTCTTTGCGAATGCTATTTTGATGGATGGCGTTGGCGATGAGTTCCTTGCCTGTCCCGCTTTCACCATTAATAAGAACAGTAGCTTCAGATGGCGCAACTAATGCAATGGTTTCAAATAGTTTTCCCATCTCGGAGCTTTTACCAATGATATTTGAAAAATCGAAACGATCTTCTAATCTTTCCTTAAGATAAATATTTTCCTGTTGAAGTTGATGATGATGTAAAGCGTTATTCACCAGGATTTTAAGCTCATCAATATCAAGGGGCTTGGTCAAGTAATCGTAGGCACCTGATTTTAAAGCATCCACGGCCGTGCTAACCGAAGAGTAACCGGTCATCATTATGATTGGGATTTCCGGGCTGATTTCTTTGATCCCTTTTAACGCCTCTATTCCGCCTATTTGATTCATACGGATATCCATCAGTATTAGGTCATAGAAGCTTTCCTCCACGGCGGCAATTGCCGCTTGTCCATCCTCTGCTTGCCGTATGTTGTATCCATCAGTTGAAAGTACAGTTTCGAGCATCTTGCGATGGGTTGAATCGTCGTCAACAATTAGGATTTTCGGTTTCATGTCCTCCCTCTAATTAACCAATGAATAATTGCCGGATTTAAAGAGTTCTCATTGAGTCTACCCATTGTCCGGCGAAATAATTGGAAGGGTAATAGTAAATCGACTACCTCTGGTTTTTCCTGTCAAAGGACTCTTAACCCGAACTTCACCCCCGTGGTTTTCAACGATTTTGTGAACAATGGCAAGGCCCAAACCAGTGCCTTTTTCTCGGGTTGTAAAAAAGGGCTCAAAAATTTTTTTCTTTTTATCTTGGGGGATTCCCGGTCCATCGTCTTCTACCCAAAGATACAAGTTGGTTCGCGATTCATTTACATCAGCTCCCACTTCAATCATTCCTCTGTCATCAACTTCTTGTAGCGCATTCAGTATTAGGTTTAGCAGGGCCTGGGTTATCTGATTAGCATCCAGAAGAAAGCTGTTTAAATCTGCTTTGACTTTATTGCGGATCTTTATATTACGCAAACGGACATCAGTCTCAAGTAGGCGCAACGTATGTTCTGCCACTTCCAAAATATTTGTTGGCGCAATTTCGGGCTCCCAGGGACGGGCAAACGTAAGCAAATCATTGACCACACTGTTAATTCGATCAACTTCTTTGGCCATGATTTCAGCGTATTCTCTTTCCTGTGGTCGATCCGAAAGGGAATGAGCCAGAAACCGTGCAAAACCCTTAATAGAGCTAAGAGGATTGCGGATTTCATGAGCGACCCCGGCAGCCAGTTCCCCAATGGCCGCAAGTTTTTCTGAATGTCGAACCTTCTCTTCTAATCGTTTGATTTCCCTTAAGTCCCTGAGCACAATCACAGCACCGGTACAGATATTTTCTTCGTCAAGAATCGGTGTGACACTAAGGGTCATTGGAATCAGCGTACCAGATTTCTGTTGATGAATGAATTCCCGTTCGAGAATGGGCTGGCGTCCTGCAAGTGTAGCATCTATGCCGGTTTCCTTAAAGCCAATCACCGATTCTAAGTTTGTTTCATTAACCTCAGTCTCTTTAACTCCAAGCAATTCAAGGGCTAATTGGTTGTAGGATATAATCCGGCCTTCAGGGTTGATACTCAACAGTCCATTGGCCATGCTGGCTACGACCTGTCGAGTATAATCCTGAGTCTGTTCAAGTGCCCTGTTCACCAGATAATAATTCTGAATAACAAATATGAAAAAAAGGGCTCCCGATCCGAGCACCACAAGAATTGCAGCCATGATCACGGCATGGTGAATATCCGAACGACGAGCCTCTTCAAAGACTGTCATTTTCAATCCGAGAATAATGGTGGAATCTGAATGTTGGTGAGGAGCCATATGATGGCCTTGGCCCATCATGTCTTTATGCTGATCATTCATAAACAACGATTGGCGTGGAGAAAAGCGTTTGGCCAGGTCATATACCTGAGTGCCATCTGCCAGCTTTCTGACCTGACTCAGGAATTGATCCTCATTAACCAACTTAGGGCGCCAGGCTGAAGACATGCTCTTAAAGGCTGGATTTGAATGGTGTACAACTGTACCTTGTGAATCGATGAGATAGACATATGCAATATTTTCATCTTTTCCGGTTTCCAAGATAAGGTTTCCAACCGAATCTTCCCCCCAATTATGCATTATCATACCTGCACGGGCACCTGCTTCCAAAGTATGCACTATGGCCAAACCCTGTTGATGTAAGAAAGTTAGTACTGTCTTTTCTTCCCGTTTCAGGTTTCGATAGGTGGAGATGCTGATCAGTATGAGTAAAAGAAACACTACGGCAAGGATTGATAGTGCAGGTAAATAAAGCCGTTTTAATCTGAGAACTCTCATGAAACACTTAATTCTGAAGGCCCCGGCTAAGTGCAAACATACAGAGGAATGCCGGAATTAAAAAATAGACGAGTTTAATAATGTAAAACCGTGAGAAAGAAAAATAACTTTGACTTTATAAGATTTATATAAGATCTTAATTGTTGAAGCGAAGAAATTATACAAATTAAGTTAAGATTCTTCTCCCTGTGCATTTCCAAAATACCACGGCAACAATATGAATGCAAATATATTTCGCACATAGCTCAAAAATTCGTTAAAAATGCGCATAATTTGCGCACCCTTAAGAACAAACCTCTAAGAATAGATCTAAATAATCTAAAATTTCAGTTGGTTATATTTTTGGCACCAGTTTTGCAGTTAACATTCACCGAATCCCATAAAAACTATAGGAGAAATGACATGAAGCAGTTTTTGCTTAAAATTTTATCGTTCGCATTTGTAGTAACAGTGATTGCTTTCATTGCTCCCGGCAATTCAGCGGCTGAACCTTCCATCTGGGCGCCACCGCAGCTGGCCGTGCTTATTGAAGAGGGTTTGGAAAAAAACCAGGATATCCAGAGTCTGGCGTCTAAAGTAGAAAGCCTTAAAGAGGAAATTTCGTTTGCAGGGTCCTTGAATGATCCTCGCATTGGCATAGGTTTGCTGAATCTTCCAACCGACACATTCAGGTTTGACCAGGAGCCCATGACCCAGAAGCAGATTTTTATCGCCCAGAAAATACCGTGGTTCGGCAAGTTAGACCTACGTTCCCAAAGGGCAGCAATAAAGGCGATTCGTCAAGAAGCGGTCCTAAATGCAAAACGGCTGGAACTTGCTCGACAAATTGCTTCGGCATATTACGAACTGGGTTTTGTTGCCAGTGGTCAGAAAATCAACGAAAGACTCATAAAAATGTTGACCCAGCTGCTCAAGGTATCAGAGTCGAGATATGCGGCAGGTCAGGGGCTTCAGCAAGATGTTTTGCAAGCCCAGGTAGAGGTGAGTAAACTTTTGGATGAACAGATCACTTTGGACAAAAATAGCCGTATGCTGGAAGATCGGATCAACAGTCTTCTGAATCGGGAGAGTTTCACCCCTGTAATACCGCCTGAAAATCCGCCATTTCCTGATCTGGTACTGAAAGAAGAGAAATTACAAGATCGTGCTTTGAAGATGAATCCCTGGCTGAAAGTCAAGCTGGTTGAAATCGACCAGGCCAGTGTGGAGGTTGAGCTGGCCCGAAAGGATTATTGGCCGGATATGGATTTTAAAGTGGCTTACGGTCAGCGAGACGAGAGTCAGAGCGGCCAGGACTGGGCAGACTTTTTATCAACTTCTGTGGTCATGAATATCCCCCTCTGGCAGAACAAACGGCAGGACAAAAAACTGGGGGCAACCAAGCTGCGCCACAAGGCCGCATTACAGTCTTATCAAAATTTGGCAACAGGGCTCCCTCACAGAGTAGACGCCCTGGTAACCGACATCCGAAACTTACAGAAAAACTACAAGCTAATTACAGATGCTCTGATCGTCCAGGCAGAGCAGTGGGCCCGCTCATCCTTAATCGCCTATGAGGTTGGTAAGGTGAACTTCAACACCACGATTACTGCCCAAGTTCGTTTGCTTCGCTTCGAACTTCAGTCAGAAAATTACTTGTTCAGCCTCTATAAAAAACGTGCAGAACTTGAAGAGGTTTTGGGCGCGTCGCTTTTGTATCAGAATCCTGAGGATAATGTATCCCCTTTGAATAAGGAAAAAACATCATGAAAAAACTTATAAAAAGCTCCCTTCTTATAGCAATCTTTGGTTTTATCGGTGTGTTGACATTGCTGATCACTTGGAACGGTTTCGACAGGAGCCCCACCGGCAAACCGATTCTTGCGGTTTCAAAAGCATTGGCTGCAGAAAATGAACTCAAAGCAGGAATGATCGATCCCAAAACCGGCAAAAAGATCAAATACTGGGCCTCCCCAATGGACCCGACCTATATTCGGAACGAACCGGGCAAATCTCCCATGGGGATGGATTTGGTGCCGGTTTACGAGGACAAAGGCGATGAGAAAGAACCGGCTTCGACCATCCGTATTGACCCGGTGACCATTCAAAATATGGGCGTTCGTATAAGGCGGGTAAAACGCAAACCTTTGGTTAAACATATTCGAACATTCGGCAACATCACATACGATGAAAGACGGATCTATGCAGTCAATACCAAGTTCAACGGATGGATTGAAAAACTGTATGTAGATTTTATCGGCGAGAAAGTGAAAAAAGGACAACCTCTTTTCGATATTTATAGCCCCGAACTGGTAACAGCTCAGGAGGAGTACCTTCTATCTCTTCAACATAACGCAAGTCTAAAAGAAAGCCCTTACCCCAGGATCCGGGAAGGAGCCCAGAGACTTTTAAAGGCCTCCCGTACCCGACTGAGGTACTGGGACTTGACCGAGAAGCAGATAAAAAAAGTTGAAAATGCCGGTATCGTCCAAAAGACACTCACCATATACTCTCCAGCCAACGGTGTGATCATCAAAAAGATCGCTTTTCAGGGTCACCATGTAATGGCAGGTGAACACCTGTATGAAATCGCCGATCTTTCAAAGGTGTGGGTGGATGTAGAAGTTTATGAGTATGAGTTTCCCTGGATTAAAAAAGGAATGTCTGCAGAGATGGAGCTGTCCTACATCCCGGGTAAGATCTTTACCGGTAAAGTACTGTATGTATATCCGTTTCTTACAGCAAAGACCCGAACGGCCAGACTCAGATTGGAATTTCCCAATCCCGATTATCAGCTAATGCCGGATATGTACGCCAATGTGAATTTGAAATCTGCCGTTTCCGAGGATAGTCTGGTTATTCCTCAGGAAGCGGTCATTGACAGCGGTGTTCGAAAGGTTGTTTTTGTTGCATTGGGCAAGGGTAAATTTCAGCCTCGTGAAGTCAAGCTTGGTTTGGAAGGCAACGATAACGAATTTCAGGTATTGGAAGGCCTCCAGGAAAATGAACAGATTGTGATTTCCGCTCAGTTCATGCTCGATTCGGAAAGCCGTCTGCGCGAGGCTATTCAAAAGATGCTGGAAGTTCGGCAGCAGGGTACTCCCACAACCGATACCCAACCCATGAAAATGAAAGACGATGATCTCGACATGTCGGACGTGAAAATGGAAGACGACGATCTGGATATGTCAGATATGAAAATGGATGAGACAACGGAAACATCGAAAGCGCATCAACACAAGTAAACATATAGTTATTGATATTCTTAAAATGATCCTCATGGTTTAAAAGAACAGAAAGAGGAAGCGAAATGATAGAAAAAATCATAGACTTGTCTATTAAAAATAAATTTCTGGTAATCCTGATGACCGTGTTTGTCATAGCGGCCGGCATCTATGCCATGTTGCGGATACCGCTGGACGCCATCCCGGATCTCTCCGACGCCCAGGTCATTATTTTTACCGAATACCCGGGCCAGGCCCCTCAAGTCGTCGAGGACCAGGTTACCTATCCGCTGACCACGGCCATGCTTTCAGTGCCGTTTGCCAAAGTGGTGCGCGGCTATTCGTTTTTTGGCCTTTCCTTTGTCTATATCATTTTTGAAGACGGCACCGACCTGTACTGGGCCCGCAGCCGGGTCCTGGAGTATCTGAACTTTGTTGCCGGGCGCCTCCCCCAGGGGGTGACACCGTCCCTGGGGCCGGATGCCACCGGTGTGGGTTGGGTATACGAATACATCCTGGAAAGCGATCAACATGATCTGTCCCAGCTGCGCTCGATTCAGGACTGGTTTTTGCGTTACGAACTTGCCAGTGTCCCGGGTGTTTCCGAAGTGGCCTCCATCGGCGGTTATGTCAAGCAGTACCAGATCATCGTCGATCCCAACAAGCTGCGGGCATTTAACATCCCCATGCAAAAGATCAAAATGGCCGTTCAGCGTAGCAATAACGACGTGGGCGGCAAACTGGTCGAGATGGCAGAAACCGAATTTATGGTCCGGGGATTGGGCTATATCAAAAGTGTCGATGACCTCAACAACATTCCTCTTAAAGTAGGCAAGCACGGCACGCCGATCCTGCTGAGAAACGTTGCCACCATCAAGATCGGCCCGGAGCTGCGGCGGGGACTGGCCGACTACAACGGCACCGGCGAGGCCGTCGGCGGGGTTGTGATTATGCGGTTTGGAGAAAATGCCCTGCAGGTTATCGAAAATGTTAAAAAACGTCTGGAAGAACTTAAATCCGGCTTGCCCGCAGGCGTTCGAATTAAGACCGTCTACGACCGGTCGGGCCTGATTCTGCGGGCCGTGGACAATTTGAAAAAGACGCTCATCGAGGAAAGTATTATCGTGGCATTGGTCTGTATTGTCTTTTTGCTTCATTTTCGCAGTGCCTTTGTGGGCATTTTTACCCTGCCGGTCGGCGTGCTGATCAGTGTTATCATTATGGAACGCCAGGGCATCAACGCCAACATCATGAGCCTGGGGGGCATCGCCATTGCCGTGGGCGCCATGGTGGACGCGGCAATCGTGATGATCGAAAATGCCCATAAGCATATCGAGCACGACGGCGGCAAAAAACCCCACTGGGATTTGATCGCGGATGCCGCCAAGGAAGTGGGGCCGTCCTTGTTCTTTTCCCTGTTGATTATCGCCGTCAGCTTTCTGCCGGTGTTCACCCTGGAAGCCCAAGAAGGCCGGCTTTTTAAGCCCCTGGCCTTTACCAAGACTTACGCCATGATGGGTGCTGCGCTGCTAGCGGTGACCATCGTGCCGGTAATGATGGGCTATCTGATCCGCGGCAAGATCCTGCCCGAGCATAAAAACCCGGTGAACCGTTTCCTCGTCTGGGTCTACCATCCCATCATCAAGCTGGTGCTGAAAGCCAAAATCCTGGTGATCCTGCTGGCCGTGGGGGTCCTGGCCATCAGCTATATCCCTTGGAAGGGCATCGGCTCCGAATTCATGCCGCCCTTAAACGAAGGCGATCTGCTCTATATGCCCACAACCCTTCCGGGCATTTCGGTGACCAAGGCCAAGGAGCTTTTGCAGCAGACCGACCGCATTATTGCAAGCTTTCCCGAGGTTCACCACGTGTTTGGCAAAATCGGCCGGGCCGAGACGGCCACCGATCCCGCGCCCCTTTCCATGATGGAGACGACCATTATGCTGAAACCTGAATCCGAGTGGCGCGAGGGGATGACCATGGAGAAACTGGTCAATGAACTCGATAAAGCCATCCAGTTTCCAGGTTTGACCAATGCATGGACCATGCCGATCAAAACCCGTATCGACATGCTTTCCACCGGGATAAAGACGCCGGTGGGCATAAAGCTGATGGGTGAAGACCTGCAGGTGCTGAGCGACCTGGGAGTAAAGATCGAAGCGGTGATGCGGGAGGTACCAGGAACCCTCAGCGCCTATTCAGAGCGGGTTACCGGCGGAAATTTTTTAGACTTTCAGATCAAGCGTAAAGAATCCGCCCGTTATGGTTTGACCGTTGGCGACGTTCAGGACATCATTATGACAGCCATTGGCGGAATGAACATTACCCAGACCGTCGAAGGCTTGGAACGCTATCCGGTGAACCTGCGTTACGGGAGCGAACTTCGGGATACACCTGAAAAATTAAGACGCATCCTGGTGCCGACACCAACAGGTGCCCAAGTGCCGATAACACAGTTGGCCGATATCCGCATCATCAAGGGACCGCCGGTGATTAAAAGCGAGAACGCTCGAAACACCGCCTGGATTTATATAGATATTACCGGCATCGATGTAGGGACCTATGTCAAAAAAGCCCAGAAAATTGTTCAGGAAAAAATTGAACTGCCTCCCGGCTACAGTATGGTCTGGAGCGGCCAGTACGAATACATGGTGCGGGCCCAGAAACGGCTGATGATTGTGGTACCGATGACCTTGGTCATTATCTTCTTGCTGCTGTATTTTAATTTTAAAAGTGTCGCTGAGAGCCTCATCGTGATGCTGAGTGTACCCTTCTCTCTTACCGGCGGCCTGTGGCTCATGTATCTGCTGGGTTACAACATGAGCGTTGCCGTTGGGGTGGGGTTTATTGCTCTGGCGGGCGTTGCCACCGAGATCGGGGTGATTTTGTTGGTTTATCTGGATCTGTCCTACAAAAAGTTTACATCCCTGCATAAAGAAAACTTTAACCGAGAACTTCTGTACCAGGCCATTGAAGAGGGTGCTGCCCTTCGTGTTCGGCCGATCATGATGACGGCAGTGGCCATCATGGCGGGATTGATGCCGATTATGTGGGGCCACGGTACGGGATCCGAGGTGATGAAGCGCATCGCGACCCCCATGGTGGGCGGCATGGTGAGTGCAACTCTTTTAACCCTTCTCGTGGTACCGGCAATCTACGGACTGTGGAAGGAATGGAATTTACCAAAAGATAAGTCTGTCCAAAAGACAGAAGAATAAAAGATAAAAAGGAGAAGTTATCATGAAAAAAATAATCTCAGTTTTTATAATGTTTATAGCTATCGGTTTGGTTTCGCTAAATATAGGAACCGCAGGCACAACCCATGAAGGGCATGGACAATCACACACGCCTGCACCAACTGCAAAGAAAAACACAGGTTCGACAGGTACATTTACACATGAAGCGGTTGCCAACCATGTTAGAGCAGAATTCAAGATTATGAGCCTGGCAAGTATGCATATGAAAGATCCAAACGGTGCCACCCATCACGTTATGTTAAATCTATATCATGATTCCACGAACCACCCGATAAAAGATGCTGTTGGAAAGGTTAAAGTCATCGGGCCGGACGGTAAGGAACAAATAAATACCCTGAAAAACTACAATGGGATTTTTGCAGCCAACTTTACATTTAGCAAAAATAGTAAATACGGTGCGGTTTGTTTGGTGAAAGTTGATGGCGAGAAGCACGTTTTCAAATTCTGGTACCCGCACGGCTGATGCTTGGCCCTTGAAAAAATTCGTCTTCTGGCCCAACGAAGCCCGGGGAAGAGAAATTTGACAAAAGAACAAGTGGTCCGAACGCTTACGGACAAAGGAGAGTTCGATGATCAAAAGCCTAAAACAAAAGTTATCGCTTTTGTTAATACTTCCCGTGGCCTTGCTTCTTTTTCTCTCGGGGGTTTCAGGATTTATTTATGTAAGAAAAATCCTGATCGATGAATGGCAGGAAGCGGCGATACTCAAACTGGAACGCGCTGCGCATCACTTGGACATGCGGTTAGGCCGCTCAATCGAGTGGATTAAAATGTTCCATGAAACAGCAGAAAGCCGTGGCGGACCCGCAACCCAGGAATTGATTCTAACGCGACTACGAAATCTGGAGGGTATCACAAACGTCAATCTGAAATGGACAGACAATCATTCAGAGCCAAGCCATATGGTAATGCAAAAGCATCATATGGGGGGCAGAGGTATGATGCAATTTCACCGAGCGAGAATCTCGGAAGTAACGCCACCACGTTACGATGCACAGACCAGACAAAAAACGGTGACCTTGGTTTCTGATTTTAAGGATGAATCCGGCCGGCCTGTTGGCCGGCTGGAGGTATCCCTTGGTTTTGACTTTCTCATGCAGGATATCAACAAATATGGGTGGTGGGAAAGCAGCATGACCTGTCTGGTCGATTTGTCAGGCCGGTATCTTGCCCACAGCAGCGCCATGAAAGGCCGCACCCAGCTGGGAGAAACCAATGATCCGGTGGAACTGGCCGTAATGAAATACATGCGCGACAAGCCATTTGGAACTCATCTGGGCGCTGGATATCCTCCCAAACTGGTGAGCGGCTTTTACCGGATCCAGCAAGCCCCTTGGGTGATTGTAATGTTTGCGCCGGGCAAAGATATCTTGGCGCCGATCGTCGAATTTCGGTTCTATTATGCCATCGCCGGCAGTCTTTGTATTGTCTTTATTTTAGTGCTTATTCAATTTGCCGGCGGCAGGATGGTCGGCCAAATCGGAAAGATTTCAGATGCAGCAAAACAGGTTGCCAAGGGAGATTATGTGAGTCCCCTGCCCATAACTTCTTCGGACGAAATAGGACAATTGAAAGTTAGTTTTAACTCCATGGTCGAAGGTTTAAAAGAAAGGGATTTCATCCGTGATACCTTTGGGCGATACGTAAACAAGGAATTTGCCAGAGAGTTACTAAAACGTCCTGAGGCCGGCAGGCTGGGCGGAGAAAAACGACAAGTGGCTGTTTTAATGGCCGATATTCGTGGTTTTACACAGGTATCAGAATTCTTAACTCCAGAGGAAACCATTCGTATTTTAAATCATTATTTTTCTCATATGATTGCAGTTATTCGAGAACATCATGGAATTATCGTCGATTTTTATGGCGATGGTGTACTTGTTTTTTTCGATCCACTTGATGGGCCAATCAAACCCGTCGCCCAGCAGGCCATCAACTGTAGTCTTGAAATGCAGCGAGAAATGGAACTTTTTAATTCAGAAATGAAAATAAAAAATCTACCTGAATTGCAAATCGGTATTGGTGTTAATGTCGGCGATGTCATTGTGGGAAACATTGGTTCGGAAATACGAGCTAAGTATGGCATTGTTGGGTCGGCAGTAAATATTACTCAAAGAATCCAGGCTGAAGCCAAAGGCAGGGAAGTGATCATATCAGACTCTGCCTATAGCTTAGTAAAAAAAGATTTGGAAATAAGAAAATCTTTTTCAGCCCAGCTAAAAGGTGTCGATGGAAAGATGAATTTACATATTGTTGAAAGTATACAAAACAAACCCGAATCAGGAGGTTAAAAAAACCATCCTTCTGATCAGTTGCTTAATAATCTCTGAAAGGAGGTTATATGAAAAAGATGTTTATTATCGCTGTTTTTATTATTGGATTAAACATAGGGTCAACTTCATTTGCCGGAAACCCGAATGTAGGAGGCTACGAACAGTTTCATCCTAACCAGGTAACCGAAAATCAAATTGGATCCGGGTGGGGACATAAATCCATGACATATGGGATGATGAATCTCATGTCAGGGATGACAACCCAGGCAGCTAAAATTATACGCTCAGGAAAGGCTTCTAAGGAGATGAATAACAGATTAGCAGAAATATTGGATCATGTAGCAGAAATGTTGAACTATGCACCTTCTTACATGATGGGCGCCAAAGTAGTGGATTCGAAGATGATCAACGAAATGCAGGGCATGTTGATAGATCTGGAAAAAATGCGGAAAGAACTTGGTTTTTAAATCACAATAAGAAACTTAACTTCTCAAGTAATACGGACATATTGACTATATACCATATTGCTGGATGTCCGCTGCAGTTTATTTGGTCAAATAGCCTTAAAGTATAAGTTGGTTAACGATAGACAACTTCGAGAGGCGTTATCTTTTCAAAAACAGAGTTCTCAACAATCTCTTTTAGGAGAAATCTTTGTAATGAAGAAGATGATTTCTCAAAATCAGTTCTCGTGTACCGCACACTTATGAGAAATCCGGGTTAGGCCATAAGGAGCCAATCCGTTTGCTGAAACTGCAATTGATTAAGCATCATCATCTTTCCGGGGAGCCGATATAACCAGTTTAAATATTGCCACGAACACAAGGGCAACAATCAGGGCGGCTCCCATCAAGCCAACATTTTTCAGGCGGCTGGATTCGCCGGCCCAATTTGCGAGCAATTCAGTGGATGTCAGCATGCTGTACATATAGTAATCGGGGTCTAACTTTAATGCTTTCTTGAAATCTGCATCGGCCAGTTCGTTATAGCCCAGTTCCCTATACGCCTTTGAACGGGTCGTAAAGGCCCTTCCGATGTTTGGTCCGCTGCCACCGAGCTTAATGGCCATGGTAGCGTCTTGGATAGACTCCTCGATCATTCCATTTAATCGAAAGACTTCTGATCTATGGCTGTAGGCAGCGGCCCCTTGAGCATCCAACTCAATCGCGCGGGATAAATTGGCAATGGCCTCATCTAAGTTTCCTTGTTTCATAAAGGCTAAGCCGAGCATTACGTATGTTTCAGAATTAAAAGGTTTCAGATAAGCAACATTTTGAAAGTCTTGAATTGTGTCCGGGTAATTTTCCTGAAAATAGTAAAGCATACCCCGCTTTTCATAGGCGACGGACAGATTCGGGTCCAACTCTAAAGCCTTAGTAAAGTAATCAATCTTCCTTTTGGTCATGGAGCTTTTGAGGCCGAGATCGTAGAACTGCATGGCATCCTGCCCCCAGGCAGTCAAAGCAGTAAGCAACACGCAACTGATAACAACAGCGATTGCTTTTTTCATAGCAGCTCCCTTTTTGTTTCAAACTCCGCCTTGTCGATTTCTCCCCTGGCGTAGCGTTCCTTGAGAATTTCAATAGCCCTGGAGCTGTTGTTATCTATGTTTCCCTTTTGTCCGGTGGCGGCCTGGATCAGCCACTTAATGAAAAAGACCAGTCCCACAATCGCCAGGATCCAAAAAACAATCATAAAAATCATACCGAATCCTCCCATTCCCCAGGAGCCCATCATTCCGGGCCCCATATGCCAGTCACTGTATCTTCCCGACTGTGCCAGAGCATGGCTTGGGGAGAAAAGTACGAAACCGGAAAGAAGCGAAGTTACAAATCCTAAAAGCAATAAGTTTAAACGCCTCATCATGTGTCTCCTTTTATTTGTTGGTCTACAGTTCTGTACATTAGCTGTGCAAGCGCTGTGCCAATTGCCAGCTAAATATAACTAACTGTATAATTTTATTTAATTTAATTGGACTAACAATTAGTTTGAGATTGTTTTCTTGCGGCAATTGACATTCGGAATGGATAAAAGCTATCCATTTTTAGAGGGGAAAATACTTCAAGTGGATAGTTCGTATCCACTTTTTTTTGCAAGGTATTAGGACAGACTTTTCGGTCAGGTGCTATTTATCACTCCACCAGAAGTCGTTTTTTTCCACCGGGTCATAGATTTTCCATTTGCCGTTAACAAAAACTTCCGGCGATAATCTTGTTTCATCGCGGCCGCAGCGCATCAAGCGGTCCATTGACATTACCCATCCCGCCAACATACCGTGTTTTTTAATGCTTTGCAGGCTGTATTCGGAATCCGACGGATACATGGGGCATTCTCCGTACCTGACGGCAGAGAGATGATTCAACGGCCCCCGGTAGAATTGGACCATTAAAGACAGCGGGTCGGCCCCTCGATCGGTTTCAGCCTGCATTGATTGCGAGTAGGTACACGCTGCAATCAGGCTAAAAAGGATCAAAAGCAAAATCAATTTTACAAGAGTCTTTTTCATGTTCTAAAGAGTCAACGTGGATAAAGGTCTCGTAGTGTTGGATATTTTTGTTAACTTTTATTGTTAACAATTTTGGCAGACTACATCAAGTTATAAAATCGCTTCGCGATTTTAAACAGTGCCCGGCGGACTTATAAAATAGATATTTATCTTTTTCATCTAATTTTATTAAAATTCATATCATACTTTACTTGTTTGCGGTTTCTGTATCAGATCGCGGAACAAACGCAAGATATCCGGATGGGACCAGTCTAGCGAACCTATAACTTTTTTGACGAGGATTCCATTTTTATCGATGATGTAGCTTTCAGGTACTCCGGTAGTCTTGTAAATTCTTTTGATATTCCCCAAAGAATCCATCAAAGCCGGGAAAGTCAGCTTGTACTTTTTCATGAATGGAGCCACAATCTTGGCCCCCTGAGAGTCAATGCTGACGGCCAGAATTTCAAAGTCTTCACCTTTTAATTTTTGGTAAAGCTTTTGCATCGAAGGCATTTCTTCAACACAGGGGGGA
>JACKQG010001649.1_pt1 | contig 30360 bp, 34 predicted proteins | sample 8237621 | NCBI WGS metagenome assembly JACKQG01 (sample SAMN15677084, study PRJNA649215) | marine metagenome | biome: marine; feature: Black Sea; material: saline water; isolation source: suspended particulate matter (SPM) from the Black Sea western gyre | collected 2013-06-09/2013-06-10 | depth... | reverse complement strand
GGTGTTTTACATTGTTATAACGCAGATGATGAGTTGTTAAGCCTTGCAAATAATGGTTTTTACTTTGGAATAGGGGGTGTGTTGACTTTTAAAAATGCTAAAAAACTGGTGAATATTTTAACTAAAATCCCACATGAAAAACTTCTAATCGAAACAGATGGACCTTACTTAACCCCCACTCCTCACAGAGGAGAAAGAAATGAGCCTTTACACACCACTTTAGTGGCTGATAAGATGTCTGAGATTCTAGATATAAAACTTACTAATATTAAAGAGTTAACCACTCAAAACGCCCTGAAACTATTTGATATTTCTTAATATCAAATAGTTTTTTTTATAGTAAATAGTTTTTTTGATAGAATATTATCTATTGAAAATAACACACAAAGATTTACTATTGAAATACTTACTATTATTGATAACCCCATTTATATTATTAGCAAATCTTAGATATGAATCCAATCATACCAATGAATTAAAAATATTAGAATCTTTTGACATTGAAGCATCTTTTTTGAATGATCCCATTATGAATGAAGTGAAAAACAACAGAATAAGCATAGCCAAAAGTCAACAGTTTTTTTCTGCTATGAACAATGCTTATATTTTTATTCCTGCAATCAAAAGCATCCTTAATGAAAACAATATCCCCCAAGAATTTTTATATCTTGCAATGGCGGAATCAAATTTCAAAACCAAGGCATATTCTAGTAAAAAAGCTTCGGGTTTATGGCAGTTCATGCCTCTTACCGGTAAGCATTATAATCTGAAAATTGATGATTATGTAGACGAGAGAAGGGACCTTATAAAGGCAACTATAGCAGCTTCTCAATATCTTTCCGAGTTGCACGAAAGGTTTGGAAAATGGTATCTTGCAGCAATAGCTTATAATTGCGGCGGCGGAAGACTAAGCAAGGCAATCGAAGAAGCCGGAAGCGATAAACTATCTGTTTTACTTGATGAGGACAAAAAGTACATACCTAGAGAAAGCAGACACTATATAAGAAAAATTGTAGCCTTGTCTCTTATAGGAAACGATGAGCAGCTTATGCTAAAAAGTGAGTATGAGCATTTATTGAATCGTGCCAATGCGTATTCGATTGCAACAGTGAGTTTATCTAGCGGTGAATCATTAAAGCGGGTGGCAAAAATTTTAAACATGCCTCTTGAAGATTTGAAAAAACTAAATAGGCATTTGAAATATGATTTTGTACCTCCTTATGCAAAAAAATATGATGTTTATATTCCTTACATCAAGCTAGCAGAATTTAAGCAGAATTATTTTGAAGCACCGATAAAAAATATTTATCAAGTGCATATAGTGAGCAACGGGGACAACCTGTCTTACATAGGACAGCTTTATGGCGTTTCTTATAAGATGATTATGGATTTTAACAATCTTAAAAACTCACGCTTAAAATTAAAACAAAAGCTTATTATTCCAAGTCATAATCAAGCAAAAATGAAAAAATTGCATAAAAAATCTCATTACATTGTAAAAAGAGGGGACTCTTTAGGTTCTATCGCTCTAGCGCATAAAGTCAGTGTGAAAAATATTAAATCTTACAATCATATTAATGGCAGTATGATAAAAATTGGGGATAAATTAAAACTTTATGAATAAGCTTTTTTTCTTTTTTCTTTTTCTTTCTCTTGTTTTTATGCTTGGATGCAGTAGAAAATCAAGATATAGCTATTCAAAATATGACCGTTCTCAAGTCACTACATATTCAGCAAATAAAAATGATTACGACACCGGTTTAAGCGCTAAAGCGTACAAGCACCCAACTATGAATCCGTATCGAATCCATGGGGTGAAGTACTATCCGCATGACACTGATGTAGGAGATACTTATAAAGGTAATGCAAGCTGGTACGGTCCTGATTTTCATGGTAAACTAACCTCTAATGGTGAACGGTACAACATGTACGATATGACAGCAGCGCATAAGACATTACCTATGCATACAGTGGTGAAGGTGACAAATCTGAAAAATGGTTTAACTGCAATTGTACGGATTAATGACAGAGGACCATTCATAGCAACGAGAATTATTGACTTGTCTAATTCTGCTGCTAGAAAAATTGATATGGTTGGAGCTGGAACTGCACCGGTGAAGATAGAGGTTCTGGGGTTTCATTCTAAAAATAAAAAAAGAATTATAAGAAAAAAAGCAATAAAAAAAGAAAATAAAGTTATAATAAGTCAAAGAAAAGAATCATACTCTTTGCAAATTGCATCGTTTTCCAACATAGAAGGTGCGATAAAAACTCAGGAAAAACATAATCATACAGATGGGTACACTACGGTTATAAAAGATGTGGAAAATCAAAATGGAAGATTTTTCAAGGTGTATTTAACAGGATTTAAAACTGAACAGGAAGTTCGAGACTATAAAAATAATAGTGAGTTCTCAAGCTCATTTATCATAAAAAATTAAGGGTGCGATATGATTAAAAAAAATAGAATCACAAAAGAGACTGACATCAGCATAGAGTTGGATATCAATGGAAGTGGTGAGAGCAATATAAATACAGGTGTTGGATTCTTGGATCATATGCTTGAGAGTTTCTCAAAGCATTCACTGATTGACCTAAATATTATATGCAAAGGTGATACGCACATAGATGATCACCATAGTGTTGAGGATATAGGAATTGTATTGGGCTCACTTTTAGCAGAAGCGATTTATCCAGTGAAAGCTATGGAACGTTTTGGAAGTGCAAATATAGTTATGGATGAAGCTTGTGTGAGTTGTGATTTAGATTTAAGCAACCGTCCTTTTTTAATTTTTGAACTTAGTGTAGCTGGAAAAGTCGGGCAATTTGACAGTGAACTTGTGGAAGAGTTTTTCAGAGCTTTTGTTTTAAACTCAAGAATCAGTGCACACATTATACAAGTAAGAGGAAAAAATAAACACCATATAATCGAAGCTGCTTTCAAAGCAGTCGCTGTGGCGATTCGAAGAGCCACTGCAAAAAATGAAAGAGTGGGTGTCCCAAGCACTAAAGATGTCTTGTGATTAAGCTTATTGTTTTAGATGTTGATGGTTGCTTAACTGATGGAGGTTTGATATATTCTGCTGATGCGATAGAGAGTAAAAGCTTTAATGTTAAGGATGGTTTAGGCATCACCACATGGATAAAAACGGGAAATCAAGTTGCCATCATCACAGGTAGAAATTCCAACATCGTTGAAAAACGCTCCAAAGAGTTAGGGATTGAACATGTGCACCAAGGGATAAAAGACAAGGATAGAGTTTTAAAAGAGATTATGACATCATTAGGTCTCAAACCCCATGAAGTTGGAGCCATTGGTGATGATTTGAATGATTACAATATGCTTGATTTTGTTGGAAGAAGTTTTACACCTAACAATGGAGTGAAAGAAATAAAAGAACTTGTTGACACTGTACTCTCCTCTAATGGCGGAGATGGTGCTGTTAGAGAAATGATAGATATCCTTGTTGATGAAAATGATCAAAGAGATGCATTTTTGAGTGTTTGGAAGATTTAGTGAATATAAGCGTTTTTTTCAGTGCTATCATTTTTGCCTTGTCTTTAATATTTGTGTTGTTTAAACCACTCAATATAAAACAACAAAATTTTGGTGAAATACCTGTTTTTGAACTCATGGATTTTAAATTAATGGAACTTAACGAAAAAGGCTTAACAACAGTGATTAATGGAGATAAAGGCACTCGCTATAATGATAGATATCTGGTGAATAATATTGACTATACAGACAATACAAAAGAATATCTTGCAAATATGAAAGCTAACGAAGGTGTCTACAGAGAAAATGTTATCGACCTCGAAGGCGATATTGTTTATACAAGAGAGGATGGTATATCTTTTTCCACAGAAAAAGCAAGCTATAATAAAGAGACAAATATTGTTGTATCGCCTACAAGCTATATCGCATATATTGGAGAAAATAAAGTCACCGGTTCGTATATTGAATATAATAATGCCTTAGAAACTACAGCATCTAAAAATGTCACCGTAAATTATAAATTAAAAGAGAGATAAATATGAAACTTTTTATATCGTCGTGTATCTTAACCCTTGCAAGCTTAGTGGCTCAAGAATTAAAAATCAAAGCAAACTCATTTCATGCTGATGAAAAAAAGGGTGTATCTGTTTTTGAGGGCAAGGTGCATATTCTTAGAGATAAAGATGAGCTCAATGCCCATAAAGTCACTGTGTACACCGATGAGAAGAATCAACCCATCAAGTATATAGCCAAAGGGGATGCCTCTTTCACTATAGTCACCAAAGATGGATCTGTATACAAAGGTAAAGCCCAAAAAGTGGTTTACCAACCAAAGGAAAAAGAGTATCATTTTTTCACCGATGTGTATTTAAGACAGCTGGACGAAAAAAAAGAGATCATTGGCAACGAAGTTGTTCTCAAAACAATAGAGGGTAAAGCATATGCAAAAGGTGCAAAAAGTGAGCCGGTTATAATGATTTTTAAAATGCCGCAAGATGAGGAGAAATAAAGCATGATAGATATAGTGGATGCAAAATTTATAACCTCTGCACCAAATGTGGCATCTGCACCTGAATCCGATATACAGGATGAAGTTGTTTTTATGGCTCGCTCCAACGTAGGTAAAAGCTCATTGCTTAATGCCTTAACAAACCATAAGGGTTTGGCAAAAGTATCATCTACGCCAGGAAAAACAAAGCTTATCAACTATTTTGATGTTACTTTTATGGATAGAGAGGATGCCAGCAAAAGTGTTGCGAAGTTTGTTGATCTTCCCGGTTTTGGTTATGCAAAAGTGGCAAAATCGGTGAAGCACGGTTGGGAAAAAAACTTAACAGACTATATTTCTCAAAGATCGCAAATTAAGTTATTTATTCACCTTATAGACTGCAGACATCCTCACTTAGAGATTGACACAGATGTAAATGATTTTTTACAAAATAATTGTGGCGAATCACAATATATTTTACAAATATTCACAAAGATAGATAAGCTTAATCAAAAAGAGCAAAATGCGCTTAGACGGGAATTCCCAAATGCTATGATGGTGTCGAGTTCTAAAAAAAGAGGAATTCAAAAAGCAATAAAAGTCATTTATGATATTTTACACGGAACGATAGATGAAGATTGAATACATAAAAGCCTCACTTGTCAATATCGAGGCTATGCAAAAGCTTGTGTCGCCTGAAGTTGAATCAGGTGTGATACTTGAGAGAAGCTCAGATGAAATGGCAACAAATATAAGATCATACACCCTGGCTTATGCGGATGGAATCTTAGTCGGGTTTTGTGCTCTGCATATACATACGGCTTTTCTTGCTGAAATCAGATCTTTAATAGTCAGTGAAAAGTTTCGAGGTAATAAAATAGGGGAAAATCTCGTACTCTCATGCGTGAAAGAGGCTATGGATCTTGGCCTGCAAAAATTACTTTCACTCACATATAAGCAATCTTTCTTTGAAAATCTAGGTTTTATTGAAATTCCAAAAGAATCACTCCCCGAACATAAAATTTGGGCTGATTGTATTAAATGTAAACATTTTCCCATATGCAACGAAGTCTCACTAATCAAAAATCTTTAAGAGATTCATTCTTATATATAATACTTTTTATTATTTATGAGAGTTTGAGCAGTATTTATCTATTCTTACCGCCTCTGTTTGGTGTGCTTTTTGTATTGCTTATAAATGCCTTAAACCGTGATAATACAATAGGTGTGGTGCTTATCGCTTTATGCCTTGTCATTTTTGAAGCTGAAAAAGGCTATATTTTATTCACCTCTATTATATATTTACTTATTGCATATAAATTTATTCTGCCCAAGGTTATTCAAAACTTCAATTGTTATTCTTGCATTAAGTTTTCTTATATTTTTATTGCATATATCGGATTCTTAGTGTTTAACACACTTTTTTCCAATATTTTTTTAATTGATCTTCCCGGTGCAAATTACTATATAATATACTATATAGTAATTGAATTTTTTATTGTGAGTTTGTTATGAAAATTAAATTTATTCTTTTTGTATTTTTTTCCATATGGATGGCTTTAATAGTACGTGTGTTTTTTCTTGCCATTGAATCAAATTCTTATTATGAAAAGCTCTCAATCAACAACACCATTAAAAAAGAGGAAATTGCTCCTGTGAGAGGGGAGATTGTTGATATCAAAAATAGACCTATAGCGGTGAATAAACTTGGATTTAAGATTCAGCTGAAACCACATTTGAGATTTAAAAAAAATCTTCATATCTTCCACGAAGAGATAGATAATCTAGTCAAATTATTGCCACAGCTTGATAAAGAGAAAATTATAAAAAGGTATGTCAAAAAAGATTCTTATTATAATCATAATTTCATAGATATTGTTCATTTCATATCTTATGAAGATATTATATCTGTGTATGCGAAATTAAATCTAAGAGAAAATCTTAACATCGTTTCAGCACCTAAAAGATTTTATCCATACAATGAGATCGGTGCGCATGTCATAGGATACGTTTCTCGCGCAAATAAAAAAGATGTCCAAAACGACACTCTCCTTGACCTTATAGGTTATACAGGAAAAACCGGCATAGAAAAACAATACAACACCTTCTTGCAGGGTGAAGCTGGCTATAGAGAGATTAAAATAAATGCAAAAAACCAAGAGATTCAAGAGATATCCTATGAAAGTGCAAAAGAGCACAGAAAATTAACTCTCGGTCTTGATATCGAACTGCAAAAATATATAGCAAAAATGTTTGAAAATAAAGAAGGTGCAGTTGTTGTTATGGATGTAAACGGAAGCATTCTCTCAGCTGCCAGTTTTCCAGGCTATGATTTGAATATTTTTGTCTCAGGAATGAGCCACAAGGTTTATGATGATATGGCTCAGGATTTAGCTCATCCATTCACCAACAAACTTATCAATGGATTATTCCCTCCGGGATCCACAATAAAAACAGGTTTGGGCCTCTTGTATATCACCACCGACTTAACTGAACAGTGGACGGCCGATTGCAAGTCTCATCTTCCATTAGGCGGACGGATTTTTAGATGCTGGAAGAAAAAAGGGCATAAGAAAACAAGTGTTGTAAAGGCTATTAGAGAGAGTTGTGATGACTATTTTTATAAAGGCAGTTTGATTGTCGGGAATGAGAAGATGAGCGAAGGTTTAACAAGGTATGGGCTTGGAAAAAAAACGGGAATTGATTTACCAAATGAATTTATAGGAGTGGTGCCTTCACGTGAATGGAAAATGAAAAAATATAATCGTAGATGGAGTCTTGGCGAAACTGCAAACACCTCTATCGGTCAAGGCGATTTCTTGGTGACACCTCTGCAAATAGCTCAATTCACAGCCCTTATGGCAACAGGAAAACTTCCTAGGCCGCACTTAGCTAAACAAATAGGCAAAGAAGTGTATGAAACGCAACTGGAAGATGTATTGAATGAAAAAGAGAAAGAAAAATTACCTTTAATTCAAAAAGCTATGTATGAGGTGTGTAACTATCCACAAGGCACAGCAACGCACTATCTTAGCTCTGATATTATAATAGCCGGAAAAACAGGAACAGCGCAAGTTGTGGCCATTAAGCAAGATATTAAAAAAAGAAGGCTGGAACATGAGATAGCTTATTATAACCGTTCTCATGCCTGGTTCACATCTTATGGACCGTATGAAAATCCAAAATATGTTGTAATGGCAATGGTGGAGCATGGTGGGCATGGCGGAGCGGCAGCCGGCAAGATGGTCTCTGATATTTATAACAAATTACTCGAGCTTGGTTATATTGAAGAGCGTTACAATAAGAATAAAAAATAATACTCTTATGCAACTACGTTTTGAATGAATAAAGCCAAAATTATTAGAAGAAAAATTGAACCAGCTTTGTTATAGAGTTTATTTGCGAGTATAAAAAGAAGCGTGATTGATGCTGCTATCATGATAATCATATCAAACCTTGTAGCGACTAAATCCACTGTTAGCGGATTTAGAATTGATGCCGCACCCAAGACCATCGAAAAATTTGCAACGTTTGATCCGATGATATTTCCCACACTCATCTCAGCATTTCCTTTTTTGATTGCAACTAATGACACAACAAGCTCTGGAAGAGATGTGCCTAAAGCGATAAGAAATATACCTATAATCCATTCAGTGACTCCGAAAGTTCTTGCAATGTTCGCACCGCTTTCTACAACAAAATTTGCACCGCCGATTGTTAAAACAAATCCAATCAGAAGAAGTATGACAGTTTTAGTCCAATTAAATTTTTCTCTAATGAGATCTTCATCGATATCGCCTTCTAAATCCTCTCTGGAATATGTAAATAAAAATATAAGGTATGAAACCATCAAAAGAAGATAAAGAGCACCGTCAATTCTGCTTATAGTGCCATCTTGAATCATTACAAAAAATATTACTAAAGGGATAATAACCCAAGCGCTGTCAAGCGAAAAAAGATCCCTGTTTGGAACCATTGTTTTAGATATGAAAAATACTATTCCTAGCACCATAGTGATATTAAAGATAACACTCCCGACTACATTAGCAACAGCCATATCGCTTTTACCTTGACTAGATGCCATCATAGATGCTGCCATTTCCGGAAGTGAAGTTCCAAATGCCACAAGTGTTGCACCGATCACAAAATGAGAAATATCAAAATGAAGCGCTATTCTTTCTGACTCTTTTATTATAAAGTCTGCACCATAGATTAAAGCTGCCATAGCAGCGATAAAAATTCCAAAATCCATATTTTATCCTTGTGTTCTGATTATTAAACTTTCTGGCAGTTTAAGTTTTTGTATGATTTGTAGTTCTTCTTGTCTCATTTCACCCTTATCAACTTCATGGTCAAACCCTAGCAGGTGAAGCAAGCCATGGATAAAAAGAAGTGTAAGCTCATCTTCATCTGAATGCTTCAGTGATTTTGCAACTTTATGAACATGGTTCAAGGAGATAACAATACTTCCTATAGGAGACATTGGCATATCCTCATAAGGAAAGCTTAACACATCAGTTGATCTATCAATATTTCTGTGCTGCTTATTGATTTCTCGTATTTCATCATCTGTAGTCAGGATGAGTTCTATATCTTTTTGAGTGTACATATCAGAGATTTTTTCTAAAAGGCTTATGTTGACCTCAAAGGAGGTTCTGTTGTCAAATTCAATCATGGTTTGAATTATATCTAATGAGGCTTAGGTTAAGAAGTATTTAACCACTAATATTTAAGTGTTTTCCTATACCTGTTTTTTGTGCGCTTACTTGATTTGACTCTGCCACCGCACTTTCTATAATTTTTAGTGCTTCTCTTTGGTTTATTTCTAAAGATTTTTGCAGCACATCAATTTGAACCCGGCTAACATCTGTGTTGTTAGAAGTTGATATATCCATAATAATACGTCCTTTTATTATTTCAGTGACTTAATATCGGTTCTAATTTAAAAAGCTTAATAAAATATGTTAAAATCTTTTTATGAATAAAAAAGAGAATAAAAAAGCCCTCTGCATTATGAGTGGAGGTATGGATTCAACACTAAGCGCATACATGATAAAGAGTGAAGGTTATGATATCATAGCTGTGCATTTTAATTATGCTCAAAGAACACAAACTAAAGAACTGAAATGCTTTAATGAAGTTTGTGAAGACTTGAAAGTGCAAGATAAGTATGTCTTAGATTTAGACTTTTTTAAACAGCTTGGCGCCTCTGCACTGACAGATGAAAACCTAGAAGTGCCGACAGGCGGAATAGAAGAGGGAGTTCCTATAACATACGTTCCTTTTAGAAATGGTATCTTTTTAAGCATGGCAGCGGCAATTGCTGAAAAAGAAGGTGCAGAAGTTATTAGTATCGGTGTTGTGGAAGAGGACAGCAGCGGTTATCCTGATTGCACAGAGTCATATATAAAAAGCATGGAGCAAAGCATCAATCTCGGTACAAAAGAAACGACCAAGATAGAGATTCGCATTCCTTTAGTCAGTCTAAAAAAATCGCAGATAGTTCAAAAATCATTAGAATTACATGTGCCGCTTCAACTAACTTGGAGTTGTTATAAAAACGAAGACAAGGCTTGTGGAGTTTGTGACAGCTGCAGACTTAGATTAAATGGTTTTGAATCAGCCGGAGTGAAAGATCCAATCAAATACGCATAATATTAGATTTAAAGAGCTTGAGATCACTCACATAATCAAAAAGACTCTTAAAAACAGTTATATTCAAATATCCAAAGATGCAGAGGTTGTTTTAAAAACACCAAAGGTTTCAAATACTTTTGTGCTGAATCTTTTAAGCCAAAGAGAGAATTGGATACGAAAAAAAATCTTTGAAGTGAAAAAACATCCTCCTATAAAAGTGAATCTTGAAGATGAAGTGCTTCTTTTTGGTGAAATATACAGTATAGACACTCAAGAAGCAGGTTTTTTACGTGCAAAACTCGAAAAAATCAGAACTGCTTCACCGAAAAACATTATAAAATGCTACGACGCTTTTTATAAAGAATATGCAAATGATTTCATATGTTTAAGGGTTATGTACTTTTCACAATTGATGAACTTGGAATATAGTGATATTAAATTTAGGAAAATGAAAAGTAGATGGGGAAGCTGCAGCTCAAGAAAAGTTCTCACCTTCAACACTGAACTCATCAAAATAAAAAAAGAGCTCATAGACTATGTTGTAGTCCACGAACTAGCACATATACAACATATGAATCACTCTAAAAAATTTCATGATTTAGTGGATAAGTACCTTCCAGATTCTAAGTTTTACCGTCAAGAATTGAAAAATATAAAAATATCTACTCATTAGCTTGAAAGTAATTTAAATGGTACTTGCTTGATGGAGACCACATCATCCACCCATTTGTCTGCAACTCCTCAGTCGCTCTTACTTGTTCTGTGACTTCATGCTTCTTGTAATGCATTTTTGTATGCGCATAATCCTTAAAGTACTGCAACCAAGGTCTTACGCGCGCGGGTTCAATGATGTTTTCTATATGTTTTATACTTCTGTAGATTACAATATACGGATGGCTGGATGGATTATCTTTTCCAAATGAACCCGAGGCAAAGCCTGATGGGTAGAGCATAGGTGCTAAATAATCAGCGTGTTCAGCTAAGCTTTTCACTGTTTGACCGATATTGTTATCGCATTTCTCGGTCCATAAAATATTTCCATAGGTGTCTACAGAAATATAAACACCGTATTTCTGAAGCTTTTGTTTTGCCGAATCTAAAAAGGTGTTGATTGCCTGTATTCGGTTTTCTTGTGTGTTTTCTTTTGAATACTTCAAATCTGATTTGGCAGGAAAACGTATATAGTCAAAATTAATTTCATCAAAACCCACTTTTGCAGCTTCCTCGGCCATTGCGATTGCATAATTATGACTCCTGGTGTCAAATGGATCCACCCATGCCATATTGTCATGGTTGCGCCATATTTCATCTTTTTCATTTTTAATTGCATAATCCGGGTTGTTTGAAGCTTGAATCTCATCTTTAAAAGTAACGATTCTTGCGATAGTGTAAATATCTCTATCTTGCATCATTTTCATAAATCGTGAGATATTTCTGTTTGTTCTGTTTTTATGAGCACCATAAGTATTTGCTTGTTTAAATGAAGTTAAAAAAAGAGTTGATCCATATTCATTTTTAATATCTACAACAATAGCATTTGCTTCAGTCTTTTCAATGATTTTAAAAATTTTTCTCATTGTTGCAGAATTACCACTGGCACCCCAGAAGCTTAAATACAGGGCTTTTACCACAATAGGCTTCATATGATATTTTGTAATATTAGAATCTTTTTTTATATGTAAAGCTTTATATCCATATGCTTTAATATGAAAAACATCATCATCTGTTTCAAATTCAAAAAAGCCATTCTTATCGCTTTTTATGGATGACTTAGAATCACTTATAATAGCTCCGGCAATTATTTTTGAAGTGTTGTTATCGATAATTGTTCCAGTGAAAGAAGCAAAAAGCAGCGTTTGGAGCAGAGTGAAAATTGTAAAAAATTGTATCAAGTGATCTCTCGTGTTTTAGTTAAATATAATAAAGCAATATGTATGCCATCTTCTTTTATTTTATCGTTCATTTAAAAAGTAACGCAAACTTGTATCACTCCATTGTTTTGAGAGCTTTAAGTGATTTTCAATTGAGTTGTAAACTATTTGAAAATCTTTATTTTTTGCACTTAATTCAGCGATAACTTCATTTAAAGCAAGCTTACCGGCATCAATAACCTCTTTTGGAAATTGCATTATATTGACATTAAGCTCTTGAAGCGTTTGAAGTGCTTGAATGTTTTGGGCATGAAATTCATATGTCATATTTGAGTTCATCTCACTTGAAGCCACCTCTATCATTGATTTATGCTCAAAGGCCAAATTTTTCCACGCTTTTTTATTAAAGGTGAGTTCTAATATAGAGCCCGGCTCATGCCATCCTGAGTAATAATAAGGTGCAGCTTTGTAAAAACCCATCTTTATATCTAAAGCAGGGCCGACCCATTCTGTTGCATCAATAACGCCACGCTCAAGAGAACTATAAATTTCACCAGCGGGTAAAAGTATAGGATTGACACCCATTTTGGCAAAAACTTCACCACCAAGCCCAGGTATACGCATCTTTAGACCCTTCATATCTTCTAAAGAATTTATAGGTTTTCTAAACCATCCGCCCATTTGAATGTTTGTGTTTCCACCCATAAAAGGGTGGAGATTATACTTTGCATACTGCTCACGCCAAAGGTCTAAGCCGCCACCAAAAAGCATCCACGAGTTAATCTCTTCTGCGGTGAAACCAAAAGGGATACCGCTATAGAGTGAAAAAGCTGAGTTTTTTCCTTTCCAGTAATAAGGACCTGAATGAAAAGCATCAATCTGACCACTGGAACATGCATCAAAAACAGCCAAGGCAGGGACTAAAACGTTTTTTGGATACAATTTAATCTCCAGGGAGCCTCCGCTTATATCTTTGAGTCTTTGTGCAAAACGCTCAACACCGACTCCCATAATAGGAAAATGTGCAGGCCAGCTTGTTGCAAGCTTTATAATGGTCTTTTTATTTTTGTTGAAGTTGACTTTTTTTGTTTGAATATCTTTAGATTGAGGATGTTTTGAGTAATCAATAGCTTGTCTTTGGCTTTCGTTACATCCCGTTAATGCAAGAGAAGCTGAAGTCACGGTGGCAGTTGTTAAGAAATCCCGACGGTTCATCAAAATCTCAAATCTAGTTGTGTAATGGTTTGTGAGTCACCATCACACCATCTGTATCAGCATATACATAGTCGCCGTTTTTAAAGTTCACTCCGCCAAATGATAAAGAAATATCCCTGATACCTTCAGTGAGGGGAATATATTTTCTAGGACATGTTCCAAGTGCATATAAAGCCACCGGGATATCTTTGATTTGGAAGGTGTCTCTGATGTAGCCGTTAACAATAATTCCAGAGTAGTTGTTTTGTTGTGCAAATTTCATAAGATTTTCACCAACCACAGCAAAAAATTCAGCTTCTACGTCCACAACGACTATTTTACCTGTTCCATCTTCATCTCTTAAAAGTTTTATAAGTTCAGAATTATTTTTATCCAGTTTTATTGTAATAACTTCACCACGACATTTGCTGGCTCCACCATAGTTTTTAAAGTCATAACTCAAGACATCCACTATCTCTGGATGCTCATCACAAAAGTCTGCTGTAAAAAAATTCATAAAATACGTCCTAAAATTTTGTTTATAACCGTATTATAACCTTATTTTTGCTATCCTCATGTTTAAATAATAGATAGGTATTTAGATATATGAAAGTAATAACCGGTGTAGTTGGCAATGATATTCACGTTGTGGCAAATAGACTTATAGAGCTCTCTCTCGATGCAAGAGGTTTTGAAGTCTTTAATTTAGGGGTGAATACTTACCTTGAAGAGTTTTTTGATGCTGCTGTTGAAACACAGGCTGATATACTTCTGATCTCTTCATTAAACGGTGAAGCAGAAGGTTGGGCAAGAGAGGTGAAGTTTTTAAAATCAAAATATAAAACTCTTGATAATCTCGTAATGATGATAGGTGGAAACCTTGTTGTCGGCACAGCTGCAGCAAAGGATATAGTCCCAAGATATAGGAACTATGGATTTGACTTGGTTTTTCATCAAGTTGATTTAAACACCGGACTTGACACTCTGGAAGAATATCTTAAAACGAGAAATATATAATGAGTTTACTCCAAGAAGAGCGTGAAATTATTCTTAATAATGAGTTTGTTGATAATTTTGACTTCGCTGAAGTTGAAGAGTTTGTGAGAAATGCAGACAAGGAACTTTTTATATCCCATCATTTCGCGCAAAAGAAAAAGATGCTTGTGCAACCTCGTGGAGGTTTTCCCACTTATGAGAAGCAGTTTGCACTCAATGAGTTTTTTGTTAAAGCAAACGTCGATGTGCTTCCACTCACCATTGACTCAAACACAAGACTCAATGATTATGCAACAGCAAAAAAGATGCTTCGCTTAAGCGAAGAAACTGAAAAAGATATGCTCAATGGCTACCCTTTAGTCAATCATGGTTACCGCACTACAAGAAAAATGATCACACACTTCAACAAACCTGTAAGCCTGCGTCATGGAACTCCTGATGCAAGACTTCTTATCGAAACAGCCATTGCTTCTGGTATATTTGAGATAGAAGGCGGACCGATCACATATCTTCTTCCTTATTCAAAAAACTTTCCGCTGGATAAAGCTTTTCTTTACTGGAAATATGTGGAAAAAGTATGTGCAAACTATTCTAAGCTTAATCTTCCTATCAACAGAGAGTCATTTGGACCGCTCACTGCAACACTGGTCCCGCCTTCTATCACTATAGTGATTCAACTTCTTGAGATGCTGCTTTCTTTAGAAGAGGGTGTTAAGTCATTCTCTGTTTCTTTTTCTCAAACAGGTTCAATGAATCAAGATATTGTAATGGGTGCGGTTTTAAGAAAAATGGCTAAATATTATGCAGATGAGATTAACTGCTCAGATGCTGCAATCAACCTTGTGTACCATCAGTGGATGGGGGCATTTCCAACAAATAAAGATTATGCAGAACAGCTTATAAATATGTCTACAGTGATAGCATCTATGGTTGGAGCTGATAAAATTATTACAAAAACAAGAGAGGAAGCTTCTGGAATACCGACTAAAGAGGCTAATGCCAAAACGGTTGCAAACACACAATACACCTTAGGTATTTTAAACGGTTTACCAAAGATAGTGGATCAAGAAGAAGAAGAAATTCTCAGCTTGGAAGTGAAGGCAATCATGGAAGCAGTGTTTAATGACCCTGCAGACACTCTATGGCGTAAAGTTTTCAACTCAATCAAAAATGGAACTATAGACGTTCCTTTTTCACCGCATATTATCAACCATAACGAGATGATCACGGTAAGAGATGCAAATAAAAACATTAGAATTATTAAGCGTGGAAATGTGCCGATTCCAGATAAATGCTTCCTTTATGAAAAATCAAAATGTGATTTAAGCAAAGACACCACAAGTATTGTAAATGACATCATCCACGATATAGGAATTATGCAATGAGTCAATTATTGATAGATGTTGGAAGCACTTATTTTAAAGTTGCAACACCCACAAGCATAGAGCAGCATTTCAGAGATTTCAATAAAGATATTTTTGATGATTTAACATACAAGTGCGGCGATACAATCGGTCAGTTTGAAAAAGAAAATGTTTATGTCTGCTCTTCAGCAAATGGAGGTCTCAGCACCCTTATTATAGGTATAACGGATTCTTTTTCTTTAAAGTATGCAAAAAATATTGCTTTTAACTCCGGTATAAATATTATTGACACTATTATTTATCAGAATATAGAAGAGTATTCAATTCCCAGTGATTTGGTTGATGTTGTGATTATTGTTGGCGGAATTGACTCCAGCTCAAATATTTTCACCCAGTCACTTTATACTTATCTAGATAATTTAAACTATTCAAATATTGTGTTTGTTGGAAGCGTGCAAGATGCTCCAGAGCTTCAAAATAACATTAAAGATCTTGTAGTTTTACCAAATATTATAGATAATAAGCTTCATATTGTTGAAGAAAATCTAAAAGAATACCTAACAAATCTATATCAATTAGACATAGAAGGTAAAGAAGATATAAAAAACCTCTATAACATCACATCAAATCAAATATATTCGACTCCTTATATCGTAAATAAAACATTAGCTCTTATTGATGCCAACTACTCGGTGGTTGACCCATTTATTCTTATAGATATCGGCGGTGCCACGACAGATATTCACTACTCAAAAGATTTAGTGGATGAAAACATTGTCACGCAAAATGAATACGATAGATTGGTCTTTAAAAAACTCGGTGTATATAAATCTAAAGAGTCCTTAATTTTCACCGCAAAAAACAATGAATTCACTTACGAGTTGTTAACACATCTCAAAGTCACAGAAAATATCTTTGAAGAAACTTCAGAGAAGGCGACAAAAACACTTATGCAACTGGCGATATTTCTTGTTTTATGTAAGATGTCTCACTATAAAAAGACATATGTGAATCTAAAACTGCTTTCTATAAACAGTATCGTTTTAACCGGCGGGATTACAAAAGTTTTATCTAATGAAGAAACAGAAGATATTATTTCATTTTTTTACAAAAAAATACTAAACTCAAAACATAATCCATCTGTGGTGATAGATCGAAATTACGATATTTGGACACTGGGAATAACAAATAAAGGGTAGATAATGTCAATTAACAGTATTAGAACACTTATAGAACGCGCTGGCAAAACACATGGTGATAAAATCGCTTTAGTTCTTGATGAGAAAAATATCAATTATACCCAACTGCTCTCTCGTGTAAATCAAGTTGCGTATTATTTAAAAGAACTAAACCTTCCCAAAGACTCCAGGATTGGAATATACTCAAACAAGTCTATTGAGCAAGTCGTGGCAATTTTGGCGATTCTTTCAACTGACTATATTTTAGTGCCTCTTACAAAACTTTTAAAACCCGAACAAGTGAAATATATAATAGAAGACTGTGATATAAAATGTATCATAACTGACAAACCGCAAAATATTCAAGAAGTGGATTTTAACGGTCATATTATTTCGTATGAACCCTTTGTGGAGGATATGGCTTCTTTTAATGAAATCTATAAATACTATAATAAAGCATATACTTGCGAAGTCAACGGTCACTCAAACGCAGTTATAACATACTCATTTGGATTAAGCGGATCTCCAAAAGGTATAGTGATTTCACATAGAAATCTTATTGATTCAGCGCGTGTGGTTTCTAAATATTTATCGCTGAAAGAAAATGATGTTATTTCTGGGATATTGATTTTTAATTTTGATTATGGTTTAAATCAAATTTTTGCATCACTTTATAAAAAAGCAACTTTGGCACTTCACCGTTTTATACTCGCTCAAGATTTTTTAAACCACCTTATAAATGATAAAATCACCATCTTACCTTTAATGCCTATAAACATCACTCAGATATTTGATGAAGATATGCATAGACTGCCCAGTGCACAACTTTTTGAGAATATAAGGATTATCACATCTTCAGGTGGAAACATCACTAAAAAAATGGTGAAAGATTGTAAAAACCTTTTCACAAGTGCCGCCTTTTATTCCATGCATGGACTCACTGAAGCATTTCGTTCAACATATCTTGATCCACAACAAATAGAAATCAGACCAGACTCTATAGGAAAGGCTATTCCTGATGTTGAACTTTATGTAATCAATGAAGATGCAAAAGAATGTGCTCCAAGAGAAGTGGGGGAGTTAATTCACCGTGGCGGCTATATTTATAGAGGTTTTTGGAATGCCCCGGAACAAAATGCATCAAGATTTCAATCTATCCAAATACTTAAAAATGTAATAAACCTTGAGGGGCATTTAAATGATGAGATAGTTGTGGCCTCGGGAGATTATGTTTATAAAGATGAAGAGGGCTATCTTTATTTTGTTTGCAGGCATGATGATATGATTAAAACAAGAGGCTTTAGAGTTTCACCGCTGGAAATTGAGTCCGTCGTAGAAGTGAATATACCTCAAATAGATGTAAGTGCTGTGTTTTCAATAGAGAACGAAGACAGGGAAGAGGAGATAGTTTTAGTATACACCGCTAAAAATGAAATACCGAAAAAAGAAATACTTTTTGAGTTGAAAAAACATCTAGCATCTTATATGATACCAAGCAACATTATTTTTAAGAAATCTCTTCCCTTGATGCAGAGTGATAAAAACAAAGTGAATAAAGAAGAACTAAAAAGAGGACTGTTGCAATAGTATCGCTTATAAATCAAAAAGATGCGCTTGATTCACAATCGGTTTAGATAATATATCTTTATTTGCACCGGCTATAAGTGCGAAATGGAAATTATTATTTTTTAAAATTTCTATTATTTTATTTTTATTTTTATATATAAAAATGTTTTCACCGCTTATTCCCTCAATAGCTTGAGGAATTAAATATATTGATCTTGCCCAGGTGGCCTTTTTTTGCAAAAAGGCTATTTCCACACCAATCAATGTGCTATTTGGTTCAAATATTAAAACCTTATCACTAGTTCCAAACTCTTTTATCTCAAAATTTTTATTTGTGAACACTGCCTCAAAATGGTCTATCGGTGTCAACTTTCTCAATCTATAGTTTATTTTCAAGGTTTTATAGAGCCAGAGCAGTTCTTCGAGGTAAGGCATAAAAAATGGTGAAATGAGTTGCCTTTCATAAAATATATTGTCATAGATAAAAGAGGTTTCAAAAAGAGTTTGTTCTATAATTTCTATAGATGGAGTGTCGCTGACAAGTAACTCTTTCACGTTGGTGAATAGATTTTCATCACACATCGAAGGGGAGAAGAGAAGGGTGCTTTTATCATTAAGATCCCATAACTGCTTATGAATTGATTTTATATCTCCATGAACAACAATGAAATTAGAGTCTGTGATTATTTGCAGGGAGAGTTTTAACACTATCTCATTACATTTATACACTGCGATGTCTTTATCAATCAACCTAAAACGAAGAAGTCTTTTAAGTGCATCTTCGCAATCTTGCACCTGCACCCAAGCAATTTCGGTATCACTTATTTGCGTAGGTTTATCAAACACAACACCATAAGCGCCATTTAGTATAGCATCCTCAATCATACCCTCATCAAAAGCGATAAAAAGATCACCTCTTTTTATATGCTTCACATCAAAAACAATGCTTTGGAAATTTTTTACAAACGGATCATTTATTAATTTTCCATTTGTAAGTGCAAGGATATTTTCAAGTCTCATCCAATAGCTGTGCCTGCCTTTTTAGATTTTTCGGGTCTCACTAAACATAGACCGTCTTCATCTTTAGCAGCAAGAAGCATACCCTCTGAGATCATCCCCATAAGTTTTGCAGGTTTTAAGTTTGCCACCACACAAACTTGAGTGTTTATCAAATCTTCTGCCGAATAGAATTCTCTAATTCCGGCAACAACTTGACGATTGTTTCCTTCACCTAAATCCACTTGAAGCTTTAAAAGTTTTTTACTTTTTGGAACTTCCTCTGCTTCGACAACTATTCCGATTTTTAAAGATGTTTCAAAAAATTGACCGATTTCTATTAAGTTATCATCTTCTTTAGTTACAGACTTTTCTTCTCTTTCATCCTCCTGAGGTGCATTGGGTTGCGCCACAGGAGCTTCTGGCATTAGGGGTTCATCAACACGGGGAAAAAGTGGCGGAACTTTTTTAATATTAAATACTTTTAATAAGTTTTTCTCTAAAATAAGATTTTTATAGCTGTCATTGTTTATTTCAAAATTAAGTGCATCTGCAATAGTGGCAGTTGTTTTAGGCATAACCGGGCTAAGCATAATGGCAGCCTTTGCTAAAATATTTGCAACTAATGCAACGGTTGCAAGCGCCTCATCAACTTTACCTTCTTTCATTTTTGCCCAAGGTTCGTAACCTGTGATTGCACCGTTTCCAATTGCAAAAAGCTTCCAAAGTTCTTCTAGGTACCTATGTGTTTGTAAATTTTCCATAAATGCATCAAGGTTAGACAATGCTTCATTCATTGCGTCTAGCTCTTTTGAATGGTACTTTTGCACATCCACACTATCTATCTCATACTCAGAGTACTTCCCGCTCATACCTATAATACGGTTTAAAAGATTACCAAGATCATTGCTTAGTTCCGAATTGATTCTGTCTATAAAAGCGCGTTGAGAGAAATCACCATCTTGACCAAACGGAACTTCTCTAAGCATAAAGTATCTTAAGTTCTCAACACCATATGCATCTGCAACCACCTTAGGAGCGATTACATTTCCTTTAGACTTAGACATTTTTTCACCGTCTCTCGTCCACCAACCATGAGCACCGATAGTTTTTGGCAGTGGCAAGTCAAGGCTCATTAAAAATGCCGGCCAGTAAATTGCATGAAAACGTAAAATATCTTTACCCACAAACTGTGTGCTTGCCGGCCAATAGTTCATATTAGCATCATCTTTTCCGTAACCAAGTGCTGTGATATAGTTTAAAAGTGCATCTAGCCAAACATACATAACGTGGCTTTGATCATTTAAGCTCTCTGGCATTTGTACACCCCAGGTGAAAGAAGTACGTGTGACAGATAAGTCACGAAGCCCGCCTTTTACAAAGTTTATAACTTCATTTGCACGTGAGCGGGGTAAAATAAAATCAGGATTTTCTTCGTAATGCTTTAAAAGCTTATCTTCATATTTTGAAAGCTTGAAAAAATAACTCTCTTCTTTAATAATACTTGTAGTTCTTCCACAATCAGGACAAAATTCACCATCTTCAAGTTGCGTTTCTGGAAAAAATGTTTCACAACTCACACAATAGTGACCTTCATAAAAGTCTTTATATATGTCACCTTTTGCATGCATAACTTCAAAAGCTTTCTGAACGCCGCGCTTGTGATCTGCATCTGTGGTTCGGATAAATTTATCGTAGTCTATTTCAAACTCATCCCAAAGATTTTTAAATGAGGCACTGATTTCATCTGCAAACTCTTGTGTAGGCTTGTTGTTTTTTTGAGCCGACTCTTCAATCTTTTGACCGTGTTCATCTGTACCGGTTAAGAAATAAGTGTCTTCACCTTTTAGTTTTTCGTATCGTGCCATAGTGTCAGCGATAAAAGTGGTGTACGCATGACCGATGTGTGCTTCACCATTCACATAGTATATAGGTGTTGTTATATATTTACTCAAAATATTATTCCTTAATTTTATTTATAATCAAAACTCAAATCCGCCAGTATCGCCCTTGGACATACTGTTATACACTGACTTTATATAGTCAGATCTCAACTCACAACTTAAAAAATGCTCACAGGCACTGCAAGTTTTTAAAGCATTTTGCACTTGACACTCTTGAAGTTTTTTTAACATCTCTTTGAGATGAACTTCAAATTTATCTTTACTTTTACTAGCTGTTTCTTGCATAAACTTCTTTTACTCTTGCTATTTCATAATTTGAACCAAAAAAACAAACAGCTGTATCATGAATGTGTCCACAACCTAAAGTCATTAAATCATTCACTCCGTCCACTGCGCCGCCGCCTGATTTTTCATAGATAAATGCAAAAGGAAAGACTTCAAAAAGACGTCTGAGTTTTCCCTCGGGTTTGTCTGATGTGCCAGGGTATGAAAACAATCCGCCACCCTTAAGAAGGATTTGGTGAAGATCTGGAACCATTCCTCCAGAGTATCTTAAACGGTAACCCTCAGCAAAAAAACTATCCACCATCTCTTTATGGTAAGGTGCCCAGTTTTGCTGTGTCCCGCCGGGAGCGTTAAGTTTTCCTTTTTCATTTAAACGGATCTCTTTAACAAACTCAAATTCACCTGCTTGAAGCAAATAAAGTTTTGTTTTATTTTCTGCAAAAACCATCTCAACGCGAGGGCCATAAACAACATAACATGCTGCAACCATATTTTCCGCACCAAAAGAGTTTTCATAGATTCCAAAAATAGAACCCACGCTTAAGTTAACATCCACCAAGGAAGAGCCATCAAGAGGGTCGTACGCTATAAAATACTTAGAATCTTTTCTAAAAACTTCTTCATGCTCTTTTTCTTCACTGGCAATAGTGTTAACAGATTCAACTCTTGAAAACTCTTCTTCAATAATCATATCACATTGTATATCCAACTGAAGTTGTGTTTCACCGGAGCTGTTTTCTTGTTGAGAATACCCTATATCTTTAACATCTATAGCATCTTTAATTCTTATGGCACTTCTTTGAATCGCATCAAATATATCTCTCACTTACACTTCCTTTGCATTTTTGAATATCCATGAAATAACTTCATCCGGATTGTTTAAGTCTAAAATATCGACACCCTTTGGCATTTCGTAATTATTTATATCCACACTCTCATCTATCGCCAAAGCATCCATAAATGGAAAGTACTCACTATCGAGTGAATTCCTAAAAACGCTGATGCGGGGAAGAGGGAGTGTTTTCAATCCTTCCACAAGTAAAATATCAAAGGTGTCAAAAAGCCTGATCATCTCATCCAAATCTTCACTTTTTTTAGAAAAATAGGTCGTTCTTGTCGGTGAAGTCACAATGACCTCTGCTCCGGTGTCTGAAAACTTATAGCTATCTTTTCCCTCAACATCAAATCTGGCTTTATCCCCTGGATCATGCTTAACGATTGCAACCTTTTTCCCGTACTCATTTATGAGCTTTCTTGCGACTTTTAAGATAAGAGTCGTTTTCCCACTGTTTGATGGACCTGTAAATGCAACTGCTAATCTTTCGCTCATATATCTCTCATTTAAAATTTAATAGATTATACAAAAGTGTCAGTAAAAAGTTGTTTAATGAGATATAATTCTTTTTATAATTTAACAGGAAAATATATGAAAACTTTTTTATTTGCTTTAATCACTTTAATTTTTATCTCCGGATGTGCAACTAAAAATGCTTTTACAAAACTTGGATTAGAAGACAGTGAACAAAAAGCTATCGAAAATACAAGGTGTGCTAAAGTGATTTCCGGGGATATTGTAGGCGGTATATTCTCTGCAATCTATCTTAATAATATTTATGAAGATATCAACAAAGAACATAAGATGTTTTACATTTCCATGTATCTTAAAGAAAAAAGCGATAATTTCAATGTCACCCTCAACAATGAAAAACCGATCCAAATTAAAAAGCTTCCTGATTTTAATAAGTATTCGCACTTACTGCCAAGCAAAAATAAATGGACTCAGAACTATCTTGTAACTTTTAAAAGCGCTCCGAACTCTGATCTTAACCTTTCGATCGATAGCGGTCAGTACTCTTCAGGTCCGTTAAGCTATTCAAAAGATCAACAATAGAAATTTCTTCACCTAATATCTTTTTATACACTATGTAATTGGAGAGCACCCGCTTTCCGTATTCCCTGCTTTCTCTATTTGACATCAGTTCCATGCTTAGGTATGGTTCATACTTGCCTTCTCTGAAAGTTTTTGCTTTGAGATGTTTTCTTAAGAACCCTAAACCGCCATTATAAGCATAAGCGGTGAAAAGAGGATGATAAAATGATTTATTCAGCCATGCCAGATGTTTTAGAGCATACCTGATATTGTAGCTTGGTTTAAACATGTCATCGTAGCATGTGATTGGATCACTTATTCTTGTGCTTAGATCATCAGTCACAAAGGGCATGATTTGCATAAGGCCAAGTGCGAAAGACCTTGAAAGAGCAGCCGGTATAAGGTTGCTTTCTTGACGCATCAAAGCGTACACAAGTGCTTTTTCATCATTGCTGATTTCTCTCAGATATTCGTCGTAAGGCATAATGAAACTATGCGTTTTAAACCCTGAAGCTTTCTCAAGTATAAATGATTGCACAGCCTCCATATTTTTTTCTTTATAATTTTGTGCAAGATTCAGTAACTTATCCTTTGGTGTGGTTTGAATCTTATTCATTATTTCATCCCAGACGAAAGGGTCACTGACATAGTTCTTACGTGCTAAAGAATTTACATCCACAGTATGAAAATAGTTCTTAAAATCCAAACCAAGCATGTCATGAGCATACTGCGTATATATGTTGATATCTGTGCTTGAAGTCAACTCTTTTAGATATTTATTCTTTTTGCTTGCCTGATACATCCAAAAAAGATTTTTATCTTTATTAATTCTTTTTGTTGATTTTTTTCTAGAGTGTTTAAAATGTTTTATTGCAGGTTTCACTCTGGAATGACGTAAATGATTTAATCCTAGAAGGAAGTTTGCATCAGAATCAACATTCTTAGGTTTTACATGGAGTAAAGATTTTTGGAGATGATTGAGTCTATCATCATTCACTATTTTTTTGATTAAAGCAAATTTTCTCCATCTGCTGGCATCCTCTGAAAACATATGCTGTATAAATTCTTTAGACAAAAGCAGGTTTAAGTTTTCTCTTCTATGCTTTGAGGTGGTGCTGATAAACATACTTAGAATGGTATTGGCATTATATTTTCTATACGCAAGCTCAGAATATTCTTCTGCTTGAATCTTAACTTGATCTCGAGAAGCTTTACTTTCAAGTCGGGTTAATAGTTTTTTGCGCGTTTCATCATCCAAATGCAAGGTCTTAAATGGGCTCATAGCTAGATTAAAGCACTCTTGTTCTTCTATGGAAAGCAAATCTTGTCTATTGCGGCAATCTTTTTCCTTTAAGAGTGCTTTGTTTTTTGATTTTTTAAGATACTCTTTTTTGATTTTATAGATGTTCCCTTCAACTAAAGCATAGGCTTTATCAGCCTCTTTAGATGAAATATCTTGTCGTAAATATTGCCAAATCATGAAGTTCTTAGAACGCCCGGACGGTTTAGAGAGTATATCTTCAAACTTTATTTCAGCACTGAGAGATACTGAAATAAGTGAAATAAAAAGAAGTTTTTTTAACATAGACTCTATCTTAAAGCATTCGAGCCAATAAAGAAAAAACATACTCTCCAAGAATAACAAGCACCTGTAAAGCTATAATAATAACCAAAGGTGCTAAATCAAGACCATTGAAGTTTGTTTTTATAAGGCGTCTTACGAATGAATAAACAGGATTGGTAATTCTATATAAAAACTGAACAACAGGATTGTACGGGTCAGGATTCACAAAACTAAGCAGGGCCGTTATAATAATCACCCACATATATATTTCTATTATTCCGGTGAATAAAGAACCTAATTTTAAAACCAGTATGCCTAAGTCGCTCATTTTACAATCTCTCCTATATAGTTTTTAATATATTTATATATCTCAGCAATATCCGGACCATCGCCAGTCCCAGTTAAGATATAAGGAAGTGCTTTAGATAAATCTTCTTCCTTAAGCCCTGATTCTTTCAATGTATAGTTTTTAAAATCATTATAATCTTCAAAATAGGGTGCTGATTTAATGGTCTTTACAATAAGTGCTGAGGGCTCAGTAAATTCTTGAGGAATCTCCTTGGAGTCAAATATAGCCTTTATCTTAGACTTAAGCTCTTTTGTTGTGCTGACTTCTTCAAGATAGACTCTTGCAAGATGACCGATCTCCTCATCGGCAAAACCGACATAGCGGGACAATTCTTTTGCATCAAGCATTTTCAAGTGCTCGCTGTTGATATGTCTCAAAATATCGATATCGAACCCGGCAGGGGACTTAGATATATTTTCTAAGCTGAACCATTCTAAAGCTTCGGATAATGTGAATATTTCTTTGGGGGGCTTATTCCCTGTTGATATTAAATAATTTGATATTGCTTCTGGTAAAAAACCTTCTTCTAGAAGCCATTTCACGCTCAAGGTGTCAGCATTTAAAAGATTGGGAAGGTGTGCATATTCAATCTTTTTGTCGTACTTTAAAGAGCTTCGAATATGTTCTTGCTTAGGTGTATTGCTCATATACTCTTCACTATGTATAACGATTGAGATATCATTTAGCATATCATCAACAGCACAAGCAAAATCATATGTAGGTGTCTTATCTTGTCTCATGATCACAAAGCTCTCTAGCTCTTCAGGCTTAACTGTCACTTCACCTTTGATATGATCTTTTATGATTATTTCTTCAGTCGGTTTATTGATACGTATACTAAAAGGATTCATGTTATCTATGACAAGTTCTGCAGGAAGGTTCGCACAAGCATCATCGTATCTGTATGCTTCTTGCTTTTCTTTGGATTCATCTCTTTTTTTATCTAACCATTCATCTGAACAAAAACATGAAAAAGCTTTTTTTTCATGCATAAGCTGCAAAGCCATTGCTGTGTGAAAGCGCACACTTTCACTTTGGTAAACAGTTTGAGAATATCTAAGACCAAAAAGGTCTAAAATATCGAGTATCTCCTTATCTTTGCCTTCTATGTTTCTTTGTTTATCTGTGTCTTCTATTCTAACAATCAAGTCTTCATTTCTTTGCTTTGAAGTTATATAGTTGAATAAGGCAATTCTTAAATCACCTATATGCATATCAGCAGTGGGGCTGGATGAAAATCTTAGCATTATAATTCCTGCCTAGTGTATTTTTTGGAATTTTAACAAGTTTTAGCTAATGAAGTTCTTTCTTGAGAAAAACGGCAAGGTTGAGAAAAATGGAGCTATAAGCACAAAGATGATAAAATACAATTCATAATAAGAGTTTTAAAATCAAAATGAAGTTTCTTTAAAAAAGGTTTAATAATAATGAGTAAGAACAAGGATTTTTTACGTACAATAGTTGAAGAAGACCTGAAGTCAGGTAAGTACAAAGAGGTTGTTACAAGATTTCCTCCTGAACCTAATGGATTTCCACACATTGGACACGCTAAATCTATCTGCATAAATTTTGGTATTGCAGATGACTATCAAGGGCATTGTAATCTAAGAATGGATGATACCAATCCAACGACAGAAGACACACAATACGTAGAAGCTCTCAAAGATGCTGTGGAGTGGCTTGGCTTTGACTGGGGTGAAAATGTGAAATTCACTTCTGATTATTTTCCCAAACTATACGACTATGCTGTAGAGCTCATCAAAATGGGTGAAGCATACGTTGACAGTCTAAGTGAAGATGAGATACGTGAATATCGTGGAACTGTCACCCAAGCAGGAAAACGCAGCAAATATGCTGATCGCAGTGTTGAAGAAAATTTAGACTTATTTCAAAGAATGAAAAAGGGTGAATTTAAAGACGGAGAACATGTCCTTCGAGCCAAGATTGATATGTCAGCTGCCAATATGAAAATGCGAGATCCTCTTTTGTATCGTATCAGACACGCACATCACTTTAGAGCAGGGGACGAATGGGCTATTTATCCAATGTATGATTTTGCCCACTGTCTGTCTGACTATATCGAAGGTGTCTCTCATTCTATTTGTACGCTGGAGTTTGAAAATAACCGTGATATTTATGATTGGGTCCTAGACACACTTGGACTTAAATCAGCACGCCCGCACCAACATGAATTTGCACGACTTGGTATCAACTATACGGTTATGAGCAAAAGAAAGCTTTTAGAATTGGTGAACAGTGAAAAAGTGAGCGGCTGGGATGATCCTCGCATGCCTACAATCGCCGGCTACAGAAGAAGAGGGTACACTCCGGAATCCATTATAAACTTTTGTGATCAAATAGGTGTGGCAAAAGCAAATTCAATGGTTGATGTTGCGCAGCTTGAGTTTTGTATAAGAGATGATTTAAATACAAAAGTGCCACGCGTATTGGCGGTGCTTGATCCACTCAAAGTGACAATCCAAAACTATGAAGGCACTGAAGAGATTGATGCCCCATACTACCCGCATGATGTGCCTAAAGAGGGCTCAAGAAAGATTCCTTTCTCACGTGAGATTTATATTGAACGTGATGATTTTATAGAAAATCCTCCAAAAGATTACTTCCGTCTGACCCCTGATCAAGCAGTGAGACTTAGACACGGGTATATAATCACTTGCAAAGAAGTTATTAAAGACCCTGATGGAAATATCGCAGAAATAAAAGCTGAGTATCATCCTGACTCTAAAAGTGGCCATGACACTAGCGGTATCAAGGTGAAAAGTGCCATCCAATGGGTGAGTGCCAAAGAGGCTAAAACAGTGGAGGTGAGACTTTACGACAGACTGTTCAAAGATGAAGCCCCCGAAGGATTGGAGGATATAAATCCAGATTCTTTACGAGTTATCAAAAATGCTCTTATTGAACCTGCTGTGATAACCGAGAAACCTGATGAAAGATTCCAGTTTGAAAGACTGGGGTATTTTTATGCTGACCCTCTTGACTACACAGATGAAAAGCCTGTGTTTAACAAAATTGTAGGTCTTAAAGATTCTTGGGCTAAAAAGACAAAGTCAACCCAGAGCGTACCTAAGCCTCAAGTCAAAAAAGTACAGGTGGATGGTGAAGAAGCATCCATGGATGAAGTTCAGCAAGCACTTTTTGATATGTACACCAGTGAACTTAAGTTAAATGCTGAAGTGGCTAATATACTAGCTCGTGATGAGCACCTTTCATCATTCTACAAAGAGACTTTATCTCTACTTAACAGCCCTGTGAGCCTGGCTAACATTGTAGTGAATGAGGTGGCCAGAGAGTTGAAAGAAAAGCAAGTGGATGAGCTGAACTTCAGTGCTGCGCAGATAGCAGAACTTGTTAAGATGATTGATGATGGAACTATTTCAAGTAAAATTGCTAAACAAATATTTGAAGAGATGGTTCAAACTGGAGCAAATCCTACACAAATAGTCGAAGATAAAGGACTTGTACAGATAAGTGAGCCTTCTAAAATTTCACCTATTATTGATGAAGTGATTGCGAAGAATCCAGATAATGTGGCAAAGTTTAAAGCAGGTAACACTAAATTACTAGGCTTCTTTGTAGGACAAGTGCTAAAAACAACAGGCGGCAAAGCAAACCCAAAAGTTGTGAATGAACTTGTAGCCGAGAAGTTAAAATAATAAACCCTCGTCAATTCTAAAAGGCCAGTGTTCTAACTGGCCTTATTTCCCTTTCAATATCATAAGTGAAGTTTCTAAGTGTTTTAGTCGTTGCTGTATATAATGAATGATTAATTTTTAAAATGATTTAAATGTGATTTTTTTGCAGTGTGAGTGGTGACCCCGAGGAGAATTGAACTCCTGTAACATGGATGAAAACCATGGATCCTAACCGCTAGACGACGGGGCCACTTTGTTGAATTTATTTCAGTTACTTTAACTGAGCCGAAATTATATAGATTTGTTGCTTAATAAATCCTAAAACGGCTCATAAATTAATTTATATTAAAAGAAGTCTCTTAAAGCTCTAATAATAATTGCATTTTTAGAGATACTTTCCGCTTTTGCACCTTCATTCACCGTTTCATACAAGTCAAGAGGAAGTGAAATAGAAAAAGTTTTAGTTTCAATTTTCTTTTTCTTTGTAATCATTGCAGTGACACTTACAAGCAGCTCAATGATTTTTTTAGTGTCTATCGGTTTTTGAATAAAACTGTTAACACCGACTTCAATAGATTCTGAAATTTTTTCAATATCATTGCTTGCGGAGATGACGATAATAATTTGATTAGGATTGATTGCACGAATTTGACGAGAAAGCTCAATTCCATCCATTCCTGCCATAATAATATCAACAAAAACCACATCCGGCTTCATCTTGTTGTACATCTCAAGTGCATCAACACCATTAAAGCATGAGCCCACATCTGAAAAAAAGTTTTTAAAAGTTGAGCTTAAAAGCTCATTTGCAACTTTTTCATCTTCTACAATCATCGCTGATAATTTTTTTGTTTGAGCCGTTAATTGCACTAAATCTACATTTTGCATATTTTAATTCCTAATATATTATTTTGATAAAGGAATTATAACATATCTATAGTATATAATTAACAAATATAAACTATAGATATGTTACATTTTTTAATAAACACCCGAAAGTAGGGCCTGAATGGAGCAAAATAAATTGTTAATTAATATTGATATTTTTATATGTTAATTGATTTCTTTTTTAAATTTTTCTAACCATACAAGATCTGACTCTTTAGCATCCTCTTTTTGTATCAATAAAGAATCGATAACGCTCAGTAGTGTTTCTTCATCCATAAACTCCAATAAGTTTGGATTTATAGATGTCTTGCTCACACCATCATATGTATTTAGTAATTGTTGTATATCGCCAATTAATTTATTTTTTCGTTCACTCAAGTTATTTAACCTTTAATATATCAATAGAATTCATATTGGTTAACATAATGTAAATTCTATTGAAAAATCTATTCTGTCCTTCTCATGCTTAACATACGGGTTATCGCACATGCATTATTATAGCAAAAAAACTAAATACTCCTTAAAAGCGACCTTTCATATGTTCCTTGATAATCAGCA
>JACKQG010001648.1_pt1 | contig 30360 bp, 31 predicted proteins | sample 8237621 | NCBI WGS metagenome assembly JACKQG01 (sample SAMN15677084, study PRJNA649215) | marine metagenome | biome: marine; feature: Black Sea; material: saline water; isolation source: suspended particulate matter (SPM) from the Black Sea western gyre | collected 2013-06-09/2013-06-10 | depth... | reverse complement strand
GGGCCATTAACTCTGTTGCGAGAATTTCTTCTTCTCGCCAGACCATGCAATCTTTTAGGGTTGCGTCAATATCGTGTTCGGCATGCAATCTATCGTGCACAACTTCAATGTTATCTACGAGGCATATAAATAAGTTGGGATTAAACTCATCCATCTGATCGAAGTCAAATGCTGGAAACAAACCATGGCGCCATCTAAATGTTGCGTGAGTATTCATCACTACGTTGGGATGTTCTTCAAATGGCGTCGTTGCCGAGACGATATCTTTAATCGCGGCCCGCCTCAATGAATGAAGCCTGCTCAGAGGTAAGTCAAGGATACGCCCTTCTCTTATGTCTGGCCCCTCGGCGTACATCATTTTACCGACGTTAAAGACTTCAATTTTTCCGCCACGTTCGCCAGCAAGTCGCTCAACCTCTTTGAGGTAAGGCTTCTTGTCCATTCCAATTTGACCCGTTATTACTGTTCTCATAGTTAGCCATTATATATAGAGTGGTGAAATGTGTCGCTTACCGTTTCTTGCTTGGGAAATATCTAAGCCACGACGCCCGCGCCCTTGGCACCGCTTGGCCTGTACTTCGGTGCGAGGACCACAACCTGTAGACCCACACAGCCGAAACAACTACCATCACTAGTCCCGTCAATCGAACTATAAGTTCAACTGTCGATTTCGCTTGTAAACTGTCTGCAATCCACCAACCAGCAAAAAGTTGCAGGGGTGCCGTAACAAGGCAACAGAGCACAGTTGGCAAAGCAAATTTCCAAAACCTCATGTGCATCATCCCTGCAACAGTAATCGTGGTAGTTCGACTACCGGGAATAAGTCGCGCAAGCACAATGACCCAAGCACCCCGAACATCAAACTGGTATTTCACTTGGAGCATACGCTTGGGATGCACCAACCGCTTAAACCATCTCTTGTGGACAAGACGAGATCCAATTTTGTTACAAACCGTGAACCATAACATGTCACCGAAGATTACCCCAAAATAAGCAGCTGCAAGAGTTGGCCAAAGAGGTAAAGCATCTTGCTGCACAAGCATACCTGCTGGAATAATTATTATATCCTCACCAAGAGGAATGCCAACTCCAGAAAGAAGTAGCAAACCAAAGACTACCCAGGGTCCCCAAGTTGGATCAACCATCCCCATAAGATCGTTAATCCACGCTTCCATTTAGAGCGCCACTATTTCATCTTCGCCGATTGCCCTTGGCAAATTAACTTCTTGCAAATCCATTGCACAACTTGCAGTAAGTGGACTTATCTCCACTGTAGATTGTGGCGAAACCTCCACACCTTGTGCTTCGAGCCAACGCTTCGCACGATTTTGCTGAAGAAGATGGCTCGTTTCAGATGAATCCTGACCAGATGCATTTTTAATGGGAGCGAACTCATCTTCTCTACTTGTTTCTATGACCAAAGTGCCTTTTGCAAATGGCAACACATCAAAGACAAATTTTTCATACTTGAATGCGTTTGGAGAATCTGGTTCAATCTTTTCGCCAGTCTGGACATCAACGTAAGAAACTTTCTTGTTCGCTTTATGCCATTGCATTCGTTGAGCTGCTTGTTGTAAGAACTCTACAGAGAATAAGTGAAGTGCAATCGAACCACCTCCATACAGCAACGCTCCATTGTCACCACGTTCTGTTGCCTTTTCACTCGGAAGATCGCTGTATTCGACCACCTCAACGTTCCCATTAACAGTGCAAAACACACCTACCTTTTCGTCTGGGTCTGTTTTTAACACACACTTACTCGACGCCTCACGTGAAGATCGATCACTCAAGTGCAAGCCAATAAAAGATGGGTCAATAACTTGCGCTAGAGGGTTATCGATTTGTACATAGGAGAGGTGTTGTATCCCTCTTGTTGCCATCTCTTCAAGGCCACCACTCCTCTGAAGTGCAGCAACGACTCCACCGTGGCCATCTGGGTTCATTGCAACTTCACTTTTTGTAGCGAGCAGCATGTTTCCATCGCAATCTACCGCTGGCACTTCACCTTGCGTAAACAAAAAGATGTCTGTTCGCTCCAAACCAAAACAATTGTTGTCAAGCAGGAACGCGCGTGTTATCGCATCGTTTTGATTGCTCGTCATTATGTACCATGGAATAGTTGTATTGTATTTTTGAGAAGCGAATACAATTTGCTCCGCAATAACTTGGAATAAAGACTTGCCGGTTATTGGTGTTGCTGGGTACGTTCCTTTTGGACCGCTCCATCCAAGGCGTGTTCCCTGCCCACCCGCAACAGTGAGGACTCCGATTTCTCCATTTTTGATTGCTCGCACGCCTAAATCGAAATTCGACTCATCTAATGGGATCGTAGCGCATGGTTCCACTTTTTTAGTTGTAACCTCGGACGACTTTGCTTTCAACGTGACGAATTGGTCGAAATCAATAGTCTTAAGTTGTGTGTCAAGTTCTTGTTGTTCTGCATCATTAAGTTCGTTCCAAAATGTAAGCAGGTGAGCTTGGTTATAATCTGCGAGTTTCTTTTGCAACTTGCTCGGAATAGAATTCAAAACGTTGGTATTTCCGGTGTCGTCCAGCCCTCAGGCAAGTGCCTCACGATTTTCCCGGTTTCAAGATATATAACTTGTTCGCAAATATTTGTGCAGTGATCGGCTATGCGCTCCATCGCCCTCGTCACTGCGAGTAATTCAAATGCTACGAGAGGTTCAAGCTCGCCTTTACTTGTTCGATGTTGCACGTCAAGTACAATTTCTTTTCTGAATCTATTGACGGTATCGTCGAACGAAAGAACACTAATCGCAAGGTCAGTATCGGTCTCAGCGAGCGCTTTGTTCGTATCACGCGCCATGCCAACAACACTATTTGCCATCACGCGAAATGTTGGGGGTGCTGCAGAAATTAACTCAGTATGGTTGATCGCTGACTGTGCAACGATAACCGCGCAGTCCGCAATTCGCTCTAGTTCATTATTTACTTTTACAATTGTCAGTACGCTACGAATGCTGTGCTCATCTTTAGCACCCAGTCGCAACAACTCGATACACGCCCGCTCAATCTCAACATCCACTCGGTCGATAATCGCATCACCCGCAACTACTGATTTTGCGCCGGTGGAATTGCCGTCAAAACTCGATTCGACGGCTTTGAGCAATTGATCTGAAATCCGTGCACCTTGCGTGTTCAAGTCTGCTGCTAATTGCGCTAATTTTTTTTCAAACTCTGACATCTAAATAGTTCTCTTACGTCCGCATATCGGCTTTGTGGGAGTATACTCGCCACCCTCATGTACGGCTCTAATATTAAAGGTAATTCATGACCAAACTTTGTGTCAATATTGATCACGTTGCGACGGTTCGGCAAGCGCGAATGACGGACCAGCCTGACCCTGTGCTTGCTGCGCAAGATGCGATTTTGGGAGGAGCCGATGGCATCACCCTCCATATTCGCGAAGATCGAAGGCATATACAAGTATCTGACTTGTTCAAACTCAAAGAGACAATCCAAGCCCCACTCAATCTTGAACTTGCTGCTACGCCCGAAATGCTTGCGATTGCAATTGAAGCAACTCCCGATATGGTGATGATTGTTCCAGAGGGCCGTGATGAAGTTACAACCGAGGGCGGGCTTGACGTCCTTGGTGACATGCAACGCCTTCGCGAATTCGTCAACACACTCGTAGAAAAAAACTTATGTGTGAGCGCGTTCATCGATGCAGATTTTGCGCAAATTGAGGCAGCAAAGTCATGCGGTTTTACTGTTTGTGAAATTCATACAGGACCTTTCGCCCAAGCGTACATGCACAACAATCGTTCATTGCTCAACCCATTGGTTCTTAAAGAGCGTTTGAAAGTTGAGAACGCAGTATCCAGCGTTCTCGAGATGGGTATGCAGTGCAATGCGGGGCATGGACTCACGCATGGAAATGTTTCTGGGATTGCATCCATTCCAAATATTTCTGAGTTACATATTGGTCACTCCATAGTAAGTAGAAGTATCTTCACGGGAATGCGAGCATCGGTATCTGAAATGAAATCTGAAATTCAAAGGGCAAGACAATGACCGACAACTACTCTATCGCAAACTTGCCATACAAAATTGCGGTGCTCTGCTATCTTTACGATCAAGATGATCGTCTTTTGTTACTTCAACGCAACAAGGAACCCAATGCTGGCAATTTCTCGCCAATCGGAGGAAAACTCGAAGCGAGCATCGGCGAAAGTCCCCATGCTTGTGCCATTCGTGAAATTCACGAAGAATCTGGAGTCGTGGTAACACCAAGTGACATCCGTCTTTCTGGGATGCTTGCCGAAACAGCGTTTGAAGGCGAAACACATTGGCTTATTTTTCTATATGAAGTCACAAGGCCCATCGACGCCACGGAAATTACGTCAATGGAAATTGACGAGGGTTCGCTCAAGTGGGTCGCGATAGAAGATGTTGAATCGCACAACATACCAAACACTGATCGTGAAATCATCTGGCCACTTGTAAAACAACATCGCGGTGGTTTTTTTGCAGTCGATATTGACTGCTCGTCGCACCCATTTGCTTGGATCGTTAAAGAAGAGTGGAAGGCAACCGATGTTTGAAGTCTCCATCTCGTCTTCATTTCCTGCTGTGCACGCTGTCACTATTTCAGGAGTCGAAGAAACGCCACATAGCCACGATTGGAAAGTCCTTGCAGTCGTCTCTTGCGAGGTGCTTGACTCCGACAATCTTCTCATTGACTTTCTACAACTTGAGTCAGACCTTGAAAACGTCGTAGCACTCCTACGTGATACTAATTTGAATGCAAACCCCGTCTTGCAAGGAAACAACCCATCTACAGAATTTGTTGCAATGTATATTGCAACAGAACTCGCAAAGAAGGTAAAATCCCCTGCTCGTTTAGATTCTATTGCACTCACTGAAGCCCCTAACTGCATCGCAACGTATCGACTATGACAAACGCACCTCTTATGCTCTCAATCTCTGGCGCCCGTGGAATTGTTGGCGAAAGTATGACCAATGAAGTGGCAAGTACGTATGCACATGCATTTGTTTCGTTCTTGCAAGAAAAACTTGGAAGAACTCCAACGCTTTGTGTTGCCAGAGACAGCAGACCTAGTGGTCCTCAATTACAACAAGCCGTTGCTGATGCATTTGTTGCTTGCGGCTGTACGGTGACCGACCTTGGAGTCGTTGCAACCCCAACAGCTGGTGTAATGATTCACGCACTCAACGCAGACGGTGGAGTAATTGTTACGGCTTCACATAACCCAACACCGTGGAACGGATTAAAATGTCTGGATGGAGATGGGCTAGCGCCATCTAAGGAAGAGGCTACGGAAATTATCCGTAGGTTTCATGGTGGGGTCTCCTTGCCCGCAAAAGAAGGTGGTTCGCTAGTGCAAAACTCGCAAGGACATGACACACACATTGCAAAGGTGTTGGGTGTTATTGAACCACAACCGATACGCGAAAAGCAGTTTCGCGTTGTTCTTGATTCTATAAATGGTGCAGGGTGCGAAGCGGGTTTCAAAATTTTAGAATTACTTGGCTGCGATGTCTTGCATCTCAATGGGGAACCGACTGGCAATTTTGCGCACACACCTGAACCAAAAGAAGAAAACTTGACAGAACTATGCGACGCTGTCGTAAAGTTCGACGCAGATGTTGGGTTTGCGCAAGATCCAGATGCAGATCGCCTCGCAATTGTTGATGAAAATGGCAGGTATTTTGGCGAGGAGTACACCCTTGCCCTTTCCGCACTGCAGTGGTTATCAAAAAATACAAATACTTCATGCGCATCAAACTTGTCTACGAGCAGAATGATTGACGATATTGCTTCGCAATTTAGTTGCTCCTCGTACCGCAGCGCAGTGGGCGAAGCCAATGTTGCGAATGTCATGAAGGATAAAGATTGTTCAATCGGTGGAGAAGGTAACGGTGGTATCATTTTCCCAAAAGTATGTTGGGTACGTGATAGTTTGTCGGGTATGGCTTTAATTCTTGACCTCATGCGAGAACGAAACGAAAAACTTTCGGCCATTGTAAATAGCATTCCTAAATACGAAATGCTTAAACGTACAATCGATCTCGAAGACCTCGGTGGTATTCCAGCGATTGAAAAGGAAATCGAACGCTTAAAAGTTGCGTATGCTAACGAAAACCAAAACGACAGTGATGGATTGCGAATTGATTTTGACGAAGGCTGGCTTCATGTTCGACCTTCAAATACTGAGCCGATTGCTCGAGTCATTACGGAAGCGAAGGATTCACTCACAGCGTATAAACTTGCAAATCGAGTGCAGTTATAACCACAACTTCAAGCAGGGGACAACGTCACACATTAATACAATTCCGCGCGTGGCATAATCGACGCCGTAAGTCTAACTGTTTCTCCGCCGCCATCCATTCGGGTTGCGTGTTCTGGATCTGGAATGACAGCAAGATTTATCGTCACACGTTGCAAAGTGCTTCCGTTTTCATACTGCAATAAAAACGGTGTGATGCTCGTGCCACCCGACAATTGTGTTACTCCACCAAGGACGGTTGCGCTCGTCCCGTCAACATCCATTTCAAGTGTTTCATCCACGCTATTCCAAGTGATAGTTACGAGTTGTCCACTTGAGGTCGTAATTTCAAGTGTGTCGCTTTCCACTTCATTGGTCGACGCGCTCGCGGGTAATGGCCCAAACGATGTGCCCGTACGCACAAGTAATGCTATTCGTTCAACAAGCAATCTTGATGTCAATCTGTTCACGCCATCGGCTGCGGATCGCTGATATGCATCCACCGAAGAATGGATCGACGCGAATAACCCCGCCAAGAGCACTGCGCCTATAGCCATCCCAATCAATAACTCAATAACGCTAAAGCCTCGACGCATTACGAACCCTCCCGATAACTCATTCCATCTGGAACAATCGTGATTGGCCAAGGCACACCATCTGGCATTGGCGCATCTGGATTTGATCGAAGCGATACCCTGCCGTAGCCGGTAAATGATTTCATGGATTCATTGACCCCTTCTTCATCGCCATCTTCTGGCCCAAAGTATCCAAGTGTCGTATTAAAAGCATCCGCTTCACCACCGTAATAGAGTGCGCCTTCGCCCTCAACGGGGCGATACGTGGAAAGGATCGCACCATGCACATCGACAACGCCACGCAGATCTAAAAGACCTGTCACAATCGTTCCCGTTAACTTCACACCAACATTTTCATCGTTCTGGAACGTGCCTATTTCCACCGACCAGCCCGGCATTAAGACGGAACTTCGAGACAGTTCTTCTCTCGTTACAGGATCAATCCCATTGAGAATGGCTTGAAGGGATGCGCCGTCTGGTTGATCTGCAAGATCAGGGTCGGTTGGATCAAGGAAAAAACGAGACTCGCCCGTAACTTGCACCTTGTTCCTCCAGTGCGTAAACTCCGAAGGTACGTCACCCGCAATTGAACCTAAAAATGTGCAGTCATGAAAACGGACGTTGTTTGAAACCTCTCGAGTGTTCGCATACGTAGTACCACCGGAGTCGGCTGTTAAGCCGTCGAACTGGAGGTCGTATCCACCACTTCCATCAGGGCTCATCGCGCCTGCGAAATTCCAATTTGGATCATCCACAGACTCTGTTGTTTCAACCCACGTAACACCAACAAATGTACAGTTTTCAAACAGTGCATTTGTGCCCACGGGAATGCGTACGTTTTCAAACGACATGTCCTTATAAATTGGGCGTTGGTACCAATCGTACGCGCCCTCTGCATCGTACGGTACGCCCTCCCATCCATTCGCTGATGCTTGTGTGTAGGAACCTCCCGTTGCTAAATTTGATCCAACCTGACCAGAAGTTGCGTCACCAAAAGCAACGCCGATCATGGATTCCGTTTCAAACCAAGTTTGGGCTCCCTCGAACATATCCGTTGTGAGTTCTGCGAGTTGGTCTTGCGGAAGTTGAAACTGTGATGCTGAAGACCCGTACTCTGGAACAATTGCGCCTTGTACATCTTCTTGCCAACTCCCACCACTTGCTGTTTCCCAATCGGAAACATCGACACCAAATCCAATTGACCCATCAACTTTTGCGTATCTATCACGCTCATCAATGATGCCATCGTTCCAGCCCAGTTCTTGATCCTTGCTGTCAACAACCCCATCATCGTTCCGGTCCCCTTGAGCAGTATCGATGAGCATTGCTAATTGCAAGTCCCCAGAAAATTCTTGTGTTAATCCCGTGTGCCCTGCAGCTGCAGCTTGCAGGGGATCAAATACAACATCAATGTCACCGTTAGCGTCGTAGCGAGAGAGAAACAAATCCATTTCGGTCACGTACTGGTCACCATCGTAGTCGACCATTGCCCCACCTAAACCTGTGCCCTCCGTTGGATGGTTCGGACGCAAACGGTTATCACCATCAACATCGTTTGCTAGCACCAACGCGTTATACGCTGCAATGTCTGGATCAAGGAACGCTGGGTCGATGCCTAAAAAATTGCTTCGCATAACGAGTGGTACTCCGAAACCTGCATTCAGCTCGTTTGCTTCAATTCCGTACCGCGTGCCAATTGGTCCCTGAACAATAACGTTCCGACCAAGCATTACTCGAGACATTGCGACAAGAGCGTAGTCGATACGTTTGTCTAAATCAAATTCCATCGAAATAGTTCGTTGAATTCCTTCGTACTCTCCCGTACTTGAAATTAATATTCTCGTTGTACTCGAAATTAACTCATACCGTAAACGAAAATGTGCTTCTCGGGAAGTTTCAAGAGCAATCGGTTTCAAATCCAAAACTAAGTCACTACTTGATAACGTTGGCAAAAGTGCATCGCTAGCTTCGACTTCAATTGCATGCATATCTATCTGTTCATATACATCTTGAAGGCAGTGCACTATTCCACTACCCGATGGCGAACCGACTGTATATGTGTCCGCGGGAGAAACCGTAATGATTCCGTCAAGTGGAGTCCACGTACCCTTCCATAACTTATCTGCAAGGTCGCTGTCAACAACGCCACGGTCAATAATGAATCTGTTTACTTCATCGAGCAACCGGATGCTCCCAAAGGACAACCCTGACTCTGCAGCAGATTGAGCCTTTGCTATGCCAATCATCGCTTGGGCAGAACGTACATTCGTCCAAGAGACGCTCGCGATTCCCGCCGTTATCGATGCAATGACTGCGAGCATAATCAATGCTGGAACAGTCGCCCAGCCGCGTTTCATTTGTTTGTAATTTATCTTGGTGCAATCCATGGCAACCTCGCTGTTTCCACACCGTCAAAGAGGACGGTCACTTCAAGTCGAATTGCATCTGATGAACCATCGGAAACATTTTGTGTAATGTCAAAAGGGTTCACGCAGTGCACTGTAATTTGTTGCTCCCACCCCGCCATGCCTACAATCACTTCGCCAGTTGCATCAATGGGTCCACTACTATCGCTTGCAGAAAATATGGCGTCATCTAAGTCATCAAGATCGTCTATGTCTAATGGAATTGTTTCACCAATTTCAACACCCCACGTTGCTGTGCCGGTGATCGGGTCGTTCGCCGGAAGCAATAGAGACATCTCGCGAATTTCAGTTGCGAGTCGCATTCCAGTTGCAAGTTTTTCCGACGCAACCGTTTGAACATGCCATGCTTGTTGCGACCCGACGAGCGCTACGACACCAATCCCGATGACTGCTATTGCAGCAGCAGATTCAACAATCCAGAACCCTCGCCGAGATGTGTTTGTTTTTCGCTTCATCCTGAAACCACCGCGCTCATCTTAAAGATAGGCAAGATTATTGCCATGGCGATAAAACCGACAACACCACCCATAAAAATAATCATTGCAGGTTCAAGCAAACTTGTAAATGTTTTTACTGCATCCCGTAAAACGCGGTCGTAGTATTCAGAAATTTCCTCAAGAACATCGCCCAATTTACCTGATTCTTCACCGGCTGAAATCATTTGGATTACCGGTTTTGGAAGTAATGTAGTATTGCTAAGGACTTCGTTAATTCTTCGGCCATCTTTTACGCCGTCATACACCTCACTCCACAGTTTGTGGTACTTGCGATTCCCAGCAATATTCCCCGTCACGTCCAGAGCACTGAGCATCGGCACACCTGCGTTGACAAGTTCGCCAAGGGTTTGCAAAGAGCGCGTGATATAGAGCGCTCGCAACATTTTTCGTACGATTGGGAATCGCAATTTAAACGAATCCATAAAAACGCCACCCCGTTCTGTTTTGCCAAAAAGAACTCCGCCAACGGCGAGCATCGCAATGCCAATTGGAACTGTCCACCAATAAATGACCATCCAAGCACTCAGCCCCATCAAGAAAATCGTTGGCCAAGGCAATACCGACTCCTTGCCAGCGAATACGCCGGCAAATCTAGGTAACACAAACGTCAATAAGAATATTGTGACAACAGTCGCAAGCCCACCGATGACAGCGGGGTAAATACTCGCACCAACTATCATTTTTTTGGTTTCGATCTGCCTTGTAATAATTTTAGCAATGCGGTCGAGCATGTGCCCAAACGAACCAGACAACTCACTCGCGCGAACCATATTTACGTACAAGGGCGTAAATAATTTTGGATATTTAGATATTGCATCTGAAAATGTACAGCCCGCTTCGATGTCCTCAATAATCGACTCTAGGATAGTTTTAAATTTTTCGTTCTCTACGTGCTCACAAATTCCGCCAATCGCAACACGGAGGCTAATCCCGGCGCGCACCATTACTGCGAGTTGCGTCGTAAAATCTAAAATATCTCTCTTTGTTGGCCCGTTGCCGGCGTTTAAGACAAGCCAGATTTTTTTCATCGTACTTGTATCCGAGGTGTTAATTGGTACGAGCCGAACAATTCTACCGCCTCGATGTTTCAATGCAAGTGCTGCACCAGAAGCAGACTGTGCTGCTAACTGGCCAACCAACAGATCTCCGCATTCTTGTTGTAATTCGTAGCGGTATGTTGGCATAGTCTTTTCCTTATGCTGCGAGAGTCATTTGTAATCTTTGTGGGTCGCTTGCGTTTGCGACTGCTATTTCTTTTTCGACGAGACCATTAAAAACGAGTGTCGCGATCGAAGAGTCTCGCGAAACCATCCCACCCCGGCTATTTGTTTCAATGACGTTTGCTATTTCAAATGTGCGGGCTTCGCGGATAATATTCCGAACAGCAGGATTGCATAATAAAATCTCAACTGCTGGCACCATCCCCCCGCCAATCTTAGGAAGAAGCGTTTGCGAAATGACTGCTTTGAGTGTATTTGCTAACATCGAACGAATTTGTGCTTGTTGATTCGCTGGGTACATATCAACAATACGCTCCACTGTTTGCGAAGCGTTGACTGTGTGGAGCGTTGAAAGTACAAGGTGCCCTGTTTCAGCAGCAGAAATTGCAAGCGATGTTGTTTCCAAGTCTCGCATCTCACCAACTAAGATAATATCTGGGTCCTGACGAAGAGCGTGCTTGAGTCCCGAAGCAAAACTTGGCATGTCCCGACCTAGTTCTCTTTGCTCAACCAAGCAACCCTTCGAGTCGAATACATATTCAACGGGATCCTCTAGCGTAATTATATGTCTATGTGTTGATGTATTTATTCGTTCAAGCAACGACGCAAGTGTCGTTGATTTCCCTGAACCTGTGTCCCCTGTTACTAATACTAGCCCGCGGGGTAATTCTGCAAGAGGTGCAATCGCAGGTGGTAGATTTAGTGACTCCAAGGCTGGGATTTTTGTTTTCACAGTACGCATCGCAATCGCAGGCATTCCACGTTGCATATGCACGTTTACTCTGTAGCGGCACTCTGGCGTCGACCAAGACAAATCCACATCTTGACAGTCTTGCAAAGTGGCTCGTTGCGTTTCGGTCAACATCGATGTGAGGTGTTCCATCATTTCTTTAGCATCAAGTACAGGTTGGTCTAACGTTATTAAACCCGTGTCAACCCGAATAATTGGCGGTTCGCCAGAAACGAGATGAATGTCCGATGCCCCCTGCTTCGCTGCTGCTGCGAGAATAAATTCGATATCCATAGCAGCACCATCGGGAATAGGGTGCCATCACTTCAAGTACTGGGCAAAAACGATGCTGGTCACGCAACTCGTTCCGGTTAGCGGGTTCGTTTGTGCCAATTAGTCGGTTATCTCGGGTACGTGAATCAACCCGTGCGCCCGAACTGAAGTGCTAGGCTTCCAAATACCCGCATCGTGTAGCGATTCAGACATAGCTTTTGGCGGAATAAAGCCAAGAGTACCGCGCAGTTGCCAAGTAAATGAATCTCGACCTAGGAGTACGCTCCTTGGAATGACCACTGGAATAGTGCTCAATATGGAAGACGAGCGAGGCACAGTCTTTTCAGCAGAAGATAAACCTGAATATACATTTGAGCCCCCTGCTGATACTTGATACGTGTACATAAGTAACTGAAGAGGGATACTATTCGTGTTAGATATCTCAAATGTAACATCAAATGCAACTGCTTCGGGTGTTGATTGTGTAATGGTTGCTTGCTTAAACTGCGGGATGGGTTGCCTAATCCCGCACCCTACACTTACAAACAGAGTACAAATACATACAATCAATCGAATCATGGCGCTACTGTACCAAAGAAAAAGCGACGGAGAATTGAATGTAGCCGCTATTGAATTGAAAATTTGTCGTCTGATTGCAGCAACGGTTGTTCAAACGAGTCGCCGATCATCACGATGTGATCTTCGGCCATTGGAAGAAGCGCTTGATACCTTGAATACTGATTCCACCAAATGGATAATGCAACAAGAATGAGCACTGCACACCATGATGCGAGTTCGCTTTGGCGTAGGTGCCTCGTTTTATAGAGCAGGGTCACGCAAACAGCAACTGTGAATGCTTTGTAAAGCGCAAGTGGCCATACAGAATCAGTCGATTGGAGAAGCCAAAGGGCGATCGGGTTGCCTTCGCTCATACCAACAGATGTGAGGTATGAAATCGTCAAAACCAAATCTGCCAAACTCAGAAATATGATGCCACCAAGTAACCAGATAACCCGTTCCGATCGCGTTGTGCCTGCCATGCATTGTTCTATTTGATTACAGTGGGTTTGGTTCATCTTTGTTTGTGTCAAGTAGTACCCCCCCAGAGACGAGGAGGTTCGTTATTCCACCACATCGAACCGATAACCAACAAAATGGAGGCTTGCTTTCGTATTTTTAAAAAAAAGTAGAAAACAAGCGTGATTATCGGTCATCTACCTTGACAGAAATTCCATTTTTGATATCAATACGCTGAGCAAGAGGATTACATGACTTCTGTATCGCCACTCCATTCGCCGTTGACCTTAAACCTGCAGTCTGGTTTCCCGTTTGACTCTCGTAATTTTGCGATGACGTTTGCTTGTTCAGGAACCGTACTTACGCAAAATCTCACTGCCCGCATGGAGGAGTGGGAGGATGAAGAAGGTGGCGATGAAGCGGAAGAAGAAAAAATCATCGAAGTGGAAATTGATCCTGATCTAGAAGATGGGGACGATGAGCAACAATTTGATGCCGACGCTGCTGATGACGTAGAAGACGCAGACGACGATGATGACGAATTTGAACAGTATCTGTTTGGTGAAGACGACGACTAAATACGCAGCAGTCAGAATTTTGCAGCATGAGATTGCGCGGCACGTGCACTTTTTAACTACGAATTGCTGTGTATCTTCTCGTTCGAACGCCCGTGTTTGCCCGCAGCTGAAAGAGCCAACGCCTCGCAGAGGGTCTGAACTGGGTCATGGTGACCAAGTTCCGTTAAGAGTTCCGCCATCTTTTGAGAAAGTGCCCCACCGTTATCCTTGAATAATCTTCGGTGTGCTTCTTTCATCGCTTCAATTTGCACTTCTGGATACCCCCTCCGTGACATTGCCACAACATTTACAGCACGTACTTCTGCAGGTGTGCCCTCGACGATCATATACGGTGGCACATCCCTTGTAATTCGAGCCAAACCGCCGACATAGGAACATCTGCCGACTCTTGCGAACTGATTAATTCCAGCACCCCCACCAATTGTTGCACAATCCTCTACTGTAATGTGACCTGCTAACATCACTTGGTTTGCAATAACAAGGTCATTTCCAAGAACACAATCGTGCGCCACGTGCGAAGCAACCATGAGCAAGTTGTCGCTACCTATGACCGTCTTGCCTCCGCCGTGCGCTGTGCCTCTGTGAATTGTTACGTGTTCCCGAATGTGATTCCGATCACCTACATAAAGCGTGGTTGCTTCGCCAAAAAACTTCTTATCTTGAGGGTCTCCACCAACGACGCAGTATGGATACAAGAGGTTGTCTTCACCTATGGACGTGTTGCTTTGGACAGTCACGTTATTGAGCAGTGTTGTACCAGTGCCTATTGAAACTTCAGGCCCAACGACACAAAAGGCTCCAATTACAACGCCATCAGCGATGGTGGCTGAAGAATCAATAATGGCTGTTGGGTGAATAGTTGACATGATTAGTTTTGCTCCGCATCCACCATCATAAACCGTATTTGGGCTTCTGCGGCAAGCCGAGAGCCAACAAATGCCTTGCACTGCAGTGCAGCGGTCCGCACACCTGCTCGAATGGAGACTGCTTCGAGCACAAGTTGGTCGCCTGGTGTAACTGGATGGCGTAATTTTACTTTGTCTAAACTCAGAAGCACAGCGAGCTTGCCCGTATGCTCAAGTTTTCTGCTCATGAGAAGGCCACCAAGTTGCGCCATAGCTTCAACAATTAAAACACCTGGCATAATCGGTGTTCCGGGATAATGCCCTTGGAAAAAGGGTTCATTTATCGTGACGTTTTTTACGCCAGTTGCCTTTTCGTCCCCATCCATTTCAACAACTCGGTCAACAAGGAGCATAGGGTACCTGTGTGGCATGATTCGTTGAATGTCGCGAACGTCCATCGCTACGCCACTAGAGACTACATTATCTCGGTTAGCAACTTTATGCTGCTCAAGAATCGCACTGCAAAGTTGCCGGTTGAGGGCATGCCCCGATCGGCTCGCAACAATACGCCCGTGTATAAATGCACCCGCAAGGTAGAGATCACCGACGATATCGAGAATTTTATGTCGAACGGGTTCGTTATCGAAGCGATATTGGTTGTCAATTGGTCCATCTTTCCCGATAACCAAGATATCCGCCGGTGTCAGGTGGGTACACATCCCCTGCGATTGCAGTGCCAACGCTTCCTCTTCCAAACTAAAGGTACGAGCAGGTGCAACATCTGAAATGTATGAGCCGCTCTCGCTGTCCCAGCCCTGTGTTTGCCTTGCTATTTTTGAGGATGCCTTGCCGTAATCGAGGTCGTACACAACATGCAACCCTCGCTGGCGAGAAGGAAAAGCGGCAATCATCGAGTCTCCATCTTGCAGGCAGATTGGTTCAGTAACGGTAATATATTTTCGGGGTAAATCCTGCTCAATCGTTCCCACTTCGACAAGTTGTTCGGCAAACAAGAGCGCCGAACCATCTCCACATGGCACTTCGGGTCCATCGATTCGAATTGTGGCGTTGTCGATGCCCAAGCCAGAAAGTGCCGACATCAGGTGTTCTACCGTTTCTACTGTGACATCGCCGCTGCGTAGCGTTGTCCGACGAGCGCGATTGGCTGTATTCGCTACAAGAGCAGGAATTCGCACATTTGGTTCGATATCCGTTCTGATAAAAACGATGCCCTCGCCAGCCGCCGCCGGCTCAATGATGATATCTGCATCTTTCCCTGTAAGGAGCCCTTTCCCACTTACGGTAACTGGTCTTGCAAGGGTGCACTGCACCTTGCTCGCATTTTGTACTTGCGCTCCTTGACTCTGTTTTTGTTGTATTGATTCTGCCATGGGATATTTAAGTGATGCTCTTGCAGCAGTTTACTGCTCTTTTTGCTTGCGAGCAAATTCCGCAAGAAATGTTGGCAGTTTACGAGTAGACGACCATTGTCGCAACATATCGCGTACAGGAGCCGCAGGTACACCAAGCCATTCTTGCCCTGCGGGTATATCGTGCATTACACCACTTTTCGCCCCTATTTTTGCTCCATCTCCGATAATACAGTGCGGTATTATTCCAACATTACCACCAATTTGTACCCAATTCCCAATGGACACCGAGCCAGCGAGTGCAGTTGTGGCGGAAATAGCGCAGTTTTGCCCAATTGTGCAATTGTGACCAATCTGTACCAGATTATCGATTTTAGTACCAGAGCCAATTGTCGTAGCTGAAAATTTGCCGCGATCGACGCAAGAATTTGAACCAATTTCAACGCAATCTCCAATTTCAACTCCTCCGATATGTGGGATTTTAACGAGGTGCGTTTGTTTTTCGCTTGCACAAAACCCAAAACCATCCGTTCCTATCACGACATTCCCGTTCAAGATGCAATCCTTCCCAAGAGAGCACCCTTGCCCTATGACGACACCCGCGTAAAGCACGGTGCCTCCTCCAATTTGTGCGCACTTCCCAACTCGAGTGTGAGCATGTATCGAAACCCTGTCACCAATAACAGCACCATCTGCAATTTCAACAAAGGGACCGATGCGTACATCTTTCCCGATTACTGCAGAAGTTGAAACAACTGCGGACGGATGGATGCCCAATGCAGGCAAGTCGTCTTCCCCTGCAAACAAGGAGAGCACCTTGGTCATCGCAATCTCTACGTTGTCCACAAAAAGCAACGTACGCACGGATGCATCATGCCCTAAAACTTCAACGTTCAAAGGGACGATTCCAATCGATGCAGCAGAACTCGCCCACAATTTTGCATATTTTGCATTCACCATAAACGTAAGGTCGCCTGCTTGAGCATTGTGCAACGCTGCGCATCCAGTACACGGCAACTCCGGTGAGCCATCGATGCGTGCGCCAATTTCAGCACCAAGTGAGCCCGCAGTATGTGTATGTTGTTTCACAACCACGCGCGAATCCCTAGCGAACTGCCATCTCATCAAAGGATGCATTCATATATTCAATGAGGGTATCTGTCACGTCCATTACTGGATTTGCATAAAGCATGCGCCGTGAACCAATGACTGCGGACATGTCAACGGTGTCGCCTTGTGGAAGTTCAAGTACTGTCTCGTTTACGAATACATAATCCCAACCGTTTTGCTCTGCAAGTGTGGCAATGGATTCTCTAACATGTAAGTACACCGTGCGCATCCCTCTTGATTCTTCGCGGGCTTTGATAAGAATGCCGTAATCGTTTAATGACTCGTATTCAAAAAGTTCAAGCTGTTGCTCTTGCATCAATTCGTTCCACTTGTCAGAGCCTGCTTTGTAGAGTTCGAATTCTTCGCTGTAATCATCTATGTGACGGCGACGAGCTTCTTTATCTGCTTCAATATTGTCAATAACCGCTTGCGCACGTGCTTCTTCCCAAGCTCGCTCTTCAAGCGATAACAACACTCTTGAGATATCTACCGAAACAAGAACTGCGGGATTTGACACCCCAAGTTTACGCAAAGCGTGCGATTGCCACGACATTGTGCCTACAACGAGGATGGCAACTACGCAGAACAAATTTATTTTTTTATACATTGGGTATTTCATGTCTATCCTTATATGCAATTTAGTTGCCTGGGTCTTTTTCCCACTCAAGATTCATGTGGCTCACAATTTGCTCGGTGATATCAATTTGATTACTAGAGAACACGATTCGCTTCACTTGCAGTTGTTCACGCACTTGAAATTCGCGAGATACCTTTGCGTTTGGATTAACAAGGATTTCTCGATGAACGTCATTAATTAGAACGAGGTCATATCCATTTTGTTCTGCTATTTTTTGGACAGAAGTTTGAATTTTTTGATACAAGTCGCGGTACATGAGCGATCGTTCAATGTCTACCTGTGCTGCAGCAAAGCGTTGGTAACTTAATGCCTCAAGCTTTAACTTGTCCAATTCTTCGTTAACAATTGGCCTGTCTAAGTCCGAAGTTGCGTCGAGTTCTTCTTCAAGTTGCGCAACGGCTTCGAATTTAGCCTTGCCCGAATCTTCTATGTCCATTATTAGGCTATGTAGTTTTGTCTCTGCATCGGCTCGCTCGGTAAGGTCTGCAATGACTTGCTCGATATCAAATGTAACGACCACAGTCGGCGGCCTTAATTGTGTGGATGCCGCTACCGCAGCATAGCCTGCGACAATACAAATGACGGATGCCATACTGGTGATCCAGGCTGTTCGTTGAAGTCGATTTTTACTAGATTTTCTAAACATGGTGCGAGTCCTTATTGCCAACGCGTTCGAAACGAATAATTGGTAATTGTATGTGATTACAGGAGTAATTGGTGGGCTCTAAAACGGCAGTTGCACGCTGAAACTGAACATTTTCTTTTTGTCTGACTCTTGTTTCACAACAGGGAAACCAAAATCAAACGCTAGAGGAGCCTGTCCCAGAGCAGGAATATGAAGCCTAAAACCCATGCCAACACCAACACGGTAGTCTTCAAACCCAGGGCTATCCGTCACGGTGCCACTGTCGCAGAAAACAACCATTGAAATGAACCTATCCAGCACTGGGAATTCGTACTGCAGACCAGCAAAAAATTGCCAATCGCCGCCTATTGCGACGTCCGTGCTCCCACCAGCAAATCGGGGTGTACCCTTTGGAGATATGGATCTGAATTCAAACCCACGTAACGAACGGCCGCCAAGATAGAAGCGTTCAAACGTTGGAGAATCGCCGTTGAAGATATAGCCGATTTTTGTATCAAGCCGCAAAGTCGACATTCGGTTTAAAAAGTCTCGGTTTGTAGCCAGATATGTTGTGTAACTTACGAAAGTTTTTGTGAAGTTGTAATCACCAGCCGGCACACCAAATTGGTCAAGCCGAAGATTTAGTCTCGATCCCTTGTAGGGTTTCGCCCAAGGCTCTAAAGTGGTTCGCGTCGCTGAAACACCAACGGATTGAAGCGTACTTGGACCACGATCGTTGAATATTTGTACGGGGACATCGTCGTCTATATCTGTGAGCTCAATTCTGTTCACAGCAAAGTGCACATTGCCGCTCCAGATATCGCCGAATTTCCGCCCAACACTTACTCGACTATACAGTGTTTTTTGTGTGTAATCTGAATAGTTTCGTCTTGAGTATCCAACGCGCCCACCAACCGAATAATCTGTGTCTAAAAACCGCGGGTCGGTAAGACCTATTGAATAATTAAATATTTCATCCCCAGGTTGAAACTCCATAGAGAATTGTTGACCAGCACCTATAAATGCTTTTCTGTTCCAAAACTCTGACCAAGATTCCGGCCAATCTGCGATATCGAAGTTGGTTTGATTCAAAGAAATATTTCCAAGCAAACCTGAATCGCTCCCTGCCATAAGACCAAAACTCAACGTGCCAGTTTGCCGCTCTTCAACCTCCACGAGCAGATCACGGTAGCCCGGATTCTGTGCGTCCTCTGGTTGGATTGTCATTTTTACATCGTTGAACAATTGTGTTCGAAGCAGTCGGCCACGCGAGCGATCTGCCTCCTGAACATTAAAAGGATATCCCGGCTTAAGTCCAATGCGCCCACGAATAACATTGTCTTTGGTCACCGAATTGCCTTTTATATTGACAAGACCAACCTTTGTGGGAATCCCCTCGTTAATCATGAAGATAATATGAATTTGTACGCCCGGCTTTGCATGGTACGGAACCGCGTTTACTATTTTCTGTTCAATCGAGTCACTTCCACCATACAGGTTTTTCCTTGCTCGATCCATGATTTGCTGCTGGGGGTCAACTTCAACAATTCTACCTAGCACACCATACGCACGTTCGATTACATCCACGGCGTCAAGAACCTCTAGTTGTCGATAAACATCACCGACCTTCATCGGTATCAGCCCGGCAATTTGTTCATTGGTAAATACCGGTTCATTCCCACCCTCTGTTTGGAATTGCGCTGAAACTCCCCCAAGAATATATTGAGGTCCCTCTTCGATTAAAAAAACGACCGCTGCTTCTTTGTCGTCAGGGCTAAGTGGATCTGTAAAGGAAACACGAGCATCTCTATATCCTCGATTCATGTAGAACCTGTGTATACTTCTTGCATCTTCTTCCAAGACTGTTTCATCTAACTCCCCGCGTCGGAAGAACGGTACGGATGTATTCGTGTTAACTTCAGCAGCAAGTTCTTTGTCTGAAAAAGAGTAGTTCCCAATAAAATTCAAGCCTTTAACACGTACCCGAGGTCCTTCCATGATTCTATAAATCAGCGCAACGGAAGTGTCGACTTGCAATCCAGTTACTGGGTCTGGATCTTCTCTCTTATACTCAATAATCTCGGTGAATACTTCGACAAGGTAATTGCCCTGCTCTTTGTACAATTCCATAATTGCACGCCGGCCGCGGTCAATTGCATCATCATCCCTGCCAAGCCCAGGTAAAATCGGTACGACTGCGAGGAGTTCACTATCGCTAAGAAGTGTATTCCCCGCTGTTGAAATTTGGGTGACTATTTGTTGCTCTTTGAAGGTGAAAACTATGTGAATCGTTCCATCTTCTTGGACAATTCGGTCAGCTCGAATGCGTTCAAACTCACCAAGAGATGTGAGCATGTGCACATCCTCAATAAGTACTTCGTTAGAAAAGGGTAAACCTGCTGCGGATTGAATGAGGTTCAAAATTCGCTGTTCTTCAACGCGGTCGAGTCGAACAAATTCTATGGAAGAAATAATCTCCCCATCGAATGCGGATTGGAGGGTTTGCGCTTGAAAAAAACAGGCGAGGCAGAGGAGGATTGCTTTGTAGAATCGCATCTGTGGTGTGAAGGATACCCACCAAGGCATTGAGTTACAACCGCTTTTGTATTGCGAAGTACAATACATCTTTCCATAAAAGGTACAACACATGACAAAAACGCAGCAATTACAAGCCACCCCGTTCCACAAATACCACGTAGACCAAGGCGCAAAGATGGTCGATTTTGCGGGGTGGGAAATGCCACTCCTCTACGGTTCAATAATCGACGAGCACTTGCAAGTACGAAAAAGCGGTGGTCTATTTGATGTTTCCCACATGGGTCGATTACGATTTACGGGTAGGGATGCCTGCAAGGTACTCGACCGGCTCTGTACGAGGCAGATTTTGGGAATGCAAGATGGGCAAGTGCGGTATTCCATCATCTGTAACGCCCAAGGTGGATGCAAAGACGATGTTCTTGTCTATAAAATAAAGGATTGTGAATATCTCATGGTGTGCAACGGTGCAAACCGCGAAAAAATCCTTAGCCATATCGAGAATAACCGCAAAGAGTTTGTCTTTAAACTCAAGGACGAAACAGAATCTACAGCAATGATCGCTCTGCAAGGTCCAAGCGTTATGGATTTGCTTGCAAAGGTCTCCTCTGAAATTCCGAATTTGAAGCGGTACCGTTTCGCAACCAAAAATCTTTTTATTGCAAAACTCCTCATCTCGCGAACTGGGTACACCGGCGAGGATGGTGTTGAAGTCATCTTGCCAGCGAAATTTGCAAATAAAGCTGTGGACCTCATGCTTTCAAACATGGAAGACCCCACCACCATTACACCCGCAGGTCTTGGGGCAAGAGACTCGCTTCGGCTCGAAGCTGGCATGCCATTGTATGGACATGAGTTGACGGAAGAAATCGACCCGCTGTGCGCCGGATTATCTTTTGCCGTAAAACTAGGTAAGGGAGTGGGTGAAAACGAAGCAGAACAATTCATAGGGCAAGAAGCATTGCAAGCGATTGACCAGCAAGGTCCAAGCACAAAACTTGTAGGGCTTACGCTCGAGGGAAAACGAAGCCCTCGTCAATACATGGAAGTGCTTTTCGGGAGCAATGTAATTGGTATTGTGACGAGTGGCTGTTTAAGTCCAACATTAGGACATGCCATCGCGATGGCATACTTGCCAAGCGATTTTGAAGGCGATACTGTCTCCATCGATTTTGGGAAACAACAACTACAAGCAGCGGTAGTACCACTCCCGTTTTATAAAAAATAATGCACGTAAACACGTCAACTCTGGCACAAGGCTGTCTAGCCAAGTGCTTAAAGAGTACTGTTCTTACAAATAGTTCAATCGCGAAGCAAGCGGATTTCGTCGCGTAATATTGCAGCAAGTTCGTAGTTTTCATTTTCGATTGCAGCTGCAAGTCGTTCTTTTAAATCCGCCCGCTCTGACCGAGGCAGCTTTGGGACAAGCGCCTCCTTCATGCCGCGGAGCAGCTGAGATTCATTCGAATCTTCCCAATCATCACCAAGTGCTTTTTGGAGTTCTTCCAGTCCAGTATCTAGTGCTGACATCGCTCGAGGAATGCTGTCCTCATCAATTGCCCACTCGGCTGCAGCCCGCGCGCAAAGGGCAATGACTGAACCACGAAACTGTTCGAGCGCCATTGCGTCTTGCTCCTCTGTTGCATGCGCCCTACAAAGGTCGAAAACAACCAAATTATCGTTACAGTCTCTGATTGTTTCCTTCCACCGCCCAATCGCAAATAAGGCCGCTGACCTGTGCGACCGCTGCACACCTTCTTCGCGAAGTTGTCGACACGATTCAGGCGAAAGACCCCCCTGGCATCCACGCTCTAAATAGAGATCCAATAAAGATGAAAAACCTTCTTGAGGTACACCGTCAGGTCGACCATCCATTTCCATCTGGATGACGCCCAGTTCGATTCGTATTTGCAGAATTTCGCCTCTATCTACTGATTCAATGATGCGCACATTTAACTTACCTTGCTCGTAAGCCCACTCGTGTAGGATGTTTGAAATGTCGTCGCTCTGCATAATCATCACATCTTACCTAGTGTGCCAGTACTAGTTGGATAATCCATACCGATTATGCGGGCACAACGAACCACCACTGGGTATTTGCCTTGATTTGCGCAATTATAAAACCGAATCAACATGTGGGATTTAAAGTTTTTTCAATTAGGAGACTAGCGTGGACCTCGAATTATATTTGCAGCAAATCAATGAAGTAGCCCTTCTGTCGCCGGAAGAAGAAAAAGAGTTAGGGTGGCGGATTATTAATGACAGCGATGCTGCAGCGAAGGAGCACATGATTCGTGCAAACTTGCGGCTCGTAGTCTCAATAGGCAAACGCTACCTTGGCAGAGGGCTTACGCTTGCCGACCTCATCGAGGAAGGAAACGTTGGATTAATACGCGCCGTTGAGGGATTTGATCCAGCGCATGGCGCACGCTTTTCGACGTATGCCTCTTGGTGGATTAAACAATCAATAAAACGAATGCTCACCAATTCAACACAGCCTGTGCACATACCGGCGTACATGGTCGATTTAATCAACCGGTATCGACACACAAACAACAAACTCAAAGACATGCTCGAACACAGACCCTCCAATCAAGAGGTTGCGGATGCGATGGATATTCCGCTGAAAAAACTCAACATAATTCGAAGGGCGATGCGCGCGTGCTCGGGTAGGGTTCCAAAAACAATGGCGGGTGAACCGATGTCGCTTTCTGAAGTGTTTGAAGATGCAAATAACAAACGCCCTGATGAACAAGTAGAGCAACGTGAAACCATAAAGGACATTTTAGGTTTCCTTGGGCAACTCGATCACCGAGATGCGCGAGTACTCAGACTACGCTTTGGACTTGAGGGTCAAGACCCGCTCACCTTAAAAGAGATTGGCGTTGTCATCGGGCTTACGAGAGAGCGTGTTCGGCAAATAGAAATCGATTCCCTACGCAGGTTACGAGAACGCATGCAACATGGGACACCGCTTGATAAACGACGCGCGTCATAGAGGCTTTTCAAGCGTAATATTTACGTAGTCTGCTCTTGCAACTGCGTTGTACGCTGCAATCGTGTGATCCCAACGCGTCTCGCTCGATGGCTTAATAAGAATTGGGTGTAATTGTGTAAACAGCCCTGAAGATGCAAACTGTCCTGTCTTGTTTGCCAATAGAAATTTCGTGAGTCCATCTACAGATGCAATAGGTTCCCACGGACCTTCCAAACGGATGCGGATGTCATTACTTTTTTCACCCGCTGATTCAACAACAATGACAAGGGGTTTGCTGTCAAGCGTTATCGTCTGTCCACCATCTCGCATTGGCAAGTCCATCGGGAACGACTCTTCTGCAGTTTTAAATTCAGTCGCCACCATAAAATAAATTAAAAGTAAAAAGACAACATCTATCATTGATGTGAGATTTAGCCCCATGGGGTTTGCTTTGAGACGTTTAGTGCGCACTAGTTCTCCCCTTCAATAACGAGTTGCAAGCGTACCGAAGATTGAACGCCACGGATTGCCTCGATGACTTTGTGCACGTACGCATACTTCGTTGCTCTATCCGCTCGAAGGTGCACATCCGTTGCGCCTCCCTTGACTCTAGTGTCTACGATTGCAGCAAGTTCGTACATGTCGTCCCAGGCGATGGTATGCCCTCCAACCGAAATGCCAGCGACTTCTCCGCCTTCAAGTGGAACAATATTCACCACAACTCTGTTTTGTTTGTCAGGTATGCCTGCTACTGCATGCTCTGGGGAGGGCAAATCCATCGAGACAGCATCGCGGTCAACAATTTGAGAAACAACGACGAAGAATACAATGAGCAAAAACGTGACGTCAATCATTGGCGTCATATTTGCATTGATTGTTGCAGACGGGCTGCCTCGCCGTAGCACTACACCACCTCTAGTGTTTTTGAAGGTTTTGATTCTGCTTTTATTTTATTGGATGGTACCCCTTGGCTTGGTCGCCTTGGCCTGAAGCTGTTCAGTAGTTCTTCTGCTTCAATAGTTGCCTCAACCGTTAACTCGTCGATTTTGTTTCGAATAATTGCATACCCAGAGAGCGCTGGAATTGCAACGACGAGTCCCCAAAACGTAGTCGTTAGTGCTGTGCCGATCCCACCTGCAAGTGCAACTGGATCTGCGCTCCCTCCGGCTGCAACAATAGCGCCAAAAGCGAGAATCATCCCATATACCGTCCCAAACAGTCCAATCATAGGACTCACTTGCCCAAGAACATTTAAGAGTTCAATCCGCCTGAGTCGCTTTGTTGCAAGTTCATCCGCAGTTTGTTCGAGCGCGCGCATCATGGCTGGAAATCCAAATTTTGCCTCTTTAAATGCAGCAACTAAAATTCTGCCAAGGTAACTGTCATCTTTTGCAGCAGCATCGATGGCATGCTGAAACTTTTTCTTTTTTATATGTGCACGGATTTTGTGTACAAGTGCGTCTGGCAAAACACTTGGTCTTTGGTTTGCAAGTGCAAGGTGTACTATCAACCCTATGCTAATAACCGAAAGGAATAACAAAAACCACGTTACCGCACTTCCAAGTACTTCAATTGAGCCATCGTTTCTTCTAGAGACAAAAAATGCTTCACCAAAACTATGTTCACCGCTTTGGGCAAACGTTGTTGTTGCAGTCGCTGCGATTACAAGCGCGCTGATTTGTATAAATCTCCATTTGGCATCCATGCCATATTCTCCTTACTTTACTACTTTACCACGCTCTATAAATGTATACCCATCTTCTCCACCATGAATTTCAGCAATCTTCTTCATTGTTCCATTTGGATCTTCAGATAGATACTGAATGCAATTTATTTGTACCCTGCGAAGCCCGTTTCGTTCATCAACAGGGTTCAACTTGTCAATTGCAACTAGGAGTTCACTCGCTGGTACTTCATACCGCCCCGCGCCTGTGATATTCTCGCTTAGCAAATAGATTACCTCTGGTTTTAATCGCATCGCAGTTTTCATGGCTACAATCGGGTTACTTCCGCCTGCAGGAATCACTTTACCGCTTGTGTGAATCCACCGCATTGCCTTATCGATATGCGTAGCATCTGCAGAAACTAACTGGCCTTTTGGGGGGACAGGAATTGATTTCTCTTTTTGAAAAAAGACGATGCCAAACTCTTGTTTAGGGTGGAGCGTTTGCAAGGAGCGCTCAAGCTCTTCAAGAATTGTAGAAAGGTGTAACAGCATCGAGCCAGACGCATCAACTACATACACGATTCGTTTTGCTGCAACTGCATCAAGCCCCATAAACTTAACCTCGGTTTCGGGCACACGTACGGCTTCAACGGGTACCTCTCCCGTTGTTGCGATGTGGTGCAGTACCGCTAAACCATCGCGCAGTGGCTCTGGCGGTGGCGGTTCTTTTGGTATTTCTGGTGCAGGTGGTTTTTGTTCTTCTTCAGCAATCACTTGCATGGGTACAAAGGGAAGTTCCGCTTCAATTGCTATAGGATGCTCGTGCCATGCACTCGTCACGACACGCGGGGGTTCTTCTGCATCGCGAATAACCGACCAAGTGATAAAAAAAGCAAGAAGACCAATTCCAATATGCACTCCTATGGAAAGCGTCCATGCAACGGGGGCGCTGATGTCGTGGTTGGTTTTTGAAGTATTGGATGGTGTTGGCATCGTTGCGTACACCTTACACTAGTTTTTTGCTGTTTAGACTACTCGCTGCGGTTTTTCACCGAGTTGCTTTTAGCAGGCAGTGCTGTGTTTTTATGTCTTGCATCAAGGGAGAAGCCACCGCCGCCACTTGCAAGAAGCCCAAGGGATAATGTGAAAAGTCCAAGACCGGCGAAGAGTTGAATAAATCGGTGTGAATCTTGCGGCCAGTCAAACGGATTCATTGTAAACATGCCGTGGATTCCACCCGATACAAGATAGATCGCCATGCCCGATGCGACACAAATCGTAAGTGCAGACAAGCGTGTAAACAATCCTACGAGTAAGAGTAAGCCTGCTGCAAGTTGGCAAACTGCAGCAGTCCACGAAACAAATATTCCCCAGCCTCCAATGTCAGGCCACTTCTGATGGACGAGCCAAACTATTCGGTGCACACCACGAGTGGTGTCAAAGGTCGTGGTTGGCGTGGAACTCTCTTCCATTGCGTCGGCAGGATCGCCAACAGTTGAGGGCGGCAGCGTTTGCGCTGTTGGAGAAACGACCTCAATCTCCATTGCCCGTAATTGGGAAGCCATCGCGTGGGAAATCTCAACTTGTCCAAAGCAATTCATCCAACCCGAGGTCAACATGGCTGCAGCAACGACAAGTCGAGCGAGAAGTGGCAGTATTGAAGTTGTTGCAAAGTTCGTCATAAAAAAGTCTTTGGGAAAGTATGTTTCACCATATCATATCCGCTCTGCACCACCCCAGCGGGCGTGGCGAAATTGGCAGACGCGCCAGATTTAGGTTCTGGTGGGGTAACACCCGTGGAGGTTCGAGTCCTCTCGCCCGCATTTTTTAGAATGACCAATTGGAATCCAACAACTTGGCAAGAAGCGCAGACCACGCAACAGCCTCATTATGCTGATTCTGAGGCGATGGATCGTGCTGTTGAAGCTCTGTCAAAATTGCCGCCTCTTGTTTCCTCTTGGGAAATCGAAACGCTTAAATCGCAACTTGCAGATGCGGCCAATGGGAAGCGGTTTTTGTTACAAGCAGGAGATTGTGCCGAGCGTTTTACGGATTGCACCCCAGAGCGAATTACAGGACAGTTAAAAGTACTCCTGCAAATGTCGCTCGCACTCGTGCATTCCACGAAGCGCAGAGTCATTCGAGTTGGTCGGCTTGCTGGACAATATGCTAAACCTCGCTCGAGCGATACTGAAACTATTGATGGCGTAACACTTCCGAGTTACAGAGGCGATTTAGTAAACGATATAGCTTTTTCTGAATTGGCTCGAACACCAAACCCAAACCGATTACTACGAGGGTTTGAACGGTCAGCCATGACAGTTAATTTTGTTCGCGCATTGATTGATGGCGGTTTTGCGGATTTACATCACCCCGAATATTGGGACTTGGGTTTTGTGGACCACTCGCCAAAAGCAAGCGAGTACCAAGCAATCATTGCATCCATCGCAGAGAGTTTACGGTTCATGGAAACTCTTGCCGGCGAGTCGATTGGTGCAATAAACCGTGTTGAATTCTTTACAAGCCATGAGGGATTACATCTCCACTACGAACAAGCACAAACCAGACAAGTCCCAAGGCGAGATGGCTGGTATGACTTATCGTGTCACTTCCCTTGGATTGGGGCACGAACTACTGATCTCGATGGTGGACATATTGAATTCTTTCGTGGCATTGCAAATCCCGTTGGTGTAAAAGTCGGTACGCACGAAGTTGAAATGGAAAAACTTCTCGATGTGTTGCACCCGAACAATGAACCTGGTCGGCTAACTTTGATTCACCGCTATGGCGAAAAGAAAGTTGAAGGCGAACTTCCAAAATTAATCGATGCAGTGCAAGCAACGGGCAAACAAGTCCTGTTTGTTTGCGACCCTATGCATGGCAACACGCAGCGCACGGCTTCTGGGATTAAAACTAGAAATTTCGACTCCATTCTTTCTGAACTCGAGCAGTCGATAGATATACACAAAAAAATGGGTTCTTCTCTTGGCGGCGTGCATGTCGAAGTGTGCGGTCAAAATGTTACGGAATGCACCGGTGGCGCAAGAGGGCTCGATGAGGCTGGGCTTGGCGATTCGTACGAAACGCTCGTTGACCCTCGGCTTAACTACGAACAATCCATCGAACTCGCGATGCTCATAGGGCAAAAACTCGGCTGATTGTTGCTCGCAACTTTGCTGATTGCTCGCAAACTCCTATTATGAGGTCCGACTCCAAGGGAGGTCAGGCAGCAATTAATCACGGTACAATTCGCATCAATGGTAGAGAAGCAAGAACAAATTTTTATTACAGGCGTTGGTGTCATCACTTGCTTTGGTGTTGGAATTGACGTTCTCTGGGATGCCATGGTTGAGGGAAAAACCGGTCTACATCGCATAGAGCGGTTTGACCCAAGCGGGTTTACGTCGCAAGTTGCTGGCGAACTTGCAGAAGATGCCTATAAAGTTCGGAAAATTGTACCCAAAAGTCATCGCAAAGCAACGAAAGTTATGTGCAGGGATACCGAGCTTGCTGTTGGAGCGGCTGCTGACGCTGTAGAAAATGCGGGGTTAACGACTGCTGCAACGAGCGATGCCACGCCAACTCTATCCCCAACAAGAGTTGGGTGTCACATCGGCGCAGGTCTCATTTCCGCAGAAGTGAATGAACTTGGGGCTGCCCTTGTCACAAGCCAAAAAGAGGATGGCACCTTTGACCTTGCACATTGGGGCGCAGAGGGTATGCAAAATTTAACGCCGCTCTGGTTGTTGAAATATCTTCCCAACATGCTCGCTTGCCACGTCACTATTGTGCACGATTGCCAAGGACCAAGCAATACTATTACATGCTGCGAAGCTTCAAGTGGTCTCTCTATTGCAGAATCGAGGCGAGTAATTGAAAGAGGTGATGCTGACGCTTGTCTTTCTGGAGGAGCCGAAGACCGCGTCAATCCACTTGCGCTTTACAGGCAACACTGCACCGGGCGCCTTATAGAAACCAACGGTTCTGGTGATATGTCTGCATTGATAACACCTTTTGCAGCCGATACAAATGGCACTGTCATCGGTGAGGGCGGGGGTATATTAATCGTAGAGTCAAGTACTTCTTGCACAACGCGGGGCGGTACTCCTTGGTGTACCATCGATGGTGTTGGATGCAGGCAATCTTTTGCAGACTCGCCGCTTAAAGCAGACCCAAGAGCCCTTGCATCTGCAATACGCAAGGCGCTTGTTGAAGCTAATTGCGATGCATGTTCTATCGACGTTATTGTCCCACTTGGTTCTGGCATACAACAACTTGATGACGCTGAACGTGAAGGGTTACAAGAAATTTTTGGCGAACGGTTACCCGAAATTCCAACAATCACAACCATACCCTTCACTGGGAATTGCATGGCTGGCAATGGCGCTATCGCAATAAGTGTTGCTGCAAAAAGCATCAAAGAACAACAAGTTCCGGCGCGACTTGGTGCAAAAGAAACGACTGGTATTGACGCCAGTCGCTGTGATGCTACAAAAATGCCCGTCAACAAAGTTCTCGTCCTATCACCAAGTGAGGGGGGACAATGTGTCGCGATTATTCTTGGGAGGGTGCAGGCATGACTAGAGTTGTCATCACAGGTATGGGATGGATTACGCCCCTTGGCAACAATCTTGAAACTGTATGGAATCGTATGTGCAATGGTGAATCTGCCATCGCAAAAATTGATCGGTTTGATGCATCAAGTTTTCCAACAAAGTTTGCTGGGCAAGTTCACGATTTTGATTGGAAAGAACACGTCAAAGATGCTTCTATCCACCATGACCCCGCTATGAACTCGCAGTTTGCTCTTGGCGCTGCAAGGCAGGCGTGGGATCAATCTGGTCTTGGAGAATGCGAAGACTTAGATTTTGATCGTGCTGGAATCTATCTTGGCGCAGGCGAGGGCGTGTTGGATTTTTCGGCGCACTCAATTATAGACACACACTCTTGGAATGAAGAGGGCGGAACGGGCGACGCAGTTTCTTGTGCCACATTTGCGCGCGAACAACTCGACGAGAGGCGTGA
>JACKQG010001647.1_pt1 | contig 30411 bp, 24 predicted proteins | sample 8237621 | NCBI WGS metagenome assembly JACKQG01 (sample SAMN15677084, study PRJNA649215) | marine metagenome | biome: marine; feature: Black Sea; material: saline water; isolation source: suspended particulate matter (SPM) from the Black Sea western gyre | collected 2013-06-09/2013-06-10 | depth... | reverse complement strand
CGGAAATTTCGCAGGAAAAATTAAATCAAAAAGGAGAAAAACTGTGAGGGACCTGTTTCGTGAAGGAACCATCGTTAAACCCTATGAACGTCTGAGCCGGGATCAGATACTACGTTTGCACAACGCATCGCTGAGTATTTTGAATGACCTTGGTATCTGGTGCTACAACGAACGGGCTGCCGGACTGTTTGGCGCCCACGGCGCAAAAGTTTGGGAAGAAATCGAACACGGCCAGACTGTTTGGCGGGTGAGTTTACCTGCCGGACTGGTGGAAGAAGCATTAAAAAAAGCGCCGTCACGCTTTTTTTTAGGCGCCAGAAATCCGGAAAACCGGCTTTTGCTGGATTCTCAAATTCCGCGCATTTATTTTGGCACTGGTTCGGAAACCAATACCTGGATCGAAACAGCAATGGAGCGATTTGTCAGCACAGACAGGCAGGATGTTGTCATCCAGGCGCCTTGGTTTACGGAGCTGCGGGGTAACACGGAACTCTTGAGTCGGGCTGCGCAACTCTGCGAAAATCTCGAAAATCTCGATTTTTTTATCCGTCCTGTCAATATTCAGGACCCGGATGTAACCGAAGACAATCACGACGTCAACAAGTTCTTCGCGAGTTTAAACAACATTACTAAGCACGTACAGGCCGGGCTAACCCGGCTTGACAGGCTCGACGATGTGGTGCGTATGGCGGAAATCATCGCAGGCGGCAAAAAAGCTCTGCGGAAAAATCCCATCATTTCCTTTATTGCCTGTGTGTTTAAAAGCCCACTGCAGTTCGTGAAGGATACTGCCGATAAGGTTTTTGCCATAGTAGAAGCCGGTCTTCCCCTGGTTATTTCTTCCTCTCCCCAGGGCGGTTCCTCTGCGCCGATCCATGAGTCAGGCATGGTAGCCCAGATTAATGCGGAAATTTTGGCAGGTATTACTTTTACCCAGCTTATCCGGGAAGGAGCGCCGGTTTTATACGGCAGTGTGCCTGTAAGAGCGCGTATGGACGACCTGCACGATTTTTACGGATGTCCCGAGTTTAATCAGTATAATATTGACTGCGCCCAAATGGCCCGTTTTTACAAGGTGCCATGCTATAGCACAGCCGGGGTTGGCGATGCCAAGGTTCCCGGCATGCAGGCTTTGTTTGAAAAACTGTTTACACACCTTTACGTAGCCATGAGCGGCGCTCAGTACATTCACTATGCGTTTGGATTGCTGGACCGGACAAATTCGTTTTGCCCTGTCCAGGCTGTGCTTGATGACGAACAAATTGGTAAGATCAAGCATTGCCTGCGTATGCCCAAAGTGAGCCAGACAGATGTGGATGACGCGGTTAAGATAATCGCCAGGGTCATGGCTTCAAGCCACCGCCTGTTTGCCAGACACGCGCGCAAGGCTATCCATGCCGGAGATGTCTCTAAGCCATATCGGTTCGAGTCCAGAGGCATGTCAGACCGTGTAATCGAACAGGCCGTGACTCGACTTGCCGAAATCGAGTCACGGCCTGCGCCTCATCTATCGGCAGATGTTCTGGACAAGGTGTATGCTGAAATTCCCGGGCTGCTGCCCCGTTTGCGGCGGGAGCAGACCGGTTACAAAATATCGAATCAAAATAAAAGGAGAAATCGGACGTGAATGAACAGGAGTTAATTGAAAAAATAGCGTATAATGTAATTCAGGGCCGCGTTGTAGCAGAAGACGAAGGGTTTGATGAAGGCCTTGAAGGACAACTCGCAGTGACAGAATTGATGGAACAGGCGGTTGAGCAAAATATTGACGCAAAAAAACTGGTGGTGGAATGTCTCACCGGTTCCATGGAAGATGTGGGAGAAAAGTATGATAAAGGCATATACCTTATTCCTGACATGCTCGCATCCGCCGAATGTGTGGGCGCAGCAATGGACATTCTCGGTCCACGTCTGGCCAGGGCGGGCATAGAGAGCAAAGGCAGGTTTATCCTGGCTACTGTTGCAGGCGACCTGCATGACATCGGCAAAAATATTGTCGGTATCATGCTTAAAGGAGCCGGTTTTGAGGTGATCGATCTGGGCAATGATGTGCCGGCTGATCGTATTGTGGAAGAAACCCGAAAAAACAACGCACAGTTTGTGGGCCTTTCCGCACTTCTGACAACTACCATGCGCGAGATGGAAAAGGTGGTGAAGACGCTTCAAAATGAAGGTATCCGCGACAAGGTGCGTGTGCTCATCGGCGGGGCGCCGACATCTGATAAATTTGCCGAGCAAATCGGCGCTGATGCTTACTGCAGGGATGCTTTTCATGCGGTTGATGTATTACGGAAAATGAATATATAAAATAATGGTGACAATAATGGCGGAAGAAACAGCTTACACACAAGCGGCGACCACCGGAAAATACGACAAGGCCTCCGGCCTTCTGGGAAAGTATGACAATGTTCGCCGGTTCTGGGAAGACCAGTTGACCGGTACGTTTTTACGCCCCGCGTTAAACAAGCTGGTTCGACGAAAATCCAAACTTTTGAAACGTATCCGCGTCCTGGACATAGGCTGCGGCAGCGGAGACGGCTACGATCTTATCATGGGCGTCAATACAAGAAATCCGGGCATATACGATTACGCAACAGCGGCGATTATCCCTGACATGCTGAATGCCTATGTGGGGGTGGATATCAACGAAGATCTGTTGCGCCAGGCAAACCAATGCTACGGGAATAATTCCAGGCTCAGCTTTTTGCGCGAGGATCTTTCAAACGGTTTCACCAGCAAAATAAATGCCCAGGCCCCTTTTGATATCTATTTTACGTCCTACGGCACGCTGTCACATTTTCACGATCAGCAATGCGTCAGGCTTATCGCTGATGTCTGCCGGCACAGTTCGGACCAGGCAATCTTCGTGGGAGACTGGCTGGGCCGTTATTCCTACGAATGGCAGGATCTTTGGAACAACCCTGTTGATGAAGAATATTTCATGAATTACCGCATATCCTATATTTACCCCGAGGAAAAACGGGATCATGTTGATATCGCTTCCTTTCCGCTGCGGCTGATTACAAAAAATGAAATCATGACAATTATCAACCAGGCGGCAAAGGAATCAGGCGTTCAAATTAAACCCGTCGCCTTTTTTGACCGGTCAATATTTATCGGCAGACATATAGATACAGGTGACTACAATGTCAACTGCCCCAAGTTGAGATTTCCGGTTAATTCGCTTTTTGAAGGGTATGTGCGCACTGATCTTGAAAGCCTTCTGGTGGATTACATTCCCAAGCCTGGATTTGATCATCTGAACAATTTTTTTGAAATGCTCTTTATGTCATGGAATACCCTGGTGAATCATACTATATCCCTGCTTGGCAACTATGACGTAGAAAAATGCGCTTTTGACGCTATCCCTGAAATTCTTCCCTTTTATCCGGAACCGCTCAAAGAAGCCATGGAAACAATGCAAAGAGTTGTTGAGGGGGTCGGCTGGGTGCCGTGGGGAGATGTCCGGGCCAATGTAATTGAGCCGCATCTTGGTTATTCCCTTCGCAAGCTTGAAATTGATCTTCAGCCGGGAACCGGTGTCGGACACGGGCTGGTCGGAATTTTTCAGATTTGCAAATAAAGGAAAATTTAATGAGTGGTTTTGCGGTAACTTTTAATAACAACGACTGTTCGGAACTGGAAGATATGATCAGACGGATCGATTATCGCGGCCCGTATATCTTCGGGAAGTTTGAATACAGTTGTATCATGATGGCCCAGAAATATCTTCGCGCTGATATTGCTCTGGAAAAAGAAAATATGTCGGAAACCTGGAATAACATGGTTCCGGCCTTTGACCAGGATTTTCCAGAGCTGAGGATCTGTTACGACGGCCAGATGGGACACTGGAAAAAGTATGCCAAAGCCTGCGGCGTTCCAAACGGCCCATTTAGAGAAGAGCGCCTTTTTTTACGCCTGTATAGAGAACACGGGATAAAAATGTTCGATTGTCTGGACGACGCTATTTTTGCATTCGTGATTTCTGACGGCAAAAAGTTCTTTGCTGCGAGAGACCTGCTGGGAATCAAAACGCTTTTTTACGGGAAAAAAGACAACATGCTTTATCTTGGTTCCGAACTTAAAAGTATCATTGGATTCACCGATGAAGTTTATGAGTTTCCGCCCGGCCACTACATGGATCAGACAGGACAAATCACCTGTTTTGCAAAATTGCCCAACACGCCGCCAGCGCCTATGCGTACAGATATTGACGAAATAACGGCGGCTGTTAGAGACATTATTAACAGGAGTTTCCACAACCGTATCGATTTCAGCGTAGAAACAGGGAGTCTTCTTTCAGGCGGAATTGACAGCAGCGTCGTTACGGCCATTGCCGGCAGGGCATACCGCAAAAAATTCGGTAAAAATGCTCGTATCAAAACCTTTGCCCTTGGTGTGGGAGAAAGCGAAGACATAGAATGTGCCAGAGTAATGGCCGATTTCATTGGTTCGGACCATCACGAACTCATCGTTGACCTTGAACAGATTATGGATGTCCTGCCTGAAGTGATTTATTATCTTGAGTCGTTTGATCCTTCGCTGGTCAGAAGCTCTGTGCCAAATTATCTTATTTCCAGATATGCGGGAAAAGAGGGCATTGAGGTTCTGCTTTCCGGTGAAGGCAGCGATGAGGTCTTTTGCGGATACCAGTATTTTAAAAATTTCTCCACACAAGAGCTGTTTGCCCGACAGATGGAATGTATCGGCTTTCTGCACAACAACGCTTCCCTTCGTCTGGATCGGATGAACCTGTGCAATTCCATTCGTGTGGTTGCCCCGCTTATATCCGGTGAACTGCTGAATTATGCTATGTCTATTCCGCCTGAGTATAAACTAAGGCCTGATGGAAAACAAAAGATCGAAAAGTGGATTTTCAGAAAGGCATTTGAAGATGTTTTGCCCGAAGAGATTGTTTGGCGACTGAAACAGGAGTTTTCACAGGGGTCTGGGTCTGCCGATGTGCTTTCCACTCTCTTTGAAGAATTCATCACGGATGATGAGTTCAGCGCCGAGCGGAAAAAACATCCTGTTGTGCGAAATAAGGAGGAACTTTTCTATTTCAGGATCTTTGCCGAAAATTTCGGGACAGGGAAGGCAGTCGAAACTGTCGGACAGTGGATCAGCCTGTAGACAATCACTTCAAACTTGACATAAATGCCGGCTGGCGGTTATTATGACAGAAATCGTCAAATAGTTGAGTCGTCGAGTTGTCGAGTCGGAAAACAACCACTTGACCAGTCAACTACTCGACCACTTGACGAGGTCTGCTTACAAAACCGTCTTTTGGGGAGGATATCTATAATGGAAAAAAACTCTATCAATCTTGAAGATATGTTAAAAAATCCTGAAGTTCAAAAGGCAACCAGCAATATAAACCGGGAACTCATTGAAAGGAGAGAATACAAACCTCCTGCATGTGATGTCTTCTCCCACCCTTACACTTCTTTGCAGGATAATCCTGATTTTCAATTTATTATTGATAAGGAAGCAAAAAAAGTGCTGCCAAAAATTATCGATAATAAAGTAGAATGCATTACCGGAGTTGATTCACCTGACAACTCCCTTAAAGAAAAATACTGTAAAAGGCGTAAGATCGGCATTGTATTTTCAGGAGGACCCGCTCCCGGAGGGCATAATGTAATTGCGGGGCTTTATTACGCAGCTAAAAAGGCTAATCCTGAAAACAAAATATTCGGTTTCCTGCTTGGTCCCGACGGAATTATAGAAAATAAAGCTATTGAGCTGACCGGAGATCTTGTCGATGCTTATAGAAACCTGGGTGGTTTTTCCATGATCAAAACAGGACGGGCAAAAATTGACTCCAAAGAAAAGATGCTCCTTACAAGGGAGACATGCAGGGATCTTGGCCTCGATGCCATTGTAATTGTCGGGGGCGATGATTCAAATACCAATGCGGCATTTCTGGCGCAGGAGATGTTTGACGAAGGTTTGCAGGTTATCGGCGTCCCCAAGACAATTGACGGTGATATACAGGTAAAGGATGCTGCCGGCAAAGTTCTGTGCGCCATCTCCTTTGGTTTCCATACCGCCGCACGCGCATTTGCCAATGAGATAAGCAATCTGTGCACAGACAGCAGCTCAGATGTCAAATACTGGCATATCTGCAAGGTTATGGGAAGGGTGGCAAGCCACCTGGCTCTTGAAGTGGCTTTGCAAACCCATGCAAACATTACGCTAATCGGCGAGGAACTTGCGGATCACACAGATAAAGAAAGAATCGAAAAAGCAAAAAAGGAAAATGTTATCGATTATGGCGCTTACGGCATGACCCTGCGGCATCTTTCCCGTATAATCTGCGACGGCATTGTAAGAAGGGCGGCTGTTGGCAAAAATTACGGAATAATTGTCATACCCGAGGGCATTCTGGAATTCATCGATGAAATACAGTTATTTATAATTAAACTGAATACAATAATTGCCGACTATAACGAACTGCACGATACGGATTTTCACTCTGATTTTCCTCTTCTCCGGGATAAACTGGAATATCTGCGTAGGCTGGCAAGACGTTCACGGGAAGACAGTTCCTTTACCATATGGAATACAAGGGATGACGATCTGTTCGATGATATCCCTGAATTCTTTCAGAAAGGGCTTCTCACAGAAAGGGACAGCCACGGCAATTTCCAGTTTTCGCAGGTTGAAACAGACAAGGTCGTAATGGAGCTGGTAACCGACTATCTGAATATTCTCAAAGAAAAGGGGGTTTATAAAATAGGAATAGAAAAGACCTATTATAAAGACACCCTTAAGAAGGCAGGCATTGATCCTGATTTTTTTGGGCCTGTAATGTTTAAAAACTATGATGATTCTGATCTTCTGCTGGTTAAGGAATCGATCATATCTGTTAAAACGCTCAAAAAGGTCCTGATAAAGGAAGGGACTGTCAAGGAAAATGAAAAAATCCCCGCTCCTGTAGAAAAAATCTTTAAAAAATCGGCTCCAAGGTTCAAGACCCAGGTCCACTTTTACGGTTATGACGGCAGGGGGAATGATCCGACCAGATTTGACTGTATTTATACATACAACCTGGGGCTGACCGTTTTCAGCCTGATCGCAAACGGTTCAACCGGCCAGATGGCGGCAATAAAGAATCTGGAAATGGATTTTTCCAGATGGGAGCCTATCGGGATTCCGATTGCGCCTCTGATGCACCTTGAAGAAAGAAAAGGAAAGCTGGCCCTTGTGCTTGAAAAAAGCGTGGTTGATGTAAATTCCACGGCATTTAAGGTTGTAAAGGCATTTAGAGAGAAATGGCTGGCAGCAGAACCCGGTGAAGATCACTATAGAAGGCCGGGGCCAATACGTTTTACCGGGAAAAGCGAAGAGGACAGGCCTATAACACTTGAATTGAACGCCCTCAGAGACCTTTGAAAGCTTTCAGAAAACTATCACACGGTTCCTTCCCTCTTCTTTTGCCTGGTATAGCGCCTTATCCGCACATTCGATAAGGGTCTTGGCATCGGCGATTTCCGGATGGGGAAAGCTGGCAACCCCCATGCTGATGGTAACCGTCAGAGACAGATTGTCTGCCTGAAACTTATGCTGCTCCACAGCCTTTCGCAGCCGTTCCGAAATCAGGAAGGCTTTCTTCGATGCCGTATGATACATAAGCAGAGCAAACTCTTCTCCTCCATACCTGGCAGATAGATCGCTGTCTCTCACTAATTTTTTGATCAAACCGCCAAGTATCTTAAGAACCATATCCCCGGTCTGGTGACCGTAAGTATCATTAAATTTCTTGAAGTGATCTATATCCAACATAACGCATGAAAGGGATTCGTGGTAACGAACGGCTCTTTGAAAATCCTTGGAGATCATCTCTTGAAAATACCGGTGGTTATACAGGCCTGTCAGACCATTATAATTGGCCATTTCTTTGAGCTGTCGATTCCTCTCTTTGAGACTTTCGTGAAGCTCCCTGATCTGCAGGTGAATATTAACTCTGGCCATCAGCTCACCTTCGTCAAAGGGCTTGGTAACGTAGTCTGAGGCTCCCATCTTCAGACCTCGCACCTTGTCTGCCGGTTCAGACCTGGAGGTGAGCATAATAATAGGTATATCCGACGTAACAGCCTCTTTCTTGATTCGTTGACAAACCTGGTATCCATCCATCTCTGGTAGAATCAGATCCAGAAGAATCAAATCAGGATGTTCTGTTGCGGCATCCTGCAATCCGGTTTTTCCATCCTCGGCCAAAAGGACCTGATGGCCCTGCTTGCCGAGGATAGTCTTTGCTACATGCAATATCAGTTTGCTGTCATCGATTACCAGAATTCTTGCCATAGCTTATTAGCTCCGCTTCGCTCCGCAATTGGACGACCACTTCCCTGCTCGACTACTTAACGTCGGTGAGAAGAATAGCCGGGATATCTTCCGGAGATGCAACTGCATCCACAATGCCCCGCTCAATAGCCACCCGCGGCATTCCGAAAACAACACAGCTCGCCTCGTCCTGGGCAATGGTATAAGCTCCTGCCCCTTTCATTGCAGCCAGCCCGTCAACCCCATCCTTTCCCATGCCGGTCAATATTATGCCCACCGCATTTGGACCAGCGCTCTTCGCAACCGAGTGGAAAAGCACATTTATCGAACGGCCTACATCTATCGAGGGATCTTGTGTCAACGAGGTTTTGTCGAGCCGGATCATATAACTCTCTTCATTCCGTACTACCCGCATATGTCTTCCTCCGGGTATAATTAAGACCTCGCCCTGATCCACGCGGTCCATATCGCATGCTTCCCGCACATCAAAAGGGAGGATGTCGTTGAGCCTCTGAGCAAAGGCCTGAGTATATCCCGCAGCCATATGTTGCGCAATCACGATACCCGGCGGCTGAAAAGAGATGCCGCAAAGAAGCTTCTGAACTGCCATAGGTCCACCAATAGAAGCCCCGATGGCAATGAGTTTGTTTGCAATTGTATCCGGCGTTTCCCTGGTCTTTACCAGCGCCTTACGCTGCAGGATAATGGGTTTAACCTGTGCTTCACTTGCGCCCCGGATCTTGGTGACTATTTCGTTGCGTAATGATGTAAATTCTATTTCTGTGCCATAAGACGGTTTGGTTACAAAATCGACAGCTCCAGCCTCAAGAGCCTCAATAGTTCGAATGCTGTTTTTACGAGTATAGGAGCTGATCATAACTACTGGAATGGGGGAGTAACTCATAAGACGCTTTAAAAAGGTGATGCCGTCCATACGCAGCATTTCAATATCAAGGGTAATGACATCGGGCTTATCCTCAGTCATCAAATCCTTGGCTTCAAAAGGATCGGATGCAACTCCCATTACCTCTATATCCGGTTCTTTGGAAAGAATACGTCTAAGAGACAACTGCACTATCGGAGAATCATCTATAATAAGTACGCGTATCGGTTTCATATATTAAAATAAAACAACTGAATCTGATGGCTCAGCCACTCTTTTATGGAAGACCAGGCTTTTATAGGCCCTCTCGTTAGCAAGAATTTTCTGATTTTTTTCCGCATCAAACCGTTTCAACAAAACTTTTGCCGTGTCTGTAAAAAAGAAAATTGTTCTGCCGCTGTATCCGCCCAGGTCTTCACTTTTAACAGGCATCCCCTCCAGTTCAAGAAACTTCTTTGCAAAACGGATGTTCGACCCTGTTACATCACCGTCACCTCTTCGGAACTTTAGAACGTTTCCCCCGCCAAATATCTTGGCTGCAAGATTCTCTCTCCTTGCCCCATGTTTAATGAGTTCTCCGATGAGAAGCTCCATAGCATACATTCCGTATCGTCCCACTTCTGATGTGAGGATTTCATCCGGATGGATCATGCCAGGGAGGAGGTAGTGATTCATTCCCCCAATCTTTTTTTCAATATCATAAAGACAGACGGAAATGCACGACCCTAAAACTGCATAAAGGATTTCTCCATTTTTTGAAACAAAATATTCTCCTGATCTGAGCATGATCACGTTTTTTTTATACTTTTCATTGTAAAATCGCTTCACAATCTCATCCCTTTTTACGATAGATCGCTCTTCCTATCAAAGCAAAGCGATCATCGATTCCAAAAAGCGACTCGGAAAGACCGAGACACAAGCATCCTTTTGGTCCAAGAAGGTTGTAGAATTGATCGGTAACTTTCTTCTTTGTCGCGGAATCAAAGTATATCATTACATTACGACAAAGAATCAAATCTATGGGTCCTTTAAGCTGGTTTATAGACATCAGAAGATTGAGTCGTCTGAAAATCAATGTCTTTTTCAGACTCTCTTTGATCCGAAAGACCTCCTCGCCCCCTCTGCTCTCCTTGTGAAAGTACTTTGTAAGATAAGCGGGCGGAACCTCGGCAACCTGGTCACCTCTATACCTTCCGAGGTAAGCGATCTTAAGAGAACGAGTATTTGCATCAGTGGCCAGGATTTTGATATCCCAGGACATATCCACATTGTCCATTTCATAAATAAGCATGGCCAGGCTGTAAGGTTCCTGGCCGGTGGAACATCCGGAAGACCATATTCGAATGCGCTTTTTTTCTATTTTTCGTTGAATTACCTCTGGAAGAATGCGCTTGCGCAGAATCTCAAACTGCTTCTCACCCCTGAAAAAGCTGGTCTGGTCGATGGTAATAATATTGACCAGACGCTGCAACTCTTTTGCCCCCTCTGGCTTAAGAATATAGTGATAGTAATCAAAATAAGAGGAAAGACCCAGATCCTGCAACCGGCGAGACAGCTTCAGGCCAAGTAACTTTCTCTTCTCCTGCCGAATGAAGATCCCAACCTCCCTCTTTACAAGGCTGCGGAACAAATCAAAGTCTTTTTCGGATATTTCCGAGAGTATTTTATGCTGCATCTACCAGTTCGAGTTCTTCAGGACTCAGCAGACGATCCATGTCCAGGAGAATTATCATTTCGTCTTGCTTTTTGCCGACCCCCTTCAAGTATTCCCTCTGGAGGTTCGATGGAAGGTTTTCTGTTGTTTGAAACTCTTCCTGAAGAATCTCCAGCACATCCGAAATTTCGTCAACTATAACGCCCATAATCCGCCCGGAGATTTCGACAACAATGATCACATGAAACCTTGTATATTCCATTGCAGGAAAGTTGAACTTTTCCCGCAAATCAAAGACAGGAATGATGGCGCCGCGCACGTTGATGATTCCCTTGATAAACCCTTCCACTTGCGGCAGAGGAGTGATCTTGCGATAGTTTAAGACCTCTTTTATTTTGAATATTTCAATCCCGAAAAGCTGCTGGTTTATTGAAAAGACAACATGTTGGGTTCCGGCCATTAGAATTCCTCAAATCCTCCTTCAAACTCTTTTTCCAACAAATCTTCGTTCAGGTCATCCACAGGTGGTTTGGCTGCCATATCCTCATGCAGCGGGGTGGAAAGAGCTTCAGACTTCCGGCGATTCTTGTGAACCGGCAGCGGGTCATTGTCCCCAAGGATAAACACCCCAACTATATTATGGAGTTCCTGTGCTTTTTCCGTGAGCTTATGGGTCTCCTGCGAAAGCTCTTCCACAAAATAGGCGTTCTTTTCGTTCACATTGCTCATCTCCTGGGTCCCATCGCTAATCTGTTCGATTCCCTTCGAGCTTTCCTCATTTCCCAGGCTGACCTCTCCCAATGCATCTGAGACCTGCCTTGATGTTTGCACAATCTTGGTAAAACATTCTTTCAGTTTGTTCACCCACTGCTCGGTCGCGGTCACCTTGCTTATAATTTCCTTGACCAGTGTTTGAATGTCCTTGGATGCAGCCCCGCTCCCTTTTGCAAGATTCCGTATCTCGCTGGCTACAACCGCAAATCCACGCCCTTGTTCTCCTGCGCGAGCAGCCTCAACAGCCGCATTGATGGATAACAGATTCGTCTGGAATGTGATTTCATTGATCAGTTCCACCATCTCGACGATCTTCTGGCTCGCACTTGACATCTCAACCATTGCATAAGATGTCTTTTCCACCTCCTCTACCCCCTCCTGGGCCACTTTCACAGCATCTTTGGAAAGGGAATCCGCATTGCGGGTATTTGTCAGATTTTCAGTAATATTTGAGACCAGTTGTTCCAGAGTGGCGCTTATCTCCTCCATGGCTGATGCCTGCTGCTGGGTCCGCTGGGAGAGACTCTGATTTCCCTCAGAGATCTGCGCAACTCCTCTGATTACCGGAACAATGTGATCCTTGACCTGGGCGATCAAATTCACTACACTGTCGAGCGTCCCATTGATCCTTTTGGTCATCACATCCATGGCATCTTCGGCATCTTCTGTTCCGGAGAGAGTTCCACGCATGGTGAAATCGCCCTTGGCTACCAGACTGAGCATCTTGGAAAGGTCATCTACCTTCTTCTCCAGCTCCTGTTTGGCTTTGCCTTCCCGGAGATATGCCTCCTGAAGACTCTTTTCCGCTTCTACCTCGGCAGTCAGATCGCGGATGATCTCAAACGCCCCCAGGACCTTTCCTGAAGAATCCTTTAGAATGGAAGAGATGTACATCGCCGTGATCTCATTTCCCTTCCGATCCGTCAGAGTCATACGTTTGCCTTCCGCAATTTCGCCGGTATCCAGGGCCTTCTTTACAGGGCAGTCCTTCTCACAGGCAGAGCTATAAAACACTTCATGGCATGGCCTTCCTATAGCCTCATCCAGTGACAGTCTGGACATGCGCGCTGCATTTTCGTTAATAAAGGTCACTTTCATTTCCGGATCGACCATGAAAAACGGATCGACGATCCCAAGTTTTAAGCTGTTGGCGTATTCCATCCGGTCGCGTATGCTCTTTACCATCTGGTTGAAGTTGCGGGACAGGCTTCCGATCGAGTCTCGACTATCATCGACAGCTTCCACCGTAACATCTCCGGCAGCCACCCGGCTGGTTTTTTCTTCCAGCAGTTGAATCCGCCGCGAAACAAGCCTGGAAAAGAAGAGATTGATAAAGACCACCAGCCCTATGAGCGCGGCCGCAAAATAGATAATAAGCCTGTTCTTGGTATAACTGATGACAGCAAACAGATCCTTGACAGGCTGTTTGATGATCATTGCGCCAAGGACCTTTCTGCTGGATCCATGACAGTGGTAACAGGATGATTCATTAAGAATCGGCTTAATGGTTACCAGAAAAGGATCTTCGCCCTCTGTTTCGGGAAAGGATATTCCCGGAGCTTTGCCGGTCGCCAGCGCTTCGGCCAGGGCCTTGCGCGACTCATTTCCCTGAAGATATTTTTCCATGTTGCTGTCAATGCGTTCTTTTTCCGATGTATAGGATATATTCTGGTAAAAGTCTGCGATGTAAACCTGAACGCCATCCATATGCTCTTTTACGTCCTTCATCTGTTCCTTTATTGTTTTTTCGTCCCCCATTGACATGGGGAACCTGATGGCGCTGTAAACGTTGTCCAGTATGTGATCTGAAAACTCCGACGCCTGGTCCATGGCGGTCTTTTTGTGGATTACAAGGCTTTGATAGAAACTTGGCCCCATAAAAACAGACACAACCAGAATAGTTGCAACGAATATCTTGGTTCGCATCTTCATGTTTTTTAAAAGCTCATGAATCGGATTTCTCATTAATCTCACCTCCAGTTCAGTGGGAACCGGCATAAATTACCGGTTTGTAACGAAAAGCCCCTACTCTTTCCTCGGTATGGCATCTATGACAAAGGTCTATGGTCAGCTCCCCTCTGATTCGAGCCGGGTCCTGTGTATCAATATGGAGTTTGCCCGGGCCATGACAGACCTCGCATCCTGCATTTTTGAGTTCAGGCGTCTGCTCCAGATCAATAAAACCACCCGGCTCGCCGTAAGCAGTAGTATGGCAGCCATAGCATCCCCTGATTTCATCGTCGGTGAGACCCTTTTTCATCTTCTCTACACTCTTAAAGGAACGGCTTTTCCTGGCATGACTCAGAAAGGACTCGTATTCTGTTTCGTGGCAGGATCGGCATGATGCAGATCCAACATAAACATTTGTTTCCTGTTCCTGCGCTCCTACAGGCAAGGAAAAAAGAAAAACCAGCAAAATGCCGCGCCATTTTTTTGCTTTCATACTTCACCCCCCAGCAATAAATGTTTAAAAAAAATTTCCTCGAGCCCAAGCAGGTCGAGGACAATAGCCACAGATCCATCTCTCATGATAGTGGCGCCTCCCACTCCCCTGACACTCCGATAGTGTGATTCAATGCTCTTGACTACCACCTGATAGGAAGCAAGCACTTCGTCAATAAGGATTCCGAACTTTTGTCTTCCGGTATCAAGAAAGACCGTAGCCATCCCCGTGCGGTCGTTCTCCGGCGCAATCGTCCCGTAGACACGGCATAAACTCATAAGGGGAAGATACTCTCCCCTGAACCGGTAGACTTTCTCATCTGCGCCAAAGGTTCGCATACGTCCTGCATCAAACCTTCCTACTCCCATTATCCCCCAGAGAGGCACCAGATAGGATCTGTCCTGATCCCGTACGTGCAGGGCATCGATGAGGGTAAAGGTCAGAGGAATAATTAGAGTGAATACAGTTCCCTTTCCCTTTTTCGTCTCGATCTGTATTGACCCTCCGACCCGTTCCACCTGTGTCTTAACGACATCCATGCCAACCCCTCTTCCGGAGAGTTCGGTCACACTGGATGCCGTAGAAAAACCTGGGTGGCAGATGATCTCTATAAGGGTGTCATTGTCGAGCTTTTCACCTGCTTTATCGAGACCCATTTCCAGAGCATGGTGGCGTATTTTTTCCATATCAAAACCATGGCCATCGTCAGAAATTTGTATGAATATCTTCCCGCCCTTCTGGTAGGCTTTAAACTCAATTATTCCTTCCGCTGGTTTTCCCGCCGCCACTCGCTCTTCAGGCGACTCTATACCGTGATCTACACAGTTCCGAACCAGATGCTTTAATGGATCTGCGATATATTCGATTACCTCTTTGTCTAATTCCGTATCAACGCCGGATAGAATGACCTTTATCCGCTTTTTTTGATCATAGGCGGCATCCCTGACGATCCGCTGAAACCTGCGGAAAGTTCCTTTTAGAGAAAACATCCGAACGCCGGCCACCCGCTCCTGGAATTCACGGTTCACCTTGAACAGGGTTTTAATCTCTTGTTCGATTTCATCCCTGGAAAGAGAGTCTTCTCCGACAAGAAAACTCTGCACTCTGGAAAGACCAATCCCGATTTCCTCGGCAAGATTGATTAGACAGTCAATCTTTTCCGCATCTACCCGCAAACTTGTCTTTCTATAGACAAAACGGCTTTCTTGCTGCAGGGAAACTACCTTATGAATCGCTTCTTTATCAATTTTTCCTTCATCTACCAGAATTTCTCCCACCTTCTTCTGCTTGCCAAGAGCGCTTTCCAAATCTTCTCTGGTGATTCCCCCTCTTTCGATAAGCGCTTCGCCCAGAGGCATCTCTCCTAATTGAAGATCGACTCCCTCCCTGTAGCGGTCGGTTATCTCCTCAATTACGATCTTATTTTCATCCCTGACAAACATGAATACATCTTCGACTTCCCGAATAGATGCAGTGGTCTTCAGAATGACCCGCCAGGAAATGTAAAGTTTATAAAAATCCATCTCTTTATAGCCGGGAAGTTCGGAAGTGTCCGCCACCACTTCCACACATTCTCCCAGCTCTGTCAGATTCAGCAGTAGAAGAAGAGGATCATGGCCGAAATTGAAGAGGTCTTTTCTAAACTTAAGATCGATATGATAATAACGCCAACTCTCGTCCTCAGCAGAATCAGGGACTGCTTCCCTGATCGCTTCCTCAATCGCTTTCTCTTGCCCGGAAACCCCCTCAATGCCTAAAAAACGGTTCAACTGGGCCTTGCGAGTATTTAAAGTATCAGGATCAACATCCTCACCACCAGCGTGCCTGTCCACCATGGAGCGTATAAAATCGACATCCTCCAGAAGAAAGGAGATAAGCGGTCTGGTCACGGAAAGTTGATTATTTCTGATCCTGTCCAGAAGGTTTTCGATAATGTGAACGTATTCGGAAAGAGCATTAAACCCCACCATGGCGGAACCACTCTTTAAGGTGTGAATTGCCCTAAAAAGTTCTTCCAGGTCGGACCCTGGTCCAGGAGCAGCCTCCAGACGCAGCAGGCTTTCTTCTGATTTTTTGAGCAGATCCTCTGTTTCAGCAAAAAAGATCTGCAAAGTCTCTTCACGTTCGTTCATCGGTCCACACCAGTTTTTTTATTACCCACAAAAATTTCTCAGGACGAAAAGGCTTCACCAGCCAGCCGGAGGCCCCTGCAGCTCTGCCCTTTTCTATCATCGATTCTTCCGATTCTGTGGTAAGAACAAGGATAGGAAGAAAGCGAAAATCGCCTTTCTTGACTTTTTTTGTGAAAGCAATGCCGTCCATTCGAGGCATGTTGACGTCGGTGATAATCAGGGAGGGGATCTGCCCTTCTTCCTTCATGTTTGACAGCTTTTCAAAGGCGTCTTTTCCGTCCTTAGCTTCAATTACTTTGTATCCGGCATTACGAAGGGAAAAAGAAACCGACGACCGAAAGGTAGGGGAATCATCTACCACCATGATAAGCCTTTCCATATTCCTCCAATCAACTAATCAACGAATTTTTAAGATCGCTTATTTCCAGAATCTTTTCCAGTTCAGGAGACAATTCCAGCAGGTTCCATTCGGTCTCGGGTTTCAATGCCCTCCTGAATGCGATAAGGAGCTGCAGCGACGCAGTGTCTGCAAATGTTACATCTGCCATACAAATGGAAATTTTTTTTGCGCGAACAAAAGAAGTATCAAGAAACCTCTTCAGATACTCAACACCATGTATGGTCAACTCTCCTTTAAACCGGAAAATACCTTCGGCATCCTGGCTTACAGTAAACTGCGGCATCTCCATTTTTTAGCCACCTTTTTTCGAAATCTTCTAAGCATCTAAAATATAATAATAAAATAAAAACATCAAGGTTTTTCGTAATATTTTAAGCACAAAGTCAGTTCGCTTTGCTTAATAACTCGATTGCCTTCTCAACTATATTTCCAGACGTAAACCCAAACCTTTCCATAACAGCCCCGCCGGGCGCTGAAACTCCAAAGCCGGTTATGCCGATTATCGCGCCGCTGGTTCCAACATACCGTTCCCATCCCATTGGAATGCCTGCTTCAACGGCAATGCGCTTTTCCACATCCGGCAACAGGACTTTATCCTTATATTCCTGCGGCATTTTTTCAAAAAGTTCCCAGCTCGGCATATTTACCACTCTGACCTGAACACCCTTTGCAACAAGACTATCGGCGGCTTCCAGCGCTATATGCACCTCCGAGCCTGAGGCTATCAGGATAATATCGGGTCTGCCCTCTGAGTCGGACAGAATATAGGCGCCATTTGCAAGCCCTTCTGCCAGGCCATATCTTGACCTGTCTAATACAGGAAGCTTCTGGCGGCTCAGGATCAGGGCTACAGGACCATCAACGCTCTTCATCGCAATACGCCATGCCTGGGCTGTTTCCACGGCATCCGCCGGCCGGATTAAAGTCAGCCCGGGGATAGCCCTTAAACCGGCTATATGCTCAACCGGCTGGTGTGTTGGGCCATCTTCGCCAACCGCAATACTGTCATGTGTAAAAACATATATTACAGGCAGCTTCATCATAGCGGCGAGCCTTATTGAAGGACGCATATAATCCGCAAACACAAGGAAAGTGCCACCATAGGGCCTCAAGCCCTTATGAATCGCCATGCCGGACAAAATAGCCCCCATGGCATGCTCCCTGACGCCAAAACGGATATTCCTGCCATTATACATGTTTTTTTGAAAATCATGGGAAGATTCGATAATTGTCTTGTTTGAAGGAGCGAGATCGGCTGATCCACCAATAAGAGAAGCGACTTTTTCTGCAATAGCATTGAGCGCCTTGCCGGATGCGGCCCGCGTTGCAATGGAGCCCTCGAAATGCGGGAGATCCGCAGCCCATCCATCTTTTAACCTGCCGCTTACAGCATCTGTCCATCTTTCTGCAAGATCGGAGTATTTATCCCTGTAGATCTCGAATCTATCCCGCCATTTTGATTCTGCTTCCTTTCCCGTGGCAGTATATTTTTTGAATATATCAAGAACCTGCTCAGGCACGTAAAATGTATCTGATTCAGGAAAGCCCAGTCTTTGCTTTGCAAGCCTGACCTCCTCTTCACCAAGGGGAGAGCCATGGGCATCTGCCGAGTCCTGTTTGTTTGGACTGCCAAATGCAATATGTGTGCGCAGCATAATCAGGGAAGGCTTATCTGTTTCCTCCTTTGCCGCAATGACAGCATTATAAATCGCATTTAGATCATTTCCGTCATCAACCTGTTGCACATCCCAGTTATATGCTTTAAACCTCCGGGCAACATCTTCTGTAAAGGATATATCCGTGCCCCCTTCGATAGAAATTTTGTTATCGTCATAAATACAGATCAGTCTGGAAAGACCAAGATGGCCGGCAAGGGATGCGGATTCCGAGGTAATCCCCTCCATCATGTCTCCGTCGCCGCACATTACAAATGTATGGTGATCCACAATCTCACAATCAGAGCGGTTATACGTTGCCGCAAGGTGCCGTTCAGCCATTGCCATGCCAACTGCATTGGCAAAACCCTGTCCCAGGGGGCCGGTTGTTGTTTCCACGCCCGGAGTATGCCCGAACTCAGGATGTCCGGGAGTTTTGCTGCTCATCTGTCTGAAATTTTTTATATCATCCAGGCTCAGATCATAACCTGAAAGATATAGCAGACTGTAAAGAAGCATGGATGCATGACCCCCGGAAAGCACAAACCGGTCCCTGTCCAGCCAGTCCGGATTGTTTGGATTGTGTTTTAAAATCCGCGTCCAGAGCACATATCCTGCTGCCGCAAGCCCCATCGGCGCGCCCGGATGCCCGGAATTAGCCTTTTGAACAGCATCCATGGAAAGCGCGCGGATCGTATTTACGCAAAGTTCATCTGCTTCAGACCAATTATCTACCATACCTGCTTTGTTCATCTATTTTTTCTCCTTATATTAATTGATGAATTCGTAAAAAGTCAGATTCGTCGAATGTGTCATTTCGACCGCAGGGAGAAATCTTATCTTTTCAATGCGTTACAGACCAAAGATTTCTCGTTTCACTCGAAATGACAGGCCAGAGAGACTTTTTACGAGTCTATCAAGGTTGATACAATTGTTTAATTTTATATGCAAGGATTTTGATAATACAGATCTGGATGGAGGAAAAAACAAGCCGGATAAACTCGTCTTTGTTAACTTATTCCTACAACGACACTTATCATTTCGACCCGCCTGCCAATGCTTGGCACTGGCGGGCAGGCCGAAGGGAGAAATCCTTAACTATATGTTTTTGTAGTAAGATTTCTCGTCGCTTCGCTCCTCGAAATGACATCTAAATGGTAACTAACGTTGTAGGGTTATTGCATTTGCTAAAATATTAGTATATGCACAACGAAAAGATGAACAGTGGTGGGAAAAATAGAAAGGAGAGTTAAAAATCATTATTCTTGATCTGGTTTTATTTGCTGCAGGATCGCTGATTCTCTACTACGGAGCTGAATGGCTTGTAAAAGGGGCTTCGAGTCTTGCGAGAAGCGCGGGCTTAAGTCCGTTAGTTATCGGCCTGACGATTGTCGCCTTCGGCACCTCCGCTCCTGAATTTGTTGTAAGTATTGTTTCCTCCATTCAAAATAAAAGCATGATCGCCGTGGGAAACGTTGTGGGAAGCAATATCTGCAACATTGCCCTTGTTCTTGGCCTTACATCTGTTTTCCGGCCCCTGTCATGTCACAGATCGGTCATCAGGAGGGATATACCGATTATGCTCAGCATCTCAGCATATCTGCTGCTTATCTCTTTTGATTCAAATCTCGGCAGGTTTGATGGGGCCACTCTGTTTTGCGGAATTATCCTTTATACATGCTTTAACTATTATATTGCGGTAAAGGAATCTAAAAATATACCAGTCTTAAACAGTGTAACTTCCAAATCTGCTGCAAATAAGATTGATTATATCTCCGGGCCGGGCCGGATCGTCTGGATCGTGGCCGGAATAGCCGGTGTGGTTGCGGGCGCGGAAATCGTCGTCAATGCCGCAATCAGCATTATGCATACATTTGGTATAAGTGAAAAGTTTATCGGACTTACAGTAGTGGCATTAGGAACTTCACTTCCGGAACTTGCCACTTCCGTTGTAGCGGCAATAAAAAAGGAGATGGATATCAGTATCGGCAACCTTTTGGGAAGCAATGTTTTCAATATACTCGGAGTGCTTGGGGCAGCCTCTCTGATAAGGCCTATCCAGATCCCGGGAGGGTTTATTGGAAGCGGTTTATTAATCGATTATATGGCTATGATTCTGATTAGTTTTCTTCCCTGGGTAATGATGAGAAAAACAAACACAGTTATGAGAAGAAACGGAGTTGTTCTTTTATTCTGCTATGTTGGATACATCGCTTATCTGACAATTAAGGCATTGTAACCAGCCTATTCACCTGCTTGTGGGAACCAGAGACTGATGTCTTTCAGGAATTTCTTCTTGTAATAAGCTGTTTTTGCGGGGTTGCCCATTATCATATCCAGTTGCCTTGTATGCATTGTAAGATAGCCAAGCGCTTTAAGACGTTTTAATGTGGAAAATTGATCATATGCTGCGATAGTTGCGTTCATATAATCTTCATATATTTCAACCTGAAAATCATACTTGACTAAGATGTCTTTTATAAGCTTCATCCTGCGGAATTTTCTGTTATGATCTGCAGCGCCACCCTTAAAATAAAATTTTATGTAATTTTCTCCGGATTTGTCGCTGACAAAGGTCTGCACAACCGAATAATGATAGCCGAACCGGCAACTGAGATTGCAAAAGTTTTTTGAAATAATAGCGCAGTCGTTTTGCGTATAACTGGACTGACTTGATGCGCACAGATCACGATTCATGGTAGATTCAACCATGATGGAAATAAACCCTCTGGTATCTACCGGAGGCGGGCCGTCCCATTCTACCGCGGTCATTCCCTCCCAGAGGGCCATCATCGGGGCTGATGCTATATTTGCAAGTCTTACAGTATCTTTTTCCATTGATCCTTTTAAGCCATCGCCCAGGTCAACAATCCACCACTGCGCTGGAACATCATTTATAATCAGTCTTTTCCCTGCACTGATTCCCCTGCTGTTTTTGCCGGAATCAAACATTTCCTTTACAGCCTTTTCATGGCAGAACCGGGTGATGTCGTGATATGTCTGGCAGCCATCAGGCGTAAAATCATCGCCTTTTGGATCAGTAAGATTTAGCGGGGTGATATGCTTTAGCGTTCTTTTAAGCGTTATATAAACAGGGCTCCCTTTAATTCTACTGATGCCTCCTGCGGGCGACTCTCTTAATAATGCTTCGGCTTTTCCCTCATAGACTTTCCGCGCATAGGTATCAACTGTGATTATTGTTCCATTTTTAATTCTGTCGGTAGCTGCAAGCGTATCAAAAAGCGCCGGGATGCCGAATTCTCTTGTAACTGTGGCTAAATGACCGGCAATTCCTCCGCGGTCGGTTACCACCGCAACAGCTCTGTTTAGTATTGTGGTCCACTGAGGCAAAGAGTTTTTTGTCACCAAAACAGCGCCCTCAGGAAATTTGTAAATTTCTTCGGCAGAGTTCACAATAAATGCCGGCCCGCAGGCCACACCTGGGCTTGCCGCAACGCCTCCATTAAGTATTGTATGATTATTAACTTTTATGGCTAAGGTATCTTTAAATTCATTATCTTCTTTTCTTACCTGTTTCAGTGGACGGCTCTGGAGTATCCTGACCAGACCTTCTTTTTCTATAGCCCATTCGATGTCTTGAGGAGTTTTAAAGTGATTTTCAAGGATAACTGCCTGTTTTGCCAGAAACTGCGCCTGTATATCCGTGATGGCCGGCGCGTATTTCTCCGGCTCAGGCAATTCGACAGTGTGCAGTTCTTTGTTGGAGAAAGTTAAAATTCCCTGATCTTTGACATGAATTTCTTTTTTAAGGATTTTAATTGTCGGTTCCCTGGAGGCTACAAATAAATCAGGTGATATGCTGCCCTCAACCGCTGATTTTCCTAATCCAAGAACCGCATTTATGAATATCTGATTGTTGTGAATGTCACCGGGATCTTTCGAATACATGACGCCGCTGGAGACAGCTTCAACCATGGCCATACATCCGACGCACATAACAATATCTTCGTCCCGAAAGCCCTTGTTAAAACGGTATGTAATGGCCTGAAGGGAATATTTGCCGGCAAGAACTTTTTTATATGAGTGAATCAGTGTGTTATAGCTGACATTAAGTTCTGTGTGATATTGACCTGCAAAAGAAGATTCTTGGCTGTCTTCACCTAAGGCACTGCTGCGCATTGAGACTTTGACATCTTTTTCTGTTTTTTCTTCCAGACGTCTGTATCCATCAAGTATTGCCCCTTCAAGTTCCGGATGAATTGGTGATTGCATGATAAGCTTTTGTATATTTGAGCTGGCCATTCCCAGCATTTTTATATCTTCAATATCAACAGACTGAAGCTGCTGGTTGATGTTTTTTTGAAGGTCGCCGTGATTCAGGAACAGATGATATGCAGAGGCAGTAATAACAAAACCATGCGGAACGTTAAGGTCTGTCAGGTTCACAATTTCGCCTAAATTAGCCATTTTACTGCCGGTGTGGTTTGCGCTGTCTTTATTTATCTCTTTAATTGATAGTACCGGTTTACCCTCAATCGACTTTTCCCTTTCCTCCAGTATTTGATTTATTTTATATTGAATATCAGCTAAAGCATAATAAAGCTTTTCATAACGACGGCCTGAAATCTCGTTTATTTTTTCAATTAGTTGATATATACTCACTGAGATGGAAGTGCAGTGTGCACGAATGAATTCCATGCCGAATCTATGGTCTCCGCGAAGCGCCAGTTCCATCTCTGACATGATCTCAAGTATTGCACTATTTATGCTTAGAAAACTTTTAAAGTTCCAGTACTTGGTTTTGAAACGGGAACGTATGGCATCATCCGGCGATTCTTCAGGATTGGGGCTTTTCTGCTTTTTCCCCCAAAATATTTTTTTTATTGCCTGCCTTAATCCAAACATAATTACTCCAAACTTCAGTTTAGCTATGAAACACCAGTTTCATATTGAAATTTATTAACCGGTGTTTGGGTTTGTGCTCTATTAGAGGATTGTTGTCTGTAAAGACTACATGTTTGTGTTGCCGCCATATAACTCAGCGGCTTTATCAATATCAATAATTTTTATCCCTCGAACGTAGTCCCGCGTTTCATACCTGGCAATATTCTGCAGCTTTTTGATGATCTTCCCCATCCGGCGAGCGTTCTCCATGATGCCCTCTACCTCGCTGTACAGGGCATCATGCCCTGATATAATTTCCAGCATATCATCAAAATGTACATATAGCGCCTGCATTGGCTGGCCTAGTTCGTGACAGACAGCCGCAGCCATTTCAAGAACCCCCTCTAATTTCTCTCTCTGAATTCGCTCCTGCTCTGCCTGCTTGTGGTCGGTAATATTATGGAATATTTCTACTACACGCTCTATATTTCCGTCTTCCGCAAAAAGAGGAAAAGCATAGATTTCGACATTTAGTTCCTCCCCCTTACTACCCCTGTGCACCTGCTCCACTCGTATTGGTTTGCCTGTGTTACATACTGCAGTTGCAGGACAGGAATGCTCGGACTTTGAACAAGGTTTATCAAATCCGTGGGTTACCTCACAGCAAGTACGACCGATAACCTTTTCCCGGTTGCCACCATATTTTCTTATAAAGCCGTCGTTCACATCTTTGATAACAAAATTGCGGTCAATCACCATAAGGTCCTCGTACATACCAATCGTAATTTGATCCAGATAGTATTGTAACTTACGGAGCGCTATTTCTACCTTCTTGTGCTCAACCGCTTCCTTTTCTAACTCCTTGACCTTTTGTGCCAGTTCCTCATATGTAGGCTTATACGCCATTATAACATCTCCCGGAAACCTCCGCCGCACTGATTCGTTCTTCCTGTTCGGTCTTTCTTGCGTGACCTCTATCGATCTTGGAAATCAACTCTTCTATCTCACAAGGCTTTAAAATGTAGTCCAGGGCGCCACGTTTCATCGCTTCGACGCCTATTTCTACATTCGGGAGCGCCGTCAGCATGATGACTTCTGTAAGCGGCTTTATCCTCTTTATTTCACGTAACACCTCCAGACCATCCATCCCTGGCATTACTACGTCCAGCATAACTACATCAAAATTGTAGCCGCTGACTTTTTCAATAGCGTCCTGGCCGCTCACAGATGTAGTCGCGTCATAGTCACGTATGCTCAGGCGCTCAGCCAAAGAGTTTACAAATTTTTCTTCATCATCCACAATAAGAATCTTTGCTTTCATTTCAACACCTCGTTTTCATAACAGACTTTGTTCTACGTGGCCATCTCGTCAGGCAGTATAAGTAAAAGCTCTTCATGCTCGACATCGGTCGTAATTTCTGCGCACAATACCTCTATGAGGGCCTTTTCTTTCTCGGTTGGAAAGCTGCCCGCAGAAATCCCGGAGAGTTCTTTGAGCCCTGTGAACCGAATCCGGCCACCATTTTCCCACGTTTCGGCCACTATACTAACGGTCTTTGCTTCACCGGTAACATCCATAGCAAAATTCAGGCATAGCCACACCAGGTTTTGCAGGACAAAGGGGTTTGTTGTAACCTTTACAGGTTTTACGTCTGTCTTAACAGTCAGTGTGACGCCCTTGAGTAAGAATAGCCTCTTGGACAACGACGCAACCAGCGCCAGCAGGTTGCATATGTCGATTCGTTGTTTGATCTCATCCATACTGTGGGTAAATTTATTCAAGGTATCTACGATGCTGTCGGCCCGCCTGATCTGCTCCACAATCCTTGTCGCAAGGGTTCTGATTCGTTTTGTATCAAGAGGAACGCCTTTGTCTGCCATGAGATATATATCTTCGACCAACCCTGCGCTTTCCTTCATGATAGCCAAAGAGTTTTTGGTCTCATGGGATATAGAGATACATGTCTTGGCGAAAAACTCTAATCCTGTCTCACTAACTGTATCATGTGTCAATCTCATGAATCATTTCCTCATATAGCGGTTACTTCCCGTAATTTCTGAACCAATACATCGATATTTAGCGGTTTTATGAGATAATACTCTTTTCCTATATCGAATGCCGCGGACTTGAAATCAGCCTTTGAACCATGGCCGGTTAGAAAAATAAACTTCATAGCAGGACACTTCGCCTGCAACTTATTTTTTAATTCAAGACCACTCATCAAGGGCATCTTCACATCAAGGACAGCAACGTTGAACGTGTCGATCTCCACCTGTGCCAATGCGTCCAAACAGGTAATAGCCCACGATACTTCAAAGCCCCGCAAGGATAATCGCTCTGCCAGGGTAGAGACCAGATGTTCCTCGTCATCCACCAGAAGTATTTTCATAATTTCTCCATCTTTTTGTTTCTTGATTTCAGCGGCAATTCAATATGAAATGTAGTTCCCTTTCCGATTTTACTATCTACTTCAAGAGTTCCACCCAATTTATGGACTAAAGAATATGTGATGGACAAACCTAGACCTGTCCCGCCTTCTTTCTTCTTTGTAGAGTAGAACGGCTCGAAGATTCGGTCAAGGTTTTCCTGGGAAATGCCACACCCATTGTCAGCAATGATGATGGAAATAAAAGTTGAGTTCTGTTTTTCCACCTTGATGTTCAGAATTCCGCCTTGATCCATGGCAGCGAAGGCATTATTTGCCAGGTTGAGAAAAATCTGTTGAAGTTTTCCCCTGTCACTTTCGATTACAGGAACATCACTCCCGACGTCCACTTTGATTGTAATGCCTCTGTAGTCAGATTCCTTGTCGAACAATCCAAGCACCTCATCAAGCAGTTCTTTCACATTAACCGGTCCGATGCTCACATCCATATGACGAGCAAAGCTTAACAACCGCATAGTAATTGTTCCACAACGCTCCACCGCTTTCAATATCCAGCCCACAAGGCTCAGCAGCTTCTCGTCCTTTGCATACATTCCCTTCAAGACAAACATGTCTTGAATGAGCCCGGCCTTTTCATTAATAATCGACAAAGGATTATTTATCTCGTGGGCTACCCCCGCCGCCAGCCGCCCAATGGAAGCCATCTTGTTCTCATATTCCAGCTTGTGCATTGCTATCAGCCTCTTTTCATCTGCCAGGTGTATTTTGTTGATAAGATGCGTTGTCACGCTAAAAATGGCTATAATCACCGCCATTATGCTCATCGACAGGAAGGCGAGTAGCGTCGTCCGAGTGCTGTACCATGGACCCATCAGGTCGTCTTTGGGCTTGACAACCAATAGGATGAACGGGGTGTTTTCGATGTAAGCATAGCCAACTATAAGCTGCTTTCCATCATCGGTTGTCACTTCCTCGACCTGTGTTCTTGCGGAGTACTCCGGCACAGGGAGAGTCATACGCTCCATGATTTTGCCGTAGTAGCGCGACTCTGTTTGCAACATACCGTTTCGATTAATAATAAAGGCGCTGCCATGCTTGCTCAATTGGAAGTCTGCAAGGAGGCTGTTAAACCGGACTGTATCAACGGTTGCGCGAAGAACATAGATTGATCCGTCCTGTGATTCGTGACTTACTGCAATCACCAAGTGCGGGACTTGACGATAACCAAGAAATACATCGCTCACGTACACGCCATGGAGCAGGACTTCTTTAAACCACCACTGTCCACTGTAGTCCACACCTTCGAGTTTGAATGGCCCTGTGTAGGCTATCTGTATGCCCGCGCCGTCTATGACCCCAAGGTCGGTAAAAGCCTCCTGAAAGACTACCTGCAAGTCCTCCAGGTATCTGTAAAGTTGAAGAGGCTTCCTTAGGTCTTCAAAGGAGCTGCTCCGAACAATGAACTTTAGTGCGGCTCTATGTTTCGCCAAGAAGAAAGTCACGGATCGCCGAGTGTTCGAAACAACTCTGGCTGTCCGCTGAAAAAGTTCACGTTCCATAGAAGCCTTAGTTACCATAAAATCAAATATGCCGGCGCAAAGCACAGGAACAAGCGCAAACGTCACCGAGAACCCCACAACCAGCTTCCACATCCGGCGGTAGTCAAAGAGATGTTTGAATAGCCCTATTCCAGGATCTTTGTGATCCCAGAAGTATGGCTTTAGGCTTCTAAAGCTAATCATTGCTTGTTTGGTAATCCTTATTTCTTTTTCGCAGTCTTCTGTTTAATTGCCTCGTTCGCTCTTCTGAGTGTGTCGCTCAGGAATTCGATATTAACGGGCTTATTAAGGTATGCGAAGGCGCCAAGCTTCATGCACACCTCCTTGTCGGCCTCGGAGCCATGACCAGTGAGAATGATAACCTCAATGTTCGGTCGGGTTGCTTTCACCCGGCGCAAGACCTCGATACCATCAATGCCGGGCATCTTCAGATCCAAAATCATCACTTCAGGTTCGTCCTCAGCGATCAGATCAAGCGCCGACTGCCCATCGTAGGCCACGGCTGATCCGATGTCACGTATGATCAGGCGCTCGGAAAGCGTTTCCACGAACTGATGCTCATCATCCACAAGCAGAACCTTCGACGGCATGTCGAAATCGTGTTTTCGGTAGATGTCGGTTTTATAGTAGTTTTTGCCTACCGTAGTCTCCACGGATCTCACCCCCTCCACTTTCCTTACGATGGATTGCAACTCGTCTTCAAGACGGTGCAGCATGAGAACATGCTTGTTGATAGTCAAAGTCACATCACCGTTCTTTGCGTCCACCTCTACGCTGTGGCCTTCCCTGGCCAGGACAACCTCGACCTTTCCAGCAAGGAGAAAGTCGTCCACCGCCTTTCGCGATGCCTCTGTGGGGTTAAGAGCCCTTGAGTTGAGGTTCGTGACAATGAGCTCAACCACTTCTTTCTCGCTTTTCTTGTCCACAGGGATAACGATGTCATACAGCGACGTGTCCCAGGGATCAGTCTTGCCAAAGATTGTGTCAATCCATTTTGCCCGATCCATGTCTTCTTGACGGATCAATGCTGTGGATTCTTTTTCGGACAACCCGCCTTGCTGTTTGGCTGAGCGCTTCCTGAATTTCATCCCTGCGATCAGACAAACCCGGAGTACGTGACTAATCCGCATAGGAATAAGGAGCCCGGCAAACCCCAAAACCAAGAGATTGTTATCCCTCTGCAGCCTTTCGGCCAATGCCAATTTGAGTGAAGCGATTGAACGTTCCCATTCATGGGTGAACCGGTTGAATACCGATGTCTTTGCTGACAAAGCCCGTCCGATTTTGTCCTCGCTCAAACCGGAAAGCCCGCTTGCTTCGCCGATCAAATTTTTGTCGGTCACCAGGGTGTAATCGGTTTTTTTGAGTAGTTGCCGGACAACATCGTCCTCATTGCAAAAAGTCCCATGGAAAAGAGTAATACTTGACATAACAAACCTCCATTTTTTATCAAATGCCTATGTAAGAGGACACACAACCTTGAGCGGGCACAGTTCTTTATCATCGTTTTGGTGGGCATCTTCGTGCACAGCCCCAATAGCATCTTCCTTGTTCGGGTAGATATGGTCAGGGCCAATTTTCTCCAGTAAATGCGTGCGTTTGAATACAGCCATGACAGACTCATTAACTCCACTGAAAGATATGTCAATGCCAGCGCTTCTGACTCTGTCTACGATCAGAGATAACACTTCTTCGCCAGAAGCGTCAATGTCACTCATGCCGTCCGCAACTATGACAATGTGCTTCAGTTCCTTTTTTTTCATCATACGCTCTGTAATCTGATCCTCCAGATAACTGGAATTTGCAAAAAAGAGCGGGCCATCGAAACGAACCATGTCAACATAGGCACACTGTTTTAGCTTGAAGGCCAGCGAACAACGTAAGGCTTTGTCTTCATGCAGGGAAAGGGATGCTACAGTAGGTCGCATGCTCTTGTATAGAAACACCATGAGCGACAGCCCTACTCCCACCATGATACCCTTGTCTAAATGAGGCGCAAAAACCAAGGTGCATACAAAAGAGATAATGGAAATAACTCCGTCATACCATTGAGCTCTCCAGGCGTGAATGAACCCTGAAACATTCACAAGACCGATCACCGCCATCATGATCACGGCGGCCAATACAGCTTGTGGGAGATGATAAAGAAGCGGCGTAAAGAACAGCAGCGCAATGACAACAGCCAGGCTGGTAAACACACTGGATAATCCTGAAACCGCCCCAGCCTGGAGATTGACTGCAGATCTGGAAAAAGAACCGGACACTGGATAACTCTTGCCGATCCCGCCTAAGATATTAGCCAGACCCTGCCCAATAAGCTCCTGGTTGGGGTCGAGTCTTTGCCCGGTTTTTGCGGCCATTGCTTTGGCGATAGAAATGGCCTCCATAAAACCCAACATCGCTATTATCGCGGCAAAAGGCAAGAGGTGCAACATGATCTTAAAGTCAATCTTCGGAACAGATAGCGAAGGCAGACCTTTGGGAACAACGCTCACTACCGCGCCCCCACCCATCATGAGAAGCTTTCCCTCATCGAGAGATCTGTTGCCCACTTTGATTCGCCACGTGCGGCCATCTCCTTTAATTCCTTGTGGGAATTGCCCTTTGGGGTAGAACACCATCTTGCCATCTGATTCTTCAAGCCCCTCAAAAAACATGGTTCGAATCTTTGCCCTAAATTTATGGGTGTCGTGTTTTAGCCTTTGCATTTTTATCGAAATTACGGCGGAATCGTGTTTAGCATCAAGCACCGAAACATGGCTTCCATTACTCTCAGCTTCTTCCATGGCCATGTTTATTGCCGCCCTTTCTTCAGCCAATCGAGGCAAGCCATCAACTCTCTTGTTGAATTCTCCGATAAGCTCTTGCGTCTGGGCAGATCTGATCGCAGCGATATCCACGACAGCATTATGCTCAAAACCTGTAGCCCAGGAAATCAAGGTTGTGAGGACTACGGCAATAAGTACGTTAGGGAGTCTCGGCCCAATTCTTTTCAAGCCATACATAATAGCAAAAGCAAAAATGCCCATGGCCAGAGTAGGCCAGTGCGTATAATGAAACGCTGCCTGAAAGACGCGGATGATGGTTTCATAATGATGCGCAGCCTTGTCCACGTAAATACCGAACATCTTGGACAATTGGGACGATGCAATAATAATGGCGGCCGCGTTCGTAAATCCGTTGACCACTGGGTGGGAAAGGAAATTAACAACAAGACCCAGTCTCAATATTCCGAGGCTGAGTTGGAACGCGCCGACCAGCAGGGCCAGCAAGATAGCATACGCGATGTACCCCTCGGTTCCCGCCGTCGCCAGAGGCTCTAAGGACGCTGAGGTCATGAGGGATACGACTGCCACAGGCCCTGTCTGTAACTGTCGACTCGACCCGAAC
>JACKQG010001646.1_pt1 | contig 30434 bp, 22 predicted proteins | sample 8237621 | NCBI WGS metagenome assembly JACKQG01 (sample SAMN15677084, study PRJNA649215) | marine metagenome | biome: marine; feature: Black Sea; material: saline water; isolation source: suspended particulate matter (SPM) from the Black Sea western gyre | collected 2013-06-09/2013-06-10 | depth... | reverse complement strand
CGCCTGCCCCCCCCCCCCCACACGGTTAGCGGGTTTGCCCCGCCGGCCGGGGCCGTGTTTTCGATGGTTTTGAGGGCGCTCCCCACCCGCACTACCTAACAAAATCCCCTTCGGGGGGAAAAAAAAAGCCTGCCGCCCCTGTTTTCCGCCTCGCCCTTCCCCCGGCCAAAAAAAACTGTTACCCCTGCCGGCCAAACAGTATTTGTTTCCGGAACCGCCTCTATCGATGCAGATGGGGCCACTACGAATATAGACGATGCAGAGGGACAGATAAAGGCAACCATAGAAAACGTTCGTGCTGTTCTAAGTGACATGAAATGCATCGATGAAGACGTAGTGCAGGTCATAGCCTACTGCAAAACAACCGAGGTCGAGAAGACATTCAACTCTTTCAGAGAAACCCTCCCCTGGCCGTGGATAACGGTAATTTGTGATATCTGTCGTGAAGACCTGCTGTTCGAAATCGAAGCGACTGCAATGCCAAGAAAAAGGGCATAAAAACTCGACAATACGAAGCTGCTGAACGCAAAACTGACCGCGACCTGCATAATAGAATCGGGCCTTCTTATTCTACCGTCGCCTCCTCGTGCTGTTGCGTGTTCGTGCGGAATCTGGTTTGGCAGAGCCGGCTTGCCCCCCAACTCTCGACTTTGAAGTCCGGGGCCTTCTTGCCGGTGGTTTGGGCTGGGAGATATCGAGGCTCTGGAGGTGAGGCAGTTCGGTCCTAAGACGGGCGATGGCCTGCCCGCCGATAGGAATAGCAGAATTAATTTGAATGATATGCAGGGTTTTCAGGGGATACAGATGTGCAAGCCCACGCTCCGTTATCCGGCTGTCACCTATGAAAAGGCTGTCAAGCCTGCGCATGTTTGCCAGATGTATTAATCCGTCGTCAGTCAAATTGGCGCTGCCCCCAATCTGCAAATACTTAAGGTTCGTCAGCGAGGCGAGGTGCTTGAAGCCATCGTCTCCGATGCCGGGGCCAGTGAGACTGAGGTCTTCCAGGTTTGTCAATCCAGACAAAGACATCAGGTCGCTATCGTGATACGCGTCCCAGGTAAACACGACCTCATTACCGACTCTGGTTGTTTGATGCCGCATCATAATTCTCAAGCTTCTGAGTTTCTTAAGACCGGAGAGGTCAAGGCCCTCGTCATCCTGACGAATATCATAAACGGACAGACTCTCCAAACCAGCAAGCCTGTTCAAAGCATTCAATCCCGACATTGTTACGCTATCGGAGGAACCCCACGAGAGTTCCCGCAGCTTTGGCAGCCTGGCCAACTGCTTCAGCGTCTCATTATCCAATCCGGACCAGAAAGCAATGTGCAGAGTTGAGAGGTTCTCAAGATTCTGGAGCAGTTCAATTCCATTGTTCGTGAATCCGATCCCCCCAATACTCAATTCTTCGAGCTGGCGCAAGTTACTTATAGTCGCCAGAGCTTTGTCCGTCAGCGGTGAATTATCAATACCATTGACCGAAAGGTACTTCAGATGGCCAAGGTTTGCCAAGTGGTTGATACCGGCGTCGGTGAATCTATACGGCAGGCGCAAATCGTCGATGTTGGGCATGGTCGCCAAATGAGCCATCGTCGCATTCGTAAGGAGATTAACGTGTGTAGCATTCAGCCCTTTGAGTTGAGACATGGCCGTCAGATATGCGATGCCTCGATCCGTGATATTGTCCAACCAGCAAATACAGAGTCGCTCTAATGACCGGCTCTTTGAGAGCCGACGCAATCCTTCATCAGTTACATTGTGGGTATCAAGCCATAGCACTTTCAGCGAGGGCATCATCGCAAGATAATCCATGCCGCGGTCCGTGAAAAGCCCCTCCATACCAAGACGTAGATGCCTCAATGAACGCAATTGTGTCAGGGCCTTCAGACCGTCATCGGTCATCTTGGAATTGCCGTACAAGCACATAACCTCCAGAGATGCCAGTTTGCCCAGCGACCTCAGTCCCTCGTCGGTCATCCGGTCATGGAACACGTCAAGACTCTTGAGGGACTGGATTTTCGCAATCTCGGCCATCCCCGCATCAGTCATCCCCTTGGGCGTGGAAAGCTCTTCCAATTGAGGAAGCTGAGCGAGAGGCGCCAGGCCTCTTGTGCTCACTCGCACGCCGCCCAAGCCCAGTCTTCTCAACCCCGTCAGCCGAGCGACCAGCGGCATCAGGTCGTCGTCGAGAGCCGGGATGAATAAGAATTCCAAGCCGTGGAGATCGTCCGGACCGAGTGACTCCAGGGCCGTCCGGTAACGCTCCGGGCTCGCCCCTACTCCCCTGATAGTCAGGATAACTCGTTTTCCGGCCGGAATGTGGACATCACCCCGGGCACAAGAGAAGTTCTCACGCTCCGCATAAGTATATCCCGAGTGATATCCTTTGACCGTCTCGGGAATGACAAGGTCCTCATCCTGCAAATAGACCACACCAACCGACTGGTCCTGCGGAAAGTGCAGGACCCTGGTTGTGGCCGGCTCCACCATGGTCTGGACTCCCACCCTGCGGCCTGCCATGGCTCCGAACGGTCCAGAGGCCGGTTCCCTGGTCTGGGGCAGTTTGGTGACGGGCGATTCTGCGGCAGCTATCGCGCCCATCTTAGGTACAGGCTCGCGGGTCATTGCCATACCTCCAAAACGAGGGGACTGGACACCATCTTCCTGAGGTAAGGATTGGCCGCCGGTCTGCACCGGGGCTGACGTTTCTGCACGGGCGGTTAGCACGAGCACCGTCGGTGCGGTCAACAGGGATAATAGTAACACAACTGTCACGACTATTAAACTTGGTCGTTCGTAGAATTTTTTTCCCGGTTTCATAATGGTCTTTATCCTTTCTTCAATATTTTTAACCGGCCCGGCTACGGCCAACGATGGGACCGGCCGGGTCGATTGGTGCTCGGCAATTAATATCTCCACAATAGCGCTGCCGTAATCTTTGGCTTTAGCACCCAGGCAGGCAATTGCCATTTCATCGCAGCATTTTTCACGTTCGCCGCGAATCTTCTTATTCGCCCACCACACAAATGGATGGAACCAGAATACCGCCTGCGCGATTACCTGCAAAATATTGACCGCAGCATCGAAACGCAGGATGTGACCCAGCTCATGGCTTAAGACGTCTCTGCAATGCTCAATGCTATTGACTTTGATGAAGTCCGCCGGCAGATAGATCCTGCCACGCAGCAAGCCCCATACGAACGGCTGGCCTATACCTTCAACCAGCCAGACCTTCGGGAAAGTTTTCAAGCCAAGGCCCAAGAATAAGTCCTCAATCCCGGCTTGCAGCTTGGATGGAAGTGGTTTTCGGTCCCACCGAAGCCAGCTATTGGTCCGCAGTGCCTTTATCGCGGCAAAAAGGGCAAATACAGCCACTCCCGCAAGCCAGCCAAAGCCAAGCCAATGGCGAGTAGTGATAGTGAATCTTGCAGGTCTTTCTGCAACAGTTGGTGTTGGTGCTGCTACGGCTGGGATAGCCGGTGAAACAGTGGTCTCGGCTGTGGGTGTATCCGTAACCTCAAATACAACTGCTGGCATTTGAACCGGGGGGATTGGAACCGGCTCTGTTATCTTGTTCTGAGGCAAAACCGCAAGGGGTACTGTCAACAAAGGCGGTGCCAGACATTTAGCCAAGACAATCAGCCAGAGCAGGTAGCGAATATGTGCACTTCTATTTTTTAGCGCCAAATTTACTGCTGCTATTACTACTACCAGAAGTGCTATCTGCCAGCTTTGCGCAACCAGATAATTTGTGATTGGGCTTAAATAATTTTCCATTGTTACCACTCCGCACAAAAATTACTTGCTATTTTTCACCTGTTAATCGTTTGAGCTTTTCGATATCTTCGGCGCTGATTTTGTCATGCTCAGCTAAGTACTGCATAAGCGGAACAGGGTCGCCGCCAAATAGTCTGTCCAAAAAATCACCGACCGACCTCTTGATGACGTGTTCCCTCTTGACCGCGGGGAAAAAGACGTGGGCCTTGCCATTTATATTGTGTTTCACATAGCCTTTCTTTTCCAGCCGGCGCAGAAGGGTTTGAACTGTCGCATAAGCTATTTTCCTTTTGGCGGGCAGTTTATCACAAACATCCTGCACGGTTGCTTTGTCAAGCTGCCATACCAATCTTAGGATTTCTGTTTCAGATGGGCTTAAAGCAGGTAACTTATTCTGTGTCATAGCAGTCTCCTTTTACACTTGTATTTTACATTTGTACAACATTATATCGTACATTTGTACAAGTCGTCAATAAAAAATATAAATATTTTAAATATTTTTGTCGGCCAGTGGCATCCCGGAGTAACATTCAGCAGGGCCGATTATCGATTCCTCCAGGCCGCTATTTAAGAAATGCTGCCGGATACTTGTGCAAAGATGGCATTTACTCGCATAGACTTTTGCGTTTTGGTAACCCAGCCTGCCGGCCTCATCAAGCAGTCCAAATGGGCCAAAATTAAATAATGTCTTGATAAACTTGTTTACATCAGGGCCGAACTGCTTCCAAATATCCTCAAGTTTTGTTCGATTTACATTCCCAAAAATAATGCCGCTGCACGTACCGCTAAACACGTTTCCGAATGGGTCGACATGTACACCTTTAGCGCTAAGCAGGTCCGATTTGCAATTCACCGAAGCAAGTTTCTCTATCGGCTTTGAGGCTGCTAATTCAGCCAGCTTTCCGGCTGCCCGACCGGTAAAACGACAGGGATAATCTTTCATGGCGCTTATATACTTTTGCTCACGCTCAGCGGGTGATAGACTTTTCATTTCTATTGGGTCATCTAAATACTTCTGCCAGCGAACCAGCACCCGCTTGGCACCCAAAACTTCCGTCGCTATCGCGGCCAATCGTTGTATCAACTTTATATCAACATACTCCTGATGAAACGGATCTGCGCTGACCTTAAATCTGTTCATCCCAAGCTCATCGAGCCTTTTCAGCCGCTGCCTTATAACTTTTTCATTAGTGGCCCAGAAACCGTTTGTCTCTATCAAATCGACTTTTCCGAGGTTTTGATTACCTGCCTCTTCGAGAATTTCCTGCAGTCTTTCCCAATACAAAAACGGTTCGCCGCCGGTGATATGTATTTTGGCTCTATCGCCAGCGAGGATTTTCAGCGACTGCCAAGCGCTTAAAGCCGTATCCACAGGCATTAGGCCATTCTTCTCGGGGCCGCAATTATAATAGCAAAACTCACAGGCGCAGTTGCATTTGTAGGTCAGCAGCAGCCCGGCCGAACTCCAGAGCTTAAACTTAGGCTCATTACGCGCAGCATGGCTGTTATAAATATTTTCAGACAACTGGGTCATTACTTTTTTTCAGATGAATTTGAATCACCGTAATATCAGCCGGTGTTATACCGCTTATCCGAGAAGCCTGGCCGAATGTACTCGGCCTGAAAACAGACAGCTTCTCTTTAGCTTCCGCCCGCAGATGTGCGATGCGGTTATAGTCCAAATCTGTCGGGATATTCTTTTTCTCCAGAGTCCTGAAACCAGCCACCAGACGCTCCTGTTTAGCTAAATAACCCTCATACTTGGCATCAATAACAACTGCCTGAAGAACATCTTCAGCAAGATTCATATTCTTAATATCAGGATTCTCGGCCATCTTTTTCACAAGGATATTATGTGGCCGGCGAAGCTGGTCCCACAAACTTATCCCTTCCGAACGGTTATTTGTCAGGTAGCTCTTAAGTTTATCGATGTTCTCGAGTTTAGTCTGATATCTTATCCACCGTTTTTCGTCCACAAGCCCGACCGATTTGCCGATTTGAGTCAATCTTCTATCCGCATTATCAGCTCTTAAGACCAGCCGGTACTCAGCCCGCGACGTGAACATCCGATACGGCTCATCAAGCCCCCTGGTCAGCAAATCATCTATCATGACCCCGATATACGCCTGGTCTCTACCAAGTATGAGCGGCTCTTTGCCCTGGAGTTTTCTTGCCGCATTGATACCAGCCACAAGACCCTGTCCGGCCGCCTCTTCATACCCACTTGTCCCGTTTATCTGGCCTGCAAGAAACAGCCCAGAGAACTTCCTGGTCTCCAGATTGGGTGTTAGCTGGGTTGGTGGACAATAATCGTATTCTATCGCATAGCCGTAATGAATAACCCGCGCATTCTCTGTACCCGGTAGTAATTTGAACATTTGTTCCTGCACATCCTTAGGCAAAGAAGTGCTTAAGCCGTTGCAGTAGATAGTCGATTGTTCTTCGTCTTCTGGTTCCAGAAACACCTGATGCCGCTTCTTATCCGCGAAGCGCAAGACTTTTGTCTCAATACTCGGGCAATACCGGGGACCTGTGGAAGTTATTTGTCCTGAATAAAGTGGCGCGCGATGCAGATTTTCTCGGATTAGATTATGTATCTTTTCATTCGTATAGGTTATCCAACACGGAAGCTCCGGGCGAGTTATTCTTTCGTTCATAAAGGAGAAAGGAACTGGTTTTTCATCCCCCAGCTGGACCTCGAGCTTGTCCAAATCGATTGTCGCAGCATCCAGTCTGGCCGGTGTGCCGGTTTTTAGCCTTTCAAGTTCAAGCCCAAGCTGCCGGAGACTTTCCGAAAGTTCATTGGCGGCCGGTTCACCGAGCCTCCCGCCGGCAAACTGTTCCGTTCCTATATGCATCAAGCCGCGAAGAAATGTACCTGTCGTTAGAATTACCGTTGGAGCGTTGTATATACTTCCATCACTGCAGCGCACCGCCCGCACATTTTTTCCCCGGGTTACAATCTCAGTCGCAGTTGCTTCAACTATCGTCAGATTCGTGGTTTGTTCGAGCTGCATACGGACATAATCTTTGTATTTGTATTTGTCGGCCTGTGCACGCGGAGCCTGTACAGCCGGACCCCTCGAGCAATTCAACAAACGAAACTGTATCCCAGTTGCATCTATTGCCAACCCCATCAATCCCCCCAGTGCATCAACCTCGCGCGCAATCTGACCTTTTGCAAGGCCACCGATAGCCGGATTACAGCTCATTTTCGCTATCGTGTCTTTGCTTATAGTTAAAAGGCAGGTTTTGGCGCCGATTTTCGCCGCAGCATGTGCAGCCTCGACACCGGCATGACCTCCACCTATAACAACGCAATCAAACTCATCCGTTTTCATTTGACCGTGTCAGTGCGACTGCAGATGCAATGGCGAAATTCGCCGTATGTGTAATGCTTATGCTGATATGTTTAATTCCAAGTTTGCCGGCAATTTTTTTCACCTCGCCGCCCAGAGTAACCTCCGGCTGACCGCTACTATTATTTATTACCTCTACATCCGTCCAGGCTATTTTACCTCGCCATCCCGTACCCATTAGTTTAAGAACGGCTTCTTTTGCCGCGAAGCGACCGGCTAATTTCTCTATTCCATTTTTATTTGCCTCGGCATAGGCCTGTTCGGCCGCAGTGAAAACCCGCTGAATGAACCGTTTGCCGTGACGCTCTATCATCGCTTCTATCCGCGGAAAATCTACAAGGTCAATACCGTGTGCTACAATCTCCATCCTTCAATTCAACTTTCTCAAGTCACTCCAACCAAATCTGCACCTGAATATTCAGTCAGCAGCTAACTGCTTCTGTATTTAGAATTACTCTATTGTTACTTTTAGTATTTATACCTGTCTCTATTTAGTTTTACCTTCGCCTTAAATGTCCTGGCATTCCCATGCCGGCTCCGGGTAACGATGTATTTGTGTCCTTGCGGCTCTGTGTCTCCGTACCTTTGTATATATTTCTTTTTACCGTTACCGATTGATCCCGCATCTGATATATCTTATCCAGGCAAAAATCTACAAACTCATCTGTTTTGCTTAATTCCGCCTGCTGAAAAAGTTCTGCGTTTACTTGACTGAGAACCTCACTCTGGCGGTCGAAAACAATTTTATTCCGCACTTGCTCCTGTACATCTCCAAAAGGCACATAACCGGCTGATTGCTTTGCTTCCAGCTTCATTATGAAAACATGTTCCGCAGTTTCAATCAAGCCTGCAATCTGGCCAGGCTCGGTTTTCTCTGCTTCAGCAGCCAGCGTATCATAAGGGGCAGCTAACGAATCAGGCCGCACCGGCTTCCACAATCCCCCGAATTCTCGAAAAGGCCCGTGAGAATATTGAATGGCCAATTCACTGAAATCTTCTCCTGATTGTATACGTTCGAGCAACCTGTCGGCTAACAGCTTTGCAAGCTTATGACGTTCATCTATCTGCCATAATTTCAGCCTGCCCGGTTGAATATCAATCAATCGAAATTGTATGGCCGCGGGTATGGCAAAAGATTCATCTTTCATCTGATTATAACATTCCATCAACTCACTATGAGTAACAGGTCTGTTATTCGGCATTTTCTTTGATACATACCATTGAATGAGCATCGATTTTTTTTGCTGCTCTTCAAAGCTTTTCCAATCCATTCCCCTTTCCTGAAGTGCCTCGTCAGCCCTGATCTGGTCACCCCCGTAGTCCATCACAAATTCTCTCATCGCCTTTTCCGCCTGTTTTTCCAGAGCCACTTCAACATTCTCACCGACTTCTCTTTTGATCTCCTGATAAAGCAGCATATTCGAAATTTTACCCATAAGAATTCCCGTAAGATACTCCCTTACTCGTTCTTTGAACTGATCGAGCTCACTTGCCTGCGCAATCGGCTTAAAGTATTCTATTGGCGGTACATAAGTCCCTCCTAACTCTGCAGGCGACTCAATTACCTCATCACTGGTCAGCGTCTCACCGCCAACCATCATCACCAATCCGCCTGAGGCTTCAACAAGTCTTATCTTTCTCGTAATAGTCCGGCGCTCTAATTCGGCACTACTTGGATTATTACCACCACAACCACCTGTCAGCAATAGCATGAACATCGATATAAAAGCAAACTTAATCATATCTAAACCTCACAATTACACATCCGGTTCCAATAAAATCCCCGAAGTGAAATTTAACAATTACCTCTTAGCCCGATTTCATCCGCCACTTCGCGCATCCCCATAATTACATCGCTGATGAGTTCATTCAGCTCAATACCCAACATCTCGGAACCTTTTTCAATAACAGCTCGATTTACGCCTGCGGCGAAAGCCTTATCTTTCCACTTCTTTTTGACCGATTTGGCTTTCATATCAAGCACACTTTTACTCGGCCGCACAAGCGCCGTCGCTCCAACAAGCCCGACCAGCTCATCAATTGTATAAAGCACTTTTTCAAGCTCGCTTTGAGGTTCGACATCGGTGCATATTCCCCAACCGTGTGAGACCACAGCCCGGATATAATCAGAGGGCCAGTTATGGGCAGTTAGAATTTCCTCACTCTTTTTACAGTGCTGGGCAGGAAATTGCTCATAGTCCAGGTCATGAATTAAACCAATAATGCCCCATTTCTCTTCATCCTGCCCTATTTTTCGGGCATAATATCGCATTACTCCCTCAACAGCCAGCGCATGTTTAATCAGTCCCTCACTTTTATTATATTCTTTCAGCAGCAAGAAGGCTTCTTCCCGGCCTGGCTTAATCTCTGCCATAATCTTATCCCTGATATAACGAAACTCTTCAATCTCCTCACTACGCAATACTTAAAGCTAACTTTAGAGAATAATCTAAAAGTAAACCGGCAAAATTGCAATTCTTATTTTCAAATCCTTACCAGGACGCTTCCGGAAACATAAAATAACTCATCTGCTTCCGGATTTTTCCATCCTTTCATACATATTTAAGTCAAATATCAAAATGCCTTTTCCCACGCCGGCCATATCACCTCTTTTGGCAACCTGAAACGCAATATACCGCCCATCATCACTTACCACAGGATTCGTGGACTTGTAGCCGGGATAGTCTGCAAAAAATGTCAATCGCTGGGTCTGTCCGGAACCATCCAGAGAAAGTTTGTAGATGTCATTGTACTGTATCCCTCTGGTATTGTGCTTATCACACTCGACCAGCGTAAATCTGCCATCGGGAAAAATACCTTCCGGCTCATCATACTGATTCGGCGCCATGGAGTAATTCACCACTTTGCCCGTCTCGATATCCAATCCCATAACTTCCGTACCCTGGTAACCGTACGCGCTGAATATCAGCTCTTTTTCATCAGGAGGCCGAAAATTCTGAGTCTCAAGCCCGGTCTCAAAAGACAAGTCCAGCTTATCCAGAATCTTCTTCTTATTCGCCAGTTCCGGCTTGCCGTCCTTGTAAACAATATTGGCCATATAGAATGCTCCACCCTGTGTCCAGGCAATCCGCATACGTCTGCGCGAGACCGCCGGGCCTTCAGAGCACTTCTCACCCAACGGTACAGGTGCGGCTGAAAGGTCCTTGTTCAGAATCCATAACTCCGCATTTTTCTCGCTTCGGCTTGACATCGGATTAATTGCGTCGAACTGCCGGGCCCCGGACAAAAGAATATCACCGTTAACCAGATACAGAGCACGCGTGTAGCCTTCGTGATAGTAATGGTGCGTCATTGCGCGGATAGTCTTTGTTTTCAGCTCCACCTCATACACATCGCCGAAAGTCTTCTCGATAAACAAAATACGCCTGCCATCGTGTGAAAAGTCCGCCCTCTGCCCAAAGTGCGTTATATGCTTTATATGTGCCGGCAGCTCATTCAGTGGTGACCTGCCTTCTTTGCCCTGATTTTGCCCTAAACAGCTCGCCGATATCAATCCAACCATAACAAATAGTATATATCTGTTTCCTTTTCGTAACATCATTCTTCTCCGGCTTATTCGATTTCCATCTACCTTAATACCGCAATGTCCCTATCTATATGTCTATTTGTAATATCGTCCCACGTATCCAACAATAGCCTTCTTAACCTCAAGCGGATCTATCATTCCCACCTTGCGGTAGATAACTTTTCCATCCGGCTGAATCAAAATCGTATATGGAATACCGCCAAGCAAATCCTTATCCACAGCCGCCATAAGCTCATATTCATCCTCCGAATCGAACAGAAGATTTTTACATGAAACCTGCTGCTTTTTCAAAGACGAAAGAACTATGTTTCTTCTTTTAGGCGAATCGGCACTGATGGTAATCAGCTCTAAATCACGATTGCGGTACATCCGGTTAATGGTAACATATTCCTGCAATTGCTTTACACTCGGCCCGCTCCAGCTTGCCCAGATATTTACCAGCCGCAGTTTCCCTGAATCGTTTTTGATTAGCTCCTTTATGCTCTTTGTATCCGCCATTTCCACTGTAACTTTTTCTCTCGCCCACAACTCAAGGGACTGCCTGGCGGATTCCCGTTTATCCGCCCATTTGATTGAACAGCCAATCGTCGGAGTTTCTTCAACTGAAACCTTTCTCCCCTTTAACAACGCTTCAATAGCATTCCGAGCATCTTCGATTTTGACCAAATGGGGCTTCTCCGCGTCATCTACTCGGCCCATATAGCGCAGTGTGCGCTGCCTGTCAAAGATATAAACATGCGGTGTACGGGCCGGCCCGTACGCAAGAGAAACCTTTTGGTCCTCACCGTCATAAAGATACGGAAAATTATATCTCATATCCTTAGCACGGATTTTCATGTCTTCGAATGAATCGCCCATATCCGAGTAGCCCAATTCATCGAGGCGGACTGCTTTAGGATCGTTAGGTGATATCGCCACAAGCGCAACACTTGGTTTCTTGTAGTCGGATGCCAGTTTTTTAATCCGCTCTTCATAAGCCTGCGCGGTTGGGCAATGGTTGCAGTGAAAAATAATAACAAGGACATCCGCATCCGCAAAATCAGCTAATTTGTAATTACGCCCATCCACACCCGGCAAGTTAAAATCAGGCGCTTTTTGACCGATTTCCAGACTTTTATACTGCTTTTGTGCCGACCAGCTCTGGCCCACCATAACAAGTACAACCGCCAATATTGTTAATGTTTGCTTTCTGTTCCTACTCATGTCATACCTCCATCTTATATAATACATTTGACTTGTTACTCTATAGACTCACTATCTTTTTTCTCCCAAAATCTTCCGCAAAACGATTATTAAAGTCCTCGGCTCAAAATAATTCTTCGATAAACGCAGATATACTGTCCTAGTATCGGAGATTCTAACTTTTCCGGATACCTTTGAAAAGAAGGATTTGTTGGGCGCCTCTGCGTCATTGGCAAATGAAAATATCAAATCTTCTCCCGAGGCAACGATGCTTTTTATATTGCAACTGCTTGCCTTGATTCTAAGCTCAGCCAAATCCAGCAGCAGCTTTACCTCATCCGGCATCGGGCCGTAAACATCCGTTAACTCGCCCTTTATTTGCTCCAGGTCCTCGCCACCTCTTGCAACGGCAATCTTACGATAGGCATCCATCCGATGCCTGTTAACAGGAATATAATTTTTCGGTATGTACGTTGCAAATCCCAAATCGATAACTGCCGTCGGTATCGGCTCAACCGGCTCGTCTTTTAATTTTCTCACGGCCTCGGCCAACAGCTCGCAATACATCTGGTATCCAACTATCTGGATATGGCCCGACTGCTCGGACCCTAAAATATTACCCGCTCCGCGAATCTCCAAATCCCGCAGCGCTATTCTAAAGCCCGCCCCTAAATGAGAATATTCTTCGATAGCCTTCAATCGCTTGGCCGCTAACGGCGTAATCGACCGCGACCTCGGCATCAGCATATAAGCATAAGCCCGATGTTTATACCTGCCCACTCTGCCCCGAAGCTGATGAAGCTCCGCAAGGCCGAACCTGTCCGCATCGTTTATAAAAATCGTATTCGCATTTGGAATATCCAGCCCCGACTCGATAATCGTCGTGCAAACCAACACATCGGTTTCGCCTGTTACAAACTCTATCATCGCAGTTTCAAGCTCGCTCTTGCTCATCTGGCCGTGCGCTATAGTAACCTTTGCATCGCCGATTAGTTTCTGGATTTCCCACGCCTTTTTTTCAATTGTCTTGACCCTGTTATGCAGGAAAAACACCTGCCCCTGCCGGTTCATCTCCCTGTAGATTGCCTTTTTGATAAGCTCGTTGTTATAAGCGGTAACCGTCGTAACTATACTTCGCCTGTCCAGTGGCGGCGTCGCCAAAGAGCTTATATCGCGCAGCCCCAAAAGCGACATATGCAGCGTCCGGGGAATCGGTGTAGCAGTCATCGTAAGAACGTCAACGTTGACACGCAGCCTTTTGAGTCTTTCTTTATGTTCGACTCCGAACCTCTGCTCCTCGTCGATTATCAAAAGCCCCAAATCCCTGAATCCAACGTCACCGCTAAAAAGCCGATGCGTCCCTATCAGAATATCCACCCTGCCCGCCTTCGCCCGCGCAATTATATCTTTTGCCTGCTTTTGAGACTTAAATCGATTCAAGACCTCGATACAAACCGGAAAATCTGCAAACCGCTCGGTAAAAGTCCTGCCGTGCTGCACACACAAAATCGTCGTCGGCGTTAAAATAGCAACCTGCTTTCCGTTCTCGACCACCTTAAACGCCGCACGCATCGCAAGCTCCGTCTTGCCATAACCCACATCACCGCACAGCAGCCTGTCCATCGCCACGGCCTGCTGCATATCCGCCTTAATCTGGCCTATGGCTGTGTTCTGGTCCGGCGTCTCCTGATAAGCGAATGATTCTTCGAACTCGGCCTGCCAGTTCGAATCTTCCTCGAATGCAATCCCGCCCGTCGCCTGACGGCTCGCCTGAACATCGAGTAATTCAACTGCAAGGTCCCGTACCGAACGGGCAACCTTCTCTTTCTGCTTTTGCCATTTTTTCGAGCCGACCTTGCTCAGCTTCGGACGTGTCGGGCTTGTCCCAATATATTTCTGCACCAGCGCAATATTACGAACCGAAACCTGGATTTTAACGCCGTCCGCATATCCAATTGTAAGATACTCATTCGTACCGCCCTTTTCCCGTATCGTCTTCACACCGGAAAACCTGCCGATACCATAGGAAGAGTGAACGACATAGTCACCTTCCTGCAAATCGCTGAGCGTATCCACCGGCGACGTTGGCCGTGCAGGCCTGCGCCTTCTCCTAAGGGCGAATTGCCCGAACAGCTCATGATGGCTTATCAAAATCCGTTTCAACGAATTTATAACAAAGCCATGATGAATAAAACCCGATAACAGCTTGAACCTTGACGGAATTTCTTTATTAATATCCGTTATAATCTCACCCACCCTCTTAAGCTCAGACGAGCTTTCGCAGTAAAGCAGCACTTCTTTTCCTTGTTTTGCCTCCTGCACCAACTCTTCCAGCGCCGCCTTATGCCCGGCCCACACTGAAGTCGCCTTGTGTTGAAACTGCTGCACACTCTTGATATCCACCTTGAGGTAATCGTCCGGCCCCCCCGTGGCAAATCGGCAGATTCTAAGCTGTGTGAAATTAGACATCGCCTTGTAAATATCCGACCACCTGTATAGCCGGCTTGCATCTTCAAGCCGCTCTAAATAAACATTAGCAACTTCTTCAATCTCGCCCGGCTCATCAAGAATTACTATGGTATTTTTCGGCAGGATATTTATAAAAAGCTCTCTCTGCTTTTCGGCGACACCGCACACCGCTGAAACTATCCTGATACTTTCTATCTTTTGAGTTGAACGCTGTGTATCCAGATTGATTTCGCGGATACTTTCGATAGTATCACCGAAAAATTCGACCCTGACCGCCTCTGCATCTTCCGATGAGCCATCCTGTTCTTTGTCTGATAGTGCCTCTTTGCTCATCAGCGGGGCATAAATATCAACAATCCCTCCCCGGCGTGCAAACTGGCCCGGCAAGTCAAGCCTTTCAACACGCTCGAAACCATTTTCAACCAGCCACTCAACGACCTGTTCAGGCGAGGCCTCTCCTTCAACTTTCAATCGAAGACAGCTTGCTTCTATTGCTTCCGGCTTCGGTATAGGCTGACAAAGCGCCTGTATCGGCGCTGCGATAATAAACCCACCTTTCCCGGAACCATCTGTGAGAAACGAAACTCGAGATACGGTTTTAAGTCTCTCGGCCCGTATCTCATCGGTGGCGTCCGCCAAATCCTCCTCGCCCTCCCATGCCCCGAATGTTTCAATTCTTTCACCGCCGAATGTATGCAAATCATCCGCTGCCTTGTCGGTATCGTCAATATGCGGGCATATGTACAGAATCGGCCGAGAAGTTTTCTCTGATATGTAAGCCCCCAAAAGGCGCGCAAACGACCCCCATGTCCCTTCGACGTTAACCACCGGGGCCCCCTCGCCGGGTTTGGCCAATTTCAGCCGGGAGATTATCTCTGTAACTATCTTGTCTGTCCCTAATTCCATAGGACGCTATACTAAGACTACAAGACCATAGTATAACCTGACATCATTGATTAAGCGAGATTCTTTTCGAAGTGATAAGTCTTTGTTATTACCGCGCAAAGCCTGTGCTGGACTAAAACCGAATGAACGGGAACTCATATATTTTTAGGCCATGGTTTTATCCGCTAAGCGATGTCAGCCATCGATTTTTTTGCTGCAGTTACGACATTCTCAACTGTAATACCGAACTTCTCGAAGCAAATTTTGGCTGGAGCAGACGCACCAAAAGACGACATCCCAACAAAGACACCTTTATCACCCAGCCACTTACTCCATCCTAATTCAACGCCGGCCTCAATACCCACTCTCGCTTTTACCTGCGGTGGAATTATCGAATCTTTGTACTCCCGGCCCTGCTTTTCGAACAGCTCCCAGCAGGGCATACTGACTACCTGTGCAGATATTCCTTCAGCCGCTAATTTCTCTGCAGCTTCCACCGCAAGGCCAATCTCCGAACCACTCGCCAAGAGCAAAATATCAGGTTTATCCGCACTAACCAATACATAAGCGCCCTTACTAACATTCGTTGCCGAACCGTATTTTTCCTGGTCTAAAACGGTCAATCCCTGCCGGGTTAAAAGTAATGCCGCCGGTCCATCCCGATTCTCCAAAGCGTACTTCCATGCCTGCGTCGTCTCGTTGGCGTCAGCAGGTCTGAACACCACCAAATTTGGTATCGCCCGTAAGCTCGCCATATGCTCGACCGGCTGATGGGTCGGACCATCCTCACCGACACCGATACTGTCATGAGTAAACACAAATATACTCGGATACTTAGAAAGGGCCGCTACGCGAACCGCACCACGCATATAATCGGAAAAGACCAGAAACGTCCCGCCGTACGCCCTGAGCAGACCGCTGACGGAAATCCCGTTCAATATCGCCCCCATTGCATGTTCTCTAATCCCGAAGCGTAAATACCTGCCGTCACGAGCATCCTTCTGGAAATCTTTTGCATCGGCAAAATGCGTATTATTCGAAGGCGTCAAATCCGCCGAACCACCCATAATCAACGGCAACTTTGGCATCACAGCACCTAAAACCGCTCCGGAGGCCTTGCGTGTTGCAACAGAGCTTCCGGCTTCAAATTTCGGTAAAATCTCATCAAGATTAATTCCAAGCTTACCCTCTGCCGCGTCACGGAACTGCCCTGCCAATTCCGGATGCGCATCAGCATAATCGGCAAACATCTTGTCCCATGCCTTCTCTGTCTCTGCGCCTTTCGCTGCAACCTCTCGCATATGAGCCGAGACTTCTTCTGGAACATAAAAGCTCTTTTCAGGGTCCCAGCCGTAATTTTCTTTCATCAGCCGAATTTCATCATCACCCAAAGGAGAGCCGTGCGCCCCGGCCGTATCCTGCTTGTTTGGACTACCGAAAGCAATATGCGTTCGCAGCTTTATCAATGTCGGCCTGTGTTTTTCTTTTCCCGCGTTTTTCAGTGACTTCTCAAATGCAGCCATATCATTGCCGTCTCCCCCGACCGTTTGCACGTTCCACCCGTACGCTTCAAAACGCTTAGCCCTGTCTTCGGTAAACGACAGTTCCGTATTACCATCGATACTGATATGATTATCATCATAGACAACAACCAGATTATCAAGTCCCAGATGCCCCGCTAAAGAGCTGGCCTCCGAGGCAATGCCTTCCTGTAAATCACCGTCGCTGGCAATAACATAAATCTTATAATCGATAACAGGAAAGCCTTCTCGATTAAAATAATTGGCCAGATATTTCTGCGCTATCGCCATACCGACCGCATTGGAAATCCCCTGCCCCAACGGCCCGGTCGTAACTTCCACTCCAAGCTCCGGGTCGTATTCCGGATGCCCCGGCGTCTTACTGCCCCACTGCCTGAAGCTCTTCAATTCATCTAAGCTCATATCATAACCCGCCAGATGCAGCAGCGAATACAGCAGCGTACTGCCGTGCCCTGCCGAAAGAACAAAACGGTCCCGATTATGCCATTTCGGATTAGCCGGATTATACCTCATATATTTGGTCCACAGCACATACGCCGCCGGTGCCATTCCCATCGGCATACCCGGATGCCCCGATTTTGCCTTCTGCACGGCCTCCATTGCCAAAAACCGAATAGTCTGAATACAAAGCTCATCAAGTTCCGATAGGCCTGGGTTCTTTTTATTTACACTCATCACGTATTTCCCGTTATCAAAGGTTTACAATACACTTGAAGACACAAAACGAACTGAATAAGATAACAATCACTATCCATTTTCGCAAGTTTTTTATCATTTTCCCACCCGAAGCTCAAATCCACTCTAAGCTTTGAGGGCAGAATCTACTTTAAAATAATGCTCTCTATTTGACAAACCTCAGCATCTACTGGATAATTGTGATTAATTCCTGGATTTGTTTTGTCTGGGGATTACTAAAACTTATTGGCTTTCGTTGTCCATTTTTTACCATCTAAGCGTTGCTCGTGTTTCGGTATGGAAAGTTATGTGGAACTGTATTCCCAATTTTGTAGTGATTAAATGTACTTAGCTGAATTACATGGTAAATTGTCTACGAGAATTGAAAGAATGGAAGACATTCTGACCTCTAATGTCTTTTCGTTTTTTAAATACTCAACCCGAGATATTTTTCTCAAGGAATATTTGAATAAACTGAAATTGGGTTTTAACATTTCTAACCAACAAGCTAATGAAGCAGAGTTTATATTTTGGCCTCGCTTTGAGGAAAATACCGAACCGGATTTAGTTATAATAGTTGGGGATTACTATTTATTGATAGAAGCTAAATATTTTTCGGATTTTGCCGAAGAAACTAAAAAAACTAAAGCTCAACTATTGCGTGAAATCGAAGGCGGCAAATTAGAAGCTGACAACTACGGCAAAAAGTTCCGGTTGATTGCAATTACGGCGGACCATTATTACAAAAAAGATAAATTTAGAGTAATCACATCAGAATTTTTCTCCTATTTCAAATGGACTAATTGGCAATCAGTCTCGTCTTTTATCGACAACACTTTGGAAACTAACAAAAATGTCAAAAAACGAGAACGGGATTTTGCTTTAGACTTATATAATTTATTGGACAAGAAAAATCTTCGGGATTTCCAGAGTTTCGATACTCTTTACAATGTAAGGACTCTTACAGACAGCGGCGTTTCTATTTTCTTTGAGTCCAAAACGGCTAAATTTCGCGGTGATTTCATCGGCTTTATGGACAGTTTGTCACTTGACAGAAAACTCCAACTGTTAAGGAAAACAATTTTCCTAGGCGCCAAGAAAAAAAAATTTACCCCACTCTTCCAAGGTTTTGTAAGCAGCTTGCCGCTTGACGAGAAAATCACTCCAGTGAGAGATTCAATTTACCTAAGTGCACAGAAGGGAAGGTTTACGCCTTTACTTCAATTAAGGAAGTTAAAGCATACTGGAACTTCAATTTTTTATAAGGAGAAGTAAAATCATGAACGACAAAGGTGAAATTGTCGAGCAGACGAATTTGGCATTTGATTTTATTCATAAATTGTATCTTGAGGTCTCTTACTTAATCAAAGAAATTGAAGGAATCTTATATGAAGAAAATGAGAAATTCATTATTGGAAGACCTTCCGGCTACGGCATTAGTGCAAGAAGTTCAACAGGATTAGAGGCAAATAATGTCAAATTATGGTTATTGAGAAAATTCGCTGTTTTTTTCGTCTCCGAAGAGAACACAAAACTTGAACGTGGTCAAACCATAACACAGATAGATGAGAATTTAAAAGTCTTATACTTTAGAATCTTGCTTAGTGACAATAGCATTACTGAGCCAACGGTTTATGCAGGGGTGTTGTACAACATCGAGAGGAAACCACAATCTAAATGGCCTAACAAGGCTGAACAGATCGTGAGCAACATAATAGAATATAATGACAACAAAATATTTCAAAATATAAAGAAAATTAATTATGAGAATGCATACATAAGACTTCAAGGCGAATTAATCGAAAATAAATTATTTGAGATTAACGATAGTGAGACTATTCTTGAGAGGATAATTAAGCCTTCACTCAAGTTGTATAGAAAATATTGAAATTAGAACCCAACTAATAAGAGGTAGAGAAATGAATCGACGGGATTTTCTAAGACTAACAGCAGCGAGCACAACTGCATTTCTATTACCGGGATGTGCCAGCGCTTCACAGCGCTCGGTCTCGAAGCTGCCTGATCACCCCAACGTTCTGTTTATTGCTATTGACGACCTCAACGACTGGATCGGCTGTCTGGGCGGCCATCCGGATGCAAAAACCCCCAATCTTGACCGTCTCGCGCAAAGAGGTGTGCTCTTTACAAATGCCCACTGCTCAGCCCCCGCCTGCAATCCTTCACGAGCCAGTCTTATGACCGGTATTCTGCCGTCAACTTCCGGCGTCTATCATAATCCCGACCCATGGAGAAAATCGCCCGCTCTTAGTAACGCCATCACAATACCCCAGCACTTTATGGCCCACGGCTATACTGCTGTCGGCGGTGGTAAAATTTACCATGGCAGCTTCCCCGACCCGCCCTCATGGCAGAACTACTTCCCATCCCAGCAGAAGAATAAACCCGATGATCCCATGCCGCCAAACCGACCACTGAACGGTATTCCAAAAACCTCACATTTCGACTGGGGGCCGGTTGACGTACCCGACAGCGAGATGGGTGACTCACAGGTCGCCGACTGGGCCATAGGGCAGTTACGCAAACAGCATGATAAACCATTCTTTATCGCCTGCGGTTTCTTCCGCCCTCATTTGCCGTGGTATGTCCCGCAAAAATACTTCGATATGTTCCCGCCGGATAAGGTAACCTTGCCGAATGTCAATGAGAACGACCTTGACGATGTCCCCCTACTCGGTAAAAAAATGGCCAAGCCGCAGGGAGACCATAAAAAAGTCATTGAACACAAACAATGGCGAAAAGCCGTACAGGCCTATCTTGCATCCATCAGTTTTGTAGATTCCTGTGTAGGCCGGGTCCTTGATGCGTTCGACAAAAGCCCTTATGCCGACAACACTATGATTATTCTCTGGAGCGACCACGGCTGGCACCTCGGTGAAAAGCTGCACTGGCGCAAATTCTCACTTTGGGAAGAAGCAACGCACAATGTCCTGATGGCCGTTGTTCCCGGCGTTACTAAACCCAACCGGCGCTGCCCCCGACCAGTCAATATGGTCGATATCTATCCGACACTGATAGAGCTTTGCGGCCTGACTGCGAAACCCGAACTCGAAGGCAAAAGTCTTGTACCACTATTGAAAAATCCCAAAGCAAAATGGGAGCGCCCCGCCCTTACAACACACGGCCGAAATAACCACTCGTTACGCTCGGAACGTTTCCGATATATCCGTTACAGCGACGGCACCGAAGAACTATACGACCACAACAACGATGAGCTGGAATGGAAAAATCTCGCCGACAACCCGAAATATACGCGCATAAAAAAGCAGCTCGCAAAATGGCTGCCTGAAAAAAATATCCCAGATGTACCGAAAACAAAAGCCAGAAAGTAACGCTCAACAAAAATGAATTTGAGCAAAACATAAAATAACAAAAACAAAACCGATATCCATTTGCTTCTGCATCCGATTATACCGCAAACATTTACCATCTGGATAGCCGGCGTAACTGCCCGCCCGCCCTGATTTTAAAGCAAACAACCACAAATTGCCGAAATAATAAAAAAACATTTGACTTATCTTTCGCCATTGTGTATATTATCGGACGGATGGAATAAACAACATACTGGAGGGTATGAAAAGGCGGGGAGCAGACCGTTATTCATTTTTGAAGTCTTCCTACCCGTAAGAACTGTGTTAAACAGTCGTACTGTATAATACAGGGAGTGTACATGTCCGTTTTTATGGAGAAGAGCGGTATGGACAAACGCAGTATCCATTTACGCAAAGCCGATGGTCTGCAAATGCAGGCCGGACAGCTTCTTTTCGGGCAGAGTCTCTTTCCGACTCACCAGCTTATCCGCACCCAGATGCGCAAGCCCCCCGCCCAGCAAGGAGGAATTCGCCAATGAATCTAATTAATCGTTAACCATAACTTAGTTTAACAAATCTTATTACAAGAGGAGGTGATGCAGAAAAAGTGTGAAAGTATTTCTTAAAATCAAAGGAGAATAAAATGAAAAGGATTTCGCTGTTCGCAATAGTAATGTTAACGATTGTTCCAAGCCTGACCAATGCACGCTTTTACAATTCTTCTTCTGTCCGTTATCGCACTCGCTGGTCTCCTTATGCTTTTACTCACAAGAGTTCCGGCTTGATTTCCGGCCACTATAGCTACTCTCCTTATGCCTTTACCCACAAAAGTTCCGGTTTAATCGATAGAGATGTCCGCTACAGCCCTTATGCCTTCAGCCACAAAACCTCCGGTTTAATTCGTGACAACGTCGGTTACTCTCCTTATGCCTTTAACAACAGACATTCCGGATTGATTGCCGACACTGATTACAGAGGCGGTTACCGTTACTGCCGTACCCCTGTTATAATTGTCCACAGCATCGATCCCGCTTCCTGCTCCGGCAGCGACAACTCCGGAGTTCCTGATGAAATGATAAACAGTTATAGAAAATGGCCGACCTCCCGAAGAGAGAGAATCCAGGCACAAATGGATTCAAAAAAACAAATCAAAACGGCAAAAGAACAAGACGGCAAGGATATAATCTGCAGATACCTTAAGAGCAGAAATATAGATGGCTATAAAATGACCGGAATGCTGAGAGTAGAAGGCAAGGTAGTAAACGTCAACTTTCAGTTAAAAGACCAAAATTTAATGATTACATACTGGGACCTGGATGAAGTACAGTCTTTATTGCAGCAGCCCGGATATCACAGGAGCTACCTTGAAAGACATGAAAAGGAATGGAAAGACCTCTGCAACAAATACACACAAGCAGGAGGAACAATCTATCCGATAACATCTGCCGATGAAAAAGAGATAGTAGCCAAATTAACACTCTGCTCCGAACTTAACGGCGGATAAAACAATTAAATAAATATTTGCGGTTTTCCAAAAAAAATACAGTCGCGGCTGTAAAGAAGTGGCACTTGTTTAATAACTCCGGTAAGGTGGGGCTTGCCCCACCCTTTTTGTATTTTTTACCAGCCGCTATTTCTTCTTGCCCATCAGTTTAACGACAGAAGGCTCTATAGCCTTCGCCCAGATTTCGTAGCCCTTTGGAGTTAAGTGCAGATAGTCGGGCATGATTTCTTTTGAAATTGATTTATCCGGCTCAAGAAATTTCGGACCGATATCAAGGTAATGAATCATCTTACCGTCAGCAATCTTCGAGGCGATTTTATTTGCCTTGGAAATCTTCTCCCGCTGAGGACACGGTTTTTCTGCTCGGGGGAAAACAGCTAAAAGAAGAATTTTCGTTCTCGGCAGCTCCGCCCGCAATTTCTTACAGATAGCAATCATACCGTCGGCAATCTCCTCGGAGGTATTATCATCGCGATTAGAGTTATTTGTTCCTATCATTATCACTGCAATTTTAGGTGAAATGCCATCGATATTGCCGTTATCCAGCCGCCACAGCACATGCTGGGTGCGGTCGCCGCTAAAGCCCATATTTACCGCATTGCGGTGCCCGTAATACTTCTGCCATACTTCCTTGCCGCCACCCTCCCAGCTATGTGTGATTGAATCACCAATGAAAATCATATCAACATTACCCTGTTTGATCCGCTCGTTGACCGCCCAGTGCCGAAGCGTCCACCAGCTATGGCGGTGGGCCGGTTCCACAGCCGAATGTTTCTCGGCGCCAACCACCGGAGCAATCACCGATAAAATCACCACCCCAATATACAATGCTAACAGTTTACGTTTCATGTTGCGTCCTCCAAAAGTTTGTTAATAATTACAGATATCCGACATTCATAACGTTTTTTTTGCTCTAATCGGGCAGCTTCGATACGAACCGATAATTCCCCGAACCAACAGCAAACACCGCACAGTCATCCTCCATACGCAGCAAGCTCACAGCCCCTGCTTTTGCCCCGGGCTTTCCGCCTTCGGTAACGCTTTCAATATCCCCGGCCGGCACATATACCGTCGCCGTCGTATTGGGAGGAATTGTAACATTCAAAGTGAACTTATCGCCCTTGATTTTCCAGTCGCTGACAATCTTACCGTTAATGGACTTGTAGCTTGCCTTTGCATAGTCCAGTCCGCCGCCCGGCCTGGGCTGAATGATAATTCGCTTATAACCCGGCCCGTCGGTATCAATACCGGCAACACTTCCGAACAACCATCGACCAATCGAGCCAAAGGAATAGTGGTTAAACGAATTCATCCCCGGAGTCTGAAAACCTTTCTCCTCGGTCCAGCCGTCCCAACGCTCCCAGATAGTAGTAGCTCCGTTCTTGATACTGTAACCCCAACTGGGAAAGGTATCGTTGTTGAGTAAACGATAAGCTATCTCCAGATGCCCTGTATCCGCAAGCGTGGGAACCAGATAACTCAAGCCTACAAAGCCGGTTGAAAGGTGCCAGTCTTTTTTTCTGATAGCTTCAATCAAATGTTGAGTTGCTGGTTCGCGCTTATCCTCAGGCAGTAAATCAAAATACAAACCCAATAAATAGCAGGTCTGGGTCTCTCCCTTTATGCGTCCATCCTCGCTGACATAGGCCTTATTGAAAGCGCTCTTGATTTGCTCGAACAGTTCTTCATATTTTTCGGCGTCATCATCCTGGCCGAGAACGGCCGCCGCTTTCGAAACCAAGCGAGTGCTGTATGCAAAATAGGCCGTGGCAATTACGTCCTTGGGCGTATCGGAGGCGATAGAGACCCAGTCCCCATAACCCCTGGCCGGACGCAGTAAATCCTTACTGTTTTTCTTAAGATAGCCAATCCACTTTTTCATCGATTCGTAGTGTCTTTCGAGGACCCTCTTGTCACCATAGACCTCGTAAATTGTCCAGGGACAGATAACTCCGGCATCACCCCACGCAGCCGTACCGTCTCCCATAGCAACCTTACGCGGTGCCACATCAGGGAATCCTCCTTCATCGCTCTGTGCATCTTCGAGGTCAACCAGCCACTTGGTAAAGAACGCCGAAACATCCATATTATAGGTGGCCGTGCGAATAAAGATTTGAGCATCGCCGGTCCAGCCTAAGCGCTCATCACGCTGCGGACAGTCGGTAGGTAACTCGATAAAGTTGCCCCGCTGGCTCCAGACTATATTACTGAAGAGCTGATTTACCATAGGACTGGAGCACTCGAAAGACCCCGCAATCGGTATGGCCGAATGTACGACAACACCTGTAACCGCATCAAGGCCCGGCTTGCCAGGATAACCGGTTACCTCCACGTACCGAAAACCATGAAATGTAAACTGCGGCTCCCACAACTCCTTACCAGTACCTTTAAGTATATACGTATCGGTACACCGCGCCTCACGGAGGTTCTCGGTATAAATTGTCCCATCGGGATTAAGCATCTCGGCAAATCGCAACACCACCTTCGTCCCGGCCTTTCCATTAACTTTCAGGCGAACCCAGCCGGCAAAGTTCTGACCCATATCGAAAACATAAACACCTTCTTCCGGCTCGGTAAGCTCTTTCGGCTTGATTTCCATAATCTTTTGGACCGTTTCGCCCGGATAAGACTGGACGATACCGATACCTTCACTATTATCTGTAACGGCTGCCGCTGCCCACGACGAGTCATCAAAGCGGGATGTATCCCAGCCGGGCATTTCTTGCCGGCCATCATAAATTTCACCCATCAGAAAATCCGTCTCAAGAATAGGCCCATACATGGCCTTCCAAGTACCGTCGGTAACAACCTTTTGTATATGACCATTTTCGTACTCGATTTCGAGCTGCACGAATAATCGCGGTTTACTGCCGTAGTGTTCCCTTTTTTTGCCGAAGCCCAGATACCCGGCATACCACCCGTCCGCAAGAATCGCTCCTATGGTATTGCTGCCGTTTTTTACCAGGTCGGTAACCTCATAACTCTGGTAATAAACACGCGTAGTATAATCGGTCCAGCCCGGTGCAAAGTAATCCTCACCTACCCGTTTGCCGTTGATATGCAGCTCATAAAGGCCAAGGGCCGAGGCATAGACCACCGCACGTTTAACAGGCCGGCTGACCAAAAATCCCCTGCGCAGATAAGGCGGCGGAGGTAAAACCAGGGCGTTCGGGTCTGACTTTTCCCCGTTGCCGGTGTTCTGCAGCTCCTCGTCATAGCCTATCCATTTCGCCTGCCAGTCACTCGGGCTGAGCAGCCCAACCGTCCACATAGCCGGCTCACTCCAGGCTGATGCTTTGCCCTCTTTGTCCCACACTCGCACCTTCCAATAGCAGCGCATACGAGACTTCAAAGGCTCGCCTTCATACACAACCTGATTGCTCTGCTCAGATTCGACTTTGCCGCTGTCCCAAAGCTCGCCTTGATTACGCCGGAGCTTTTCTTCGCTATCGGCCGCCAGAATCTGATAGGCGCTCTGTATCTGACCCCGTTGATCAGATTCCATAATCCAGCTCAACCGTGGCTTAACGATGTCGATACCCAATGGATTAACTCGGTACTCACAGCGTAATTCCTTTACTGCAACGCCGCCGGAGATAATACTGCTTTGTGTGATGACATCACATCCACCCAAAACCAGTATCGTTCCCGCTAAGATGATCGTAAAAAGCTTACTTCTCATTTGCTCACCCCATTAGAAATATTACATTATTGATACTATATTTACCCCGTCATAGAATTTCTAATGGGGTCCACCTCTGCGAATAACTACAGCTTTTCATTCGAGCCGCCATAGATAAAACGCATCTGCCCAATATTAGGAATAATTCTGATCGGAAATTTAGGGAACGGCCTGAAACCACTGGGCCAATAAACGAACAACGCCTTACCAACAAGATAATCGCGAGGAACTATACCCACTCGATATGGGGACAGACCCTTATTTGCTAATCCATTTCTGGTCCACCACCTGCAGTCTTCACTGTTGGGGCTGTTGTCGCCTAATACGAAAAACTCATCTTCTCCTAAAGTGAAGGGCTTATCTATTGCCCTGCCGTTTTCAGCCCCGTTGGCATACTTGGACATGGTGTAGAAAATATCTCTGAAAACAGCAACATGCGACAGCGTCAATTTGCCCGAGCCTAAAATTTCCAGCCGCGGTTGGATATCTTTTCTTATCCGGTCGGCGTCCTCCTGAACCCTTCCGAGATCGTAAGTTAATTTTTCGCTTCCGAATTGAAAAATCAATTGGTGGTCAACATTGGCAAATTTAACCAGCGTTGGTTTATTCATTGCCGGTGGTTTGATTGACTTTTGGTTTAATTGTGTGATTATTCCAATTTGGTCTATTTTCGTGATGACCATTTCACCCTTCAAATCCACCCACGCTTTGTAAGTAGTTTGATATTTGCTCATAGATGCACCGATGTGACCCTGGGGGCCGGCTGAACAACAGTAAAAACGCACCATCAGGTCGCTGCAGTACGGCATACCGCTATAGCCTCCAACCTCGTCATAAGCATAGGTTGCCCTAAAATCGTTACCGATAGAGGTATTATATTCCATCGTATTGATTTGGCCCGCCGGGCCGTCCAGGTGAAATAATGTGGGGCTGTCTTTATCAACTTCCCATCGTGAAGAGCTTCCGTTTTGAAATGGCTGGTCCCATTTATGGTGGTTAAAACTGGTCACGAATCTATCAACAGGTTGGTAATCGTTATCATATACAGGCATCCATAACTCATTTTGGACCTTAGGTGGTTTTCGGCTGATTTGTCCATTGATATAGATGTCGCCATCGATTATTTGCACCGTTTCGCCGGGAAGACCTATCAATCGTTTGATGTAATTTATCTCCGGCTCAGGAGGATTCTTGAATACTATTACGTCCCAATGCTTGGTAGAGAGGAATTGATAAATGCACTTGAGGACAAGTATCCTGTCACCATTCGCCACGGGCATAGTACCGCCGACTGCCTGGTAATTGCCGCAGCTCGAACAACGCGAGAGAAATGATTGCAGAGTGCCGGATCGTGGGCCGGGTATGGAGTCATCCGGAAACCCAAAACGGTCTGGTATAAAACCATAATCGTATTTATATCCACACTGACGGCATCGAAGTCGAAAATGCGCTCCTTTCAGAGTATCGGCCATACTTCCGGTAGGTATGCGAAACGCCTCCATCACAAATGCGCGGAACACAAAGGCTAATATGAAAGCGGTTATCAACCATTCAAAAGTATCGGCGATTTCAGCCGCTCTGTCTTTCTTGTGCCGAATCTTCGCTTCGGAACTGTTTTTTTCAGTATTATCTAAAGACATAAATATCAATCCCATCACAGGGTAAACACAATATTTGCTATTTCATAAAAAAAGTGTACCGGAACACTGCAAAAATAGCTTTCACATCATATTCTTCAAACTCCTATAAATATATCCGGTAGATATTAAAACGATGATTATGCCTGCAAATCCTTTCCCGGTCAATAAACTATTCTCATCTTGAGTCTTTTTTTGCTTAGAAACGCCGACAAAAACTAACTTTGAAAATTACAAACAGACAGTCTTAGAGGCTGAAAATAAGCACAGAGGTGTTTTTTAGTTGTATTCGGCTGTTAAGTTTTTTTGGGGTTTCAGTTTTTTGGGGAATCTGAAAAAATTTCTATAAAATTACTTGCCGTATAGAAGTCTTTGTTGTATAGTGAGTTGTGGCTTTTTGTTGTTTGAAGAAATGTCTGGTGATTTGATGGACAAATAAAAGCGTGGATTTATTATAAGGCGACTTTTTTAATATAATCGAAATTCAGTTTCCCAATTGCTCTTTCCTGAAAATGAGGTAGCTTATGTCAACAATTACAAAGAAAGAACTTATCGATCGGATTGCGGAACGAACACAAGCAAAAAGAGTTACAGTCAAGTCTGTGATTCAGGCTTTTCTTGACGAGATTACGAGGGAACTGGGTAAGAATAACCGTCTGGAATTCCGGGACTTTGGCGTCTTTGAGATAAGAACAAGAGCCGCCAGAGTCGCTCAGAATCCCAAAACACTTGAGCGTGTTGATGTCCCTGCAAAGCGAACGGTTAAGTTTAAAATGGGTCGGTTGATGAGGCAAAATCTCTGCACTTCTGCTACTTTGGAATCAACCGAAACCAAATAATTAGTTCAAATAAGATGCCGCCATCCACAACAAAAGATGTCGTTTTCATCTGAGAACTGTTGCCCGCAGTGGATTGTGGGGCGAGCATAAAATAGTTTGTTTTGCGAGATTGTTCTTAAGGAGCGTTATATGTCTGACGGGAAAATCGACGGAACAGTTAAGTGGTTCAACCCCAGAAAGGGATTCGGATTTATTGCTACCCCTGATGGCCGCGATATCTTCGTCCACTACTCAAGTATTTCAGGTGATGGGTATAAAACTCTTAATGAGGGAGATGCCGTCACTTTCGATATTATCGAAGGCGACAAAGGACTTAGGGCTGAAAACGTGATTACTACATCAGCCTCAGCATCCGATGCCGATTCCTAAGGTTGCTTTTTGGGAGTCTGAGGGCACATCATAAACAGGTCATGTCCTTCGTCTCCTTATTGCCTGATCAAATTTAAAAAGCTGCAATACTGATGAGTCGTTTTGTATCGCTTGAAGCGGAGCTTAGATGGCTTCGAGAGTTTCCCATCCCGCCTTCGAAAAAAGCGACACAATATGAGGTATGGAATATGACTGCTGCCTATTATCAATCCGGTCTGGGCTGCAATGTTCTTGTATTGAACAAGCATTATATGGCTATCCGTATTATCGGTGCAAAGCGGGCCTTCTCTTTATTGTTCCGAGACCTTGCAGAAGTCGTATCACTTGAGGAAGGGAAATATTCCAACTATGACTTCACCGGCTGGTGCGAGGTGAGCCAGTTCAAACGTAATTTCGAACCAGATGGACACGACTGGGTCTCCGCTATTAATTTCCATATCGCCGTACCCAGAATCATTCGCCTTTTATTCTATGACCGTCTGCCGCGAAGCGAAGTGAAGTTCAATCGCCGAAACATCTTCGCCCGTGATAAGAATAAATGCCAGTACTGCGGCCACCGCTTTCCAACCAGTGAATTATCGCTTGACCATATCATCCCGCGGAGTATGGGCGGCAAAGCAACCTGGGACAACATAGTCTGCGCCTGTACCGAGTGCAACATCAGAAAAGGAGGCCGAACTCCTAAAACCGCACGAATGAAGCTTATTAAAAAGCCAGTCAAGCCCAGGCACAACCCCCTCGTCCACATCCACCTGAACCACCACCGCTACAGAAGCTGGAAACAATTCCTCGACCATGCATACTGGTCCGTTGAACTAAAATAATCTATTTAAATAAAGCGTAGAACTTTTCTCAACAATTCTATATTCTCTACCGCCTGTTCTAAGAGCAATCTCAGGATCTTATCAAAATCATCATTAATCAATTTTACTTAAAAAAAGGGCCTATACCGAGCAGGTATAGGCCCTAAATTAAACCAAATCTGCGTACCTTAATCAGGCAGTCTAATTTAACATCGAAATCACGGCTTACGGTGCATAGAGTCGAATGTCATCAAAGTATAACATACCTGAACCGCCTGCAACCGGATTACTCCTGTTGCCAAGGCCAAGGGTAATCGAAGTTACATTAGCAAGGTTTACGCCCTGGTCTGCAAAGCGTGTCAGGTCGATACTCAATTCGGTCCATACATCTGCCTGTGCCGCATTCGGATTATCATTAATGACAGCAGCACTGCCATTTAGAACAACATACATTGGTTCGGCTGCATTAGCTGCATCGCCGATGTACCAAATTACCAGTCTGCTAACGCCATTTACCGTCCAGTTACGCGTATCAGTTAACGTCAGGGTTGCCTCAGATTTCCCGACAGCATTGTTGTATTCAAATGGCATCGACTGATTACCGCTGTGAACGATAGTTTGCTCAGCAAAAGGTGCATCAAAGTTGCCAACGATAGAACCGTTTATGGCCGGGTTGTCGAATCCGTCCAACCAGGCCAGATATATCCTGTTACTTCCGGGTTCACCTTCATTAATGTCATTGTAGCTTTCCATATCGTCCACAATAAGGAAGTTGGCCGTCGTAAAGCTCCAGACACCGCCTACCCACGGACTGTCTGAATTGTTGTTATTGATTT
>JACKQG010000098.1_pt2 | contig 30444 bp, 26 predicted proteins | sample 8237621 | NCBI WGS metagenome assembly JACKQG01 (sample SAMN15677084, study PRJNA649215) | marine metagenome | biome: marine; feature: Black Sea; material: saline water; isolation source: suspended particulate matter (SPM) from the Black Sea western gyre | collected 2013-06-09/2013-06-10 | depth... | reverse complement strand
GGAACGCTGATTGGAAGTGGTTCTACCGTTGGCCTGATCAGCCAGTGACAGCTCGCGAGCGAAGAAACGCGAAGAAACGGGGTCGGGGCTCGTTAACCGGCTTTCCATCAAGACGAGACCCTACCCCGATGCTGTTGACTCAGATGCATGGCCCTCGGATTCGCAGCTCGGACAAGCAACGAGCATCTGCGTTTACTCAAGCCATGTTTATTGAAAGACTGAACAACTTGACGGCGACGTCAACGCGAGACACGGTCGCTGCCAGCGGAAAGCATGCTACCTGACTCGCGTGGCGTTCGCAAGCAAGACAACAAAGACGGGAAGTGTGTGAGCGATGCGATTGACGCAGATTCTAGAGAATATACTTGCTGAGATCTTCATTGTCAGCGACATCTTTGAGCCGGTCGGTCACATACGCAGCGTTGACTTCGACCTTGCCCATTTTCATGTCGGGCGCTTCGAAGCTCAACTCTTCAAGTAACCGCTCCATAATCGTGTAGAGACGGCGAGCACCGATGTTCTGCGTCGACTGGTTGACTTGATACGCGTACGAAGCCAGAGCATCAACCGCGTCGTCGGTAAACGTGACGGTAATTTCCTCGGTCCCCATCAGGGCGGCGTATTGCTTCGTGAGCGAGCATTTTGGCTCAGTAAGGATGCGAATGAAGTCGTCTTTCGTAAGATCCGTCAGCTCGACTCGAATCGGAAACCGACCCTGTAGCTCGGGCATCAGCTCGCTGGGCTTTGCGCGATGAAAGGCGCCAGCAGCAACGAACAGCACGTGATCCGTTCGAATATAGCCGTAACGCGTTTGAATCGTCGTGCCTTCGACGATTGGCAACAAATCACGTTGAACTCCCTGGCGAGAGACATCTGCATTCTTACCATCGCTGGCGACTACCTTGTCGATCTCGTCAACGAAGATGATGCCCAGGTTCTCGGCCAATTCGACCGCCGACGCATTGATCTTCTCCGGGTCGAGCAACGCTTCGCATTCTTGTTCGAAGAGTACCGTTCGAGCCTCGGCCACCGTGAGATCACGCCGCGAAGTGTGCTTCGGCATGATCTTCTCGAACATCGATTGGATCTCGACTTCCATGTGCTCCATGCCCATTTGGCCCATCAACACAGGAGTCGCTTTTTGTTCGATCGACAGTTCGACGTGTCGTTGCTCCAATTCGCCGCCGACGAGCATTGCTCGCATCTTGTCGCGAGTACGCTGATAGCGCAGCTCCGCATCCTCGCCATCTTCATCCTCGTCATAGGCAATTGGCTGCGGACACAGCATGTCGAGCAACCGTTCTTCAACACGCTGCTTCGCTTCTTCCTCGACGTTTTTTCGTTCGCTTTCTCGCACGAGCGCGATCGCGTTCTCGACCAGTTCGCGAACCATGCTTTCGACATCGCGCCCGTAGTAACCGACCTCGGTGTACTTGGTGGCTTCGACTTTAACAAACGGAGCACCCGTTAGCTTGGCCAATCGACGAGCGATTTCCGTCTTGCCAACGCCTGTCGGCCCGATCATTAGAATGTTCTTTGGCGAAACTTCTTGTCGCATCTCTTCGGGCAACTGTTGACGTCGCCAGCGATTGCGAATGGCCACAGCCACCGCGCGCTTCGCATCCGATTGGCCGACGATATGGCGGTCGAGTTGTTCGACGATCTCGCGAGGCGTTAGCTGCTTCGGTTGGTCCTTCGTCTCACTTTTACCTAGGATCAATTCGAGCACTCCAGTACCTCCACGACGATATTTGTATTTGTATAGATGTCGATATCTGCCGCGATCCCGAGAGCTGCTCTGACGATCTCTTCAGCTTCTAGGTCGGAATGCTGAAGCAAGCCTCTGGCAGCCGCGATGGCATAGTTTCCGCCCGAGCCGATACCCACGACTCCATCGGTCGGACTAATGACGTCGCCGGTGCCGCTAATCAGCAACGTGCCCTTCGCATCGGCAACCGACATCAAGGCCTCGAGTCTTCGCAGAGCACGGTCCGTTCGCCACTCTTTTGCCAATTCAGTTGCAGCGCGTGGGACATTCGAAGGATAGTCCTTCAGCTTCTCCTCGAATCGCTCCATCAACGCGAATGCATCGGCGCTGGCTCCTGCAAATCCACACAGCACCTTGCCGTCCATCAGCCAGCGGATCTTCATCGCGTCGGCCTTCATGATGGCCGATCCGAGCGTAACTTGACCGTCGCCGCCCATGGCAACTTTGCCGTTTCGTCGGACGGTCAGTATCGTTGTGGCGTGAAATTTCATGTGCTACTCGTCTGCAACATTCACGTATACCTTTAGCGCTGTCTTCTCTTCAACCAGCAATCGCATCATCTCTGCATAGTCATCGAGTCCATTGACGGGATTGGTCAAAATCTTGCTGATGACGTCCGGAAACATCACTTCGCCGAGCGCGAGATCTTTGATCCCCGATTCGAAATGTTCACGATTCGCATTCACCGAACCAAGTAACAACTTGTTTCCGAGTACCCAATCAATGTTAATTTGGTCGGAGGGGACTTCCACGTTTTGCTTCCCGCCCGTGATGCTTGTCCAGACCAAGACGCCGTTGTGGCCAAGTGCTTGCATCGCGCTAAACGCCATCGCGCTGGAGCCAGTTGCATCGACGATCAGGTCAGCTTTTCCGGTCTTTGCGATCAAACGTTCAATAGGAGTGTCGGTCGTACTAACGTAAGTCGCCTCCATCCCTTCAACGATCTTCGAGTTTTGCGTCGGTGCCTGAGACCGAGCAAGCGTATATACATCGAGGCCGCGCAATTTCAGAAGCAGCGTCGCAAGCAAGCCAATCTGCCCCGCACCTAAGACATACGCCGTCCTCGGACGCCACACCTTCATCCGGCGTTGTACTTCGTAGGCTTGGTGAACCGCCTTGGCGGCGCAGCTCATCGGCTCCATCAGAACGTGCAAATGCTTCAGACCAGGTGGGACCTTCACGATGTACTCGTCGGAGTCAACGAAGTACTCCGTCAAGTAACCGTGGAGGAGATTGATACCGCGCTCGTAGTACGTCTCTTCGCTCGTCATATCGTACGTACCGATCTGATCGTAGATCGATCCGCCGGGGCGTCGCACGGTCGCCGTGACATAGTCGCCAGGCTTCACGTTGCGCACGTTCGGGCCAACTTCTTCGACGACTCCGAACGATTCGTGTCCCAAGACTAAGTACTCATAACCAGGTGGCGAGTTTCCGTATAACGCGTCGTTAATTTCTCGATCAGTGGCATCGACACCGACCTTCAGTACGCGAACGAGCACTCCCTTGCCATCCGCCACGTCAGCGAGCGAAGGCTTTGGAATGTCTTCGAGATGAACGCTTTCGGGCTTACCTGGATAGACGGCAATCGCTTTCATTATCGCTTACTTATTCTTTGGTGGGGTTCAAGAGTGAGAATCCCGCTTGGGACGGGGCCCTAAATGCAAGCTCCTCAGTATGGCGACTGCCCTCCAAATCCGCAACGAGGCAGTAGTTGCGTCAATGCGGCGAATTGACGGTCATTCGATCGTGCTTGATAATCGTTGTCGCACCAGGCGAGTTGAGCGTTTTCTCAAAACATTAGAGACGAATCGGATGAGCCACACCTACGAGTTCTTCACGCGCTTCGCTCGCATTTTGAATTCCGGCCAATCGCGCAGCGTGATTCTCTGTGGAAACATCTACGACCTCTTCTGGGAAGGCGAGAACTATGTTCCGCTGATTCCATTCGTTTGCAAGAAGGCGAGCGCGGGCGGCGTGATCCAACTCGTGTATGAGTTGAACGGCCCGATCCGATTGTCGTCTGAAGATCACCGCGAGTTGGCGGACGCTTGGATTCGATGGAAGACGGGTGTCGATGCCGATACGCTGACGATCCGCGACATGAGCCGCACCGAGTCACAGGCGGAGCAACTTCGAGCAGAGTTCGATCACTACGTTCGAGCCGCGATCGGAAACCCGACACAGGCTTTGGAGTTCTTACGGCAACTGACGATTTGTTCGCGCGCCGTTTTGCGATCGAATTTGCTAATCATTATCGAAGCGGCCGACATGCTGCTGCCGGCAGGAAACGGAGACATCTCGTCGCTGAACGATCGGCAAATGCGACGCATCAGCATCGTCCAAGACTGGTTCGGCGATCCAGCTTTTGTCGGCGGAGGCGACTCGGTTTGCTTGGTCGCCGAGTCGCGAAGCCTGATCCATCCGCGAGTCGCGAAACTCCCACAAGTGCTCTCCGTTGACGTCCCGTCGCCAACAACGACAGATCGGAAACACTACATCGACAACTTCGTCGAGACATCCGACCGCAAACCACAACTGTGGGCGACGTCGCAAGAACTGGCGGAATTTTGTGCCGGGCTATCAAACCATGCGATTCGCCAGTTGCTGGCGGGCTCGGCGTACGCAGGCGAGCCGCTGACGCCCAATCAAGTCGTCGGGAAGGTCGAAGAGTTCATTCAGGCGCAACTTGGCGAGGATGTTATCGAGTTCAAGAAGCCGGAGCATCGCTTAGAGAATGTTGTTGGGTTTTCACGGCTGAAAGAGTTCTTGCAGCGTGAACTGATCCCACGCTTCAAGGCCAAGGGCGAACAAGCTTTGCCGGGCGCAGCCGTTGCCGGGCCGATCGGTGGCGGCAAGACATTTATCTTCGAGGCGGTTGCAGCGGAGATCGATGTTCCCGTACTCGTGTTGAAGAGCATCCGCAGCCAGTGGTTCGGCCAAACAGACGTTATCTTCGAACGATTGCGGCGAGTGTTGGAAGCTTTGGAGAAAGTTGTCATCTTCGTCGACGAAGCCGATACGCAATTCGGTCGCGTGGACGCGGCGGCTCACGCAACGGAGCGTCGGCTTACCGGAAAGATCCAAGCGATGATGAGCGATCCGCGTTTGCGGGGCCGCGTTATTTGGTTACTGATGACCGCGCGCATCCACCTGCTCTCGCCAGACATCCGGCGCCCGGGGCGTGTCGGTGACTTGATCATCCCTGTTCTCGATCCTCGTGACGATGATCGCCGCGCGTTTATCAAGTGGGTTCTCAAGTCAACGACGTTGAGCAATGAAGATCACGACGCTTTGATCGAACAACTAGACGACATCGTCCTCGCCCATGATTACTCAGCCGCAGCCTACGCAGCACTTCGCTCGCAGATCAAAGCCCAAATGCCGACCGATCACGATTCCGTGCTTAACATTGTTCGCGACATCATTCCGCCAGCGATCGGCCTAACGCGTCGTTATCAGACGCTTCAAGCGTTGTTGAATTGCACACGGAGATCCTTGTTGCCAGATGCTGATGCGGCAAATGCGACTCGCGAGGACTGGGAAAGAGAAATTCGCGAATTTGAGCGACAAGAGATTTCGTGAACGAAAGTGTTGCTGCCGCAGTATGGATGAACTGAGAAAGAAAGTCCTGCGAAAGGTATTCGCGTCGCCTTCTTCGGTGCTGCCCATCGTGGGAGGTCTTGGCGCGATCGCTTTGTCATGGGTGTTCGGCGGCAGTCTCGTCCTGAACCTTGCTGGGCTTGCTGGAATCGTTGGTGGCTTGGGAATGATGGCACATCGCCTGACATTCGGCTTGAAAAAGATCACGGCAAACGTTTTTGCTTGCTTGAACGAAGAGCGTCGGAGCGAGCAAGAGGCGGGCCTGGACTCACTCGAAGCGCGACTGCGAGGTGATCGTGACCCTCGGACCCAGACCTCTTTGCGACACTTACGCGAGCTATATCAAGATTTCCAATCCGACCTCGAGCAAGGAAAAGTACCGCGATCGACTCGAACGGTACTTGGAGATGTTGAGAACTTGTTCCGAGCAGCTGTTAAACACCTTGAACAATCGTATCATCTGTGGGATACCGCGAATCAAATGTCGGGTGAAGCGAGGCGCGACATGCTTGAGTCGCGTGAGCACTTCGTTGAAGAAGTTCAGACGTCTGTCGAACATCTGAGCAGAACCATCGAGCAATTCCATTCGTTCCGCGCGCAGGAGAGTGAGACGGAACTCGCCAAGTTGCGAAAGGAATTAGATCAAACAATGCAAGCCGCCCGTCGCGTGGATGAACGAGTGGAGGCACTTGGAAAATCGTCCGATTACGATATTAGTGAATTTGAATAACGCAAACTGATCCGGAGCTAGATGATGTTCAAAGCCATGGGTAAATACGTTCAAGCCGTCTTTTATCTAGTCACGTTTCGCATCGACAAGGCGAGCGAAACGTTGCGGATGAACCCGGGCGTCATGTCAGCCAACTATGACCGCATCATTGACGAGAAGCGTAGCCGCATCAATCAATACAAAGATGCGATTGCGGCGATGATCGCACAGGAAGAGACGAAGAAGCAAAAGGTCAAAAAGCTCACGGAAGAAATTGAGAAGCTCGAGAAACTCAAGTCGGGCGCCGCAGCCAAGGCACGCAAAGTTGCCCAACAGCACAACGGCGACGTCGCCGCCACGAAAGCGGATGCTGAGTATCGGAAGTGCCAATCAGCCTACAAGGACTTCACCTCGACACTGGCAGAAAAGGAGAAGCGAGTCGCTGAGTTAGAAAACGATATCGAAGAACTGATCAAGAACGTCGCAGGTCACAAAACCAACATTCAATCGCAGATGCGCGACTTGGAGAAGCTCGGCGAGGAAAAGCAAGAGGCAGTTGCGTCAGTCCTCTCGGCGACGGAAGAGAAGCAAATTGCCGACATCATGACCGGCCTGTCGGAAGACCGCACGTCAGAAGAACTTCGTGAGCTTCGCGAGTTGCGAGGCAAGGCGAGCGCTGAAGCTCGCATGAGCCGCGAGATGGCCGGCTTGGACACGAAGCGCGCGGAAGAGGAGTTCCTTGAGTTCGCGCAGGCCAGTGAAGCCAATGACGAATTCGACCAGCTCATTGGATTGGCCGGAAAGACCGATGAGGGCCCCGAGCAAGAGGCGTCTGAGCAGACTAAGATTCCCGAGGCATAGAGCGGCATATCCACAAACAACCGGAGTTTGACCCCTTATCGAACCACGTTCGTGGTCCAGTTTCTGGGGACCACTTCAACAAGAGTTTCGACATCGCCATCTTTCGGATTGACCTGATTCGCCGAAAATGCCACGTTACTCCACTTCGCGATGTTCCCTCACAACGCATGGATGTAGCGATGAACACATTCCTCCTTTCGGTCGCCTATTTGACGATCGCCCAAATCCAACCGTCCCAGTTTGATCCTGGCCGACCCGTATCACCGGCTCCGCCAGCACCGATTGATGTCGAACCGAGCAGCGCTGAAAGGGGTGGATCGTTTCGATTCAGCGATCAGGCCCCTGATCGTCCCACGACTCAAGAGACCGAGGCGCCGGCCCAGTTGCGGCCCAGCCAGAATTGGGTGGCGCCTCAGGAATCTCGACCGGTCGCAATGCGAGCTCGGGCTGAAGCTCCCGTAGTACCAATTCATTCAGCCAATTCGGAAGCGTTGGCGGCGATGATCTTGGACGGTGCAATCGCGATGGGGATTGATGAAGGCACTGATATCGCGCTCGTCGACTTGCTGCGCCGGATCGGAGACAACGCGTCACGACAGCGAGCGGTGCAAAGATACTGGCAACTGTCTCTGGCGATCGCCGAGCAGAACTTCGCGAAACACGAAGCCCGTTATTTGTCGGAGTTGGCTCGTCCACAATCGCAAATCGAAGAGTCCTTACTGACTGTCGAAGTGACGCAAGCTCGAGCGAGACAAGCAACGACGGCATTGAAAGTGTTGGAACTACAGGAAAGTTTGTCGGACATCGGTCGCCTTGATTCGACAGAGCTTCCGCGCCCCGTGGACCACCCCTTCGTAGGTCCCTATCGCACACACCTTGAGACATTGTTCGCGAATCACCCTGCCCCAACGCCGTTAAAGCGAATCGATCGGCGTTTGCCGTACCAGCTTGACGTTATTGAGCGTCGCGCCGAAGCCGTCGCGGCCGGCGAGCGCGCCGCCTCGGAACTCGCGGAAGCGTATGAGACCGGCACCGCCGGTATGAGCCACGTTCTCGATTCATTGACGCAATTAAGTCGTACTCGCCGCGACTTGCTGTCCGCGGTATTGAGTTACAACGAACAGATTGCCGAATACTCGTTTGCGGTCGTCGGCCCAGGTATCCCACCGGAATCACTCCTCGGGACGCTAATTCGTCGTGAAGTCGCAGCGTTGCCGACAATGTTGGCCGATGCGAACGTACGGCCTGCTTCCGCCGAGGTACCGATTCGCGAGTCTGGCGAGGCTGACGGCTCGCTGCCGTTGCGACCAACCGCCGACCCGCAGGGCGCAGCGCGACCGGAAGGATCGGTCATCACGCCCGGATTGCGATCGATCTTGAAACGCGTCACGATCGATCACCCATAGCGTAGGCCAAACGGCGTCTGTCGCTTCGCCGCTTGGCGCATCGGTGCGATTCGAGCAAGATGCAAGGATGAGCACTGCGACTCCCATGAACGCGCCGGCGACAAAGCCGGACATTAAGCCGTTGAAGATCGGACCGATCGTTGTCGATCCGCCGATTTTGCAGGCTCCCATGGCCGGCTTCACGAATTTTGCGTTTCGGCAAATCGTTCGAGGCTATGGAGGAGCTGGTTTGCAGGCGACGGAAATGGTGAACGCTCGTGGGTTTGTCTGGATGGACGAAATGAAGGCGGAGCACCCCGAGCGGTTATGGGGCGTCAAGGACGAACCGAGGCCGCTGGCCGTACAGATTTGGGACAACGACCCCGAGATGCTCGCCAAGGTCGGGCATCGATTAGCTCATGAGTATCAAGTCAGCATCGTCGATATCAACTTCGGCTGTCCTGTGCGACAGGTAACTCAAAAGGCGCATAGCGGCTCTTACTTACTTGGCTTTCCCGATCGCATGGGTGAGATCATTGAACGCGTGGTCGAGGCTTGTCGACCAACTCCGGTGACCGCCAAGATACGGCTCGGCTGTACGCGTGACCAAATCAATGCGATTGACGTGGCGCAAGTTGTCGAAGGAGCTGGAGCGGCCGCGCTGACAGTGCATGGCCGGACGGCCCAAGACTTTTTTAAGGGCAGCGCCGACTGGAATCGCATCGCCGAGATCAAGGACCATCTGCGGCACATACCGCTGATAGGAAACGGCGATCTCGATTCGGCGGAGAAAGTCGTGGAAGCATTTCGTCGCTACCAGGTCGATGGCGTCATGATCGCCCGCGCCTGCCTCGGTCGCCCGTGGCTGTTCCAACAAGCGGCGGCGGCACTACGAGGCGAAGACGTGCCTCCCGAACCAACCATCGACGAGCAACGCGATTGCATGCTCCAACACTACGATCTGGTCGTTGATCGATTCGGAGTCGAGAAGGGGACGCTCTTAATGCGAAAATACGCGTGTTGCTATGCCCAAGGGAAATCCGGAGCAAGGCACTTCCGAAGGCACGTTGCAAACGTCAGTACGACGGATGAGTTTCACGCCAGCGTTCGTGATCATTTCCCGCGCGACTGAAACTTCAACGAGCTGCACTCAATTAAACGTCTTGAACTCGCCGGCTCGATAGCGCCGCCAGTAATCGATCAAGTCGCGGCGCACCTGCGGACACAAGAGTACGACTCCGAAGATATTCGGGAACGCCATCGACAGAATCATCATGTCCGAGAAATCGAGGACAGCTCCAAGATTCGCAATCGATCCGACGAAGACTGCCGTCACGTAGATGATTTTGTAGACGACGGTACTACGTGGACCAAACAGCCGTTCCCAACAGCGTTCCCCGTAATAGCTCCACGAAATCATCGTCGAGTACGCAAACAGGACGACTGCGATGCTTAAGATATAGGGGAAGAACCAAATCTCTTGCGCGAAAGCCTTGGAAGTAAGCGGCGTGCCCTGGCGACCTTGCTCGACGATCCAGGTCTCGTTGTTCCAGGCTCCGGTTATCAAGATGACGAGCGCCGTCATTGAACACACGACGATCGTATCGATGAACGGCCCCATCAAAGCGACCGCACCTTCACGAATCGGCTCCTCGGTTTTCGCCGCACTATGGGCGATCGCAGCGCTACCAACACCGGCCTCGTTGCTGAATGCGGCTCGTTGCACACCGATGACAAGTACACCCAGCATTCCGCCACCAAACGCTTCTGGATTAAATGCTTCGGTGAAGATTTGCGCAACAAGGCTCGGGACGTCGGTGATATGAGTCAGAATGATCCACACGCAGGCGATGATATACACGAGACACATCGTCGGAACGATCTTCGAAGCTGCGGCACCAATACGTTTGATCCCGCCAATGATCACGACGGCAACCATCGCCGCCAAAAACACACCGAAGACCGGTAGGAACACGGGCCCTAATTCTGCCATTTCATCTTGCAATACTGCCTTTTCGCCCTGCAATTGCTCGAGGCGATCAATGTCGTCCGCTGCGGCGGCAATCTTGATATCTTCACCCAGGCGTTCGAGCGTGGCATAGTCGTCCAGCTGGATCATCGCGAGCATCTGCTGACCCGATTGGTTGGCCTGAAACATATTGCCGCCGCCAAAGCTGGCAAGAATGCACATGACGGCAAAAACGATCGCCAACACCTTGCCGATCGGGCCAAGCCCTAGGCCCCGAAGTCCCACATCCAGATACTGCATCGGACCGCCGAGAATGGTCCCATCAGGTTTGACCTGGCGATACTTCTGACCCAACGTGCATTCGACGAACTTACTCGACATACCGAAGAAACCACACGCCAACATCCAAAAGAAGGCTCCCGGTCCACCTGCCGTCATCGCGATCGTAACGCCTGCGATATTGCCCAAGCCGACCGTCGCTGATAGCGCCGACGCAAGAGCTTGAAAGTGGGTCACTTCGCCGGGCTCGTCGGGGTTGTCGTATTTCCCACGCACCACGTCGATCGCGTGGCGGAATCCCCGGATGTTAAAGAACCCCATGTAAATGGTGAAGAAGATTGCACCGAGAGATAGCCAGAGCACAACGATTGGCGCACCGCCGGCGCTGGCTGTTAAGATATAAGCCGGTTCGCCGACGCTAGGATCATCGTTTAACTTCAAGAGACCCTGTTGTGCCAGGGCCACCACTTGCTCGTTCGTTAACACATCGGTATCGCTGAGTTTCTCGCGAAGCGGAAGTTGCTTATGGAATGTTCCATCGTGCAATACGTACTTACTTTGCCTTCCCTGAACGGTCACATACTCGACCTCGCGACCGCTGAGCTTTCCTTCGCGAATAGCGCCGCTCTGACCGTGAGCAAGTTCGCCTAGCACATCGCGACGCAAGACTTCCTTCTCATCCAACGTCTCGTTTTCCGACAGACTGCCATCCGAAGCGACAAGCTTGAACGATTCATTCGCCCCACGAGGTCGGACGTAGTCTTGGTACTCGTCGAATTGGATATAGGTTTGCTCGTGCTCGAATAACCTCGCAAAAAGAACGGTCGCCATGCCGTCAACGGCCATCGCGAACGCTCCATCAACTCGCTGCACTGCCGTCGGAGCTGGAGCCGCCTCGTCCAACTCGACGCGAGTCGCGTCCCGCACAGTTTGCGAGAAGACGCTTGTCGGAGATGCAAACAACGCGAGAAGCAGCGAAGCGATCAAGACGTAAGAACAACTCCCTGAGTCGTATCTCGTCAGACCGTTGGTGATTCGATGACCCATAGCGACTTCCCTTTCAGACTCAGACAGACCGACATAATAACGCAGCATCCATCGGCGGATCGCAAAACTGGAATGTTTCTTAATTCGAAGCGAGGAGTTCGCCGAGACGTTACATGCAACAACATTTTTCGGACAACTTCTAGTTGATAACCGATGTAATGTCAACGCTTTACGAACATAACACTTTATATGGCAGCTATTTATCAAACATCTAGTTGTCAATATTGTGATAAATACGTATAGTTGCATGATAGATCTCAACAATCACATTGGTGCGAATCGTGACAGACGACATTATTCCCTCGGACATCGCAATTCTTGACTTGCTTCGTAAGGCTGAATCACTCGGCATCTCCGAGCTTGCGACTGCGATGCAGGTTACCGCGACCGCGGTTCGCCAGCGCCTTACTCGTTTAATGGCTCAGGGTTACATTGATCGAGAGACGACTCGCGCTGGCCGAGGACGGCCCAGCCATCAGTATCGCCTGACGACGAAGGGTCGTCGCAAGGCGGGCTCCAACTTCGGTGATCTCGCGATTGCGTTGTGGCAGGAAATACGTGCCATCGAGGATCCGGATGTCCGGCGGGGACTGCTTCAGCGTTTGGCAAGTCGCCTGGCGGAAGCCTATTCGGAACAGATCGTTGGAAATACGATTGAAGAGAAAATGGAGTCGTTGGCCTCGCTTTTTGGTGAAAGGAAGATTCCTTTTACCGTAACTCGCGAGGACGACAAGCTGCCCATTTTGACCGCGTTGGCGTGTCCGTACCCGGAGTTGGCCGAGCAAGATCGCACGATCTGTTCAATGGAGAAGATTCTCTTTTCGCAGTTACTGGGAGAGCAGATTACTCTGGGACAATGTCGGCTCGATGGCGAGTCGTGTTGTACGTTTGAACTTCGAACAGAGGGTACTAGCTGACCAGCCGTAAGCCAGTTACTGTGGGTGGATTACGGACTTTCAACTGGCGTGAAACTGTTATTTCAGGGAACGAATTATGACACAACCTTGGATCGAAGGACGGTTTGAGGAAAACGTAATCACGACAACCGTCGAGCAAGCCGTTAACTGGGCTCGTCAATCGAGTGTTTGGCCAATGACTTTCGGTCTCGCCTGTTGTGCTATCGAGATGATGGCGACTGGTGCGAGCCGCTATGATCTGGATCGCTTCGGCGCGGGTGCGTTTCGTGCGACACCACGGCAAGCCGACTTGATGATCGTGGCTGGCACCGTGACATACAAAATGGCGAGTCGCGTCCGGCGCCTTTACAACATGATGCCTGAACCGAAGTTTGTGATCGCGATGGGCGCTTGCACCGTTGGTGGCGGTCCTTACTTCAAGTGGGGCTATCACGTAGTCAAAGGTGTCGACCTCGTCGTGCCAGTCGACGTTTATGTGCCCGGTTGCCCTCCGCGTCCGGAAGCCTTGCTGGAAGGCTTGATGCGAATTCAAGACAAGATTAAGGGGCACAGAATTGCGAAGCGAAAGGCGGATAACGCCAAGCTATTGCAACAAGGAATAAAAGTTGACGATGAACTGCCGTTGCCACATCACTCGGGCTACGTGGATGCTCCGGCTGATGGGGACCCGCTGTTTGACCACCAGAAGATTACCGGCTAGCACAGGCAGCCGCCGAACTAGCGAAACCGTTCTGTAAGTAATTGGGATTAAATCGACAAACGACATGATTGACACTTTAGTAATTCGCGATTTGCACGTATCGGTCGAAGGCAAACCGATTCTGCGCGGTGTGACCCTGACGATGAACCGTGGCGAAACACACGCCATGATGGGACCAAACGGTTCGGGCAAGAGTACGCTCGGCTTAGCGATCATGGGACATCCGAACTATGAAGTGACGGAAGGATCGATTGAGCTGAACGGCGAAGATCTCGTCGAGATGTCGCCTGACCAGCGAGCGCGGGCAGGCATGTTCCTGGCGTTCCAACGTCCAATCGCGATCCCAGGCGTCAAACTTGCCGACTTCCTGCGCCACGCCACGACTAATGTTCGTCGTCCTGATCGTAAGGAAGGCGAAGAGCTGATTCCGATGCGAGACTTCCGCAAGGAACTCAAGGGAAACATGGAACAGTTGCAGATGGATGTCGAGTTCGCTCGTCGATACGTCAACGATGGCTTCTCGGGTGGCGAGATGAAGCGAGCCGAGATCTTACAGCTGGCGATGCTGCAGCCTAAATTCGCGATCTTGGATGAAACCGACAGTGGCTTGGATGCGGACGCAGTGAGGTTGGCAAGCGAGAGTATCGCCGAGATCGGACGCGAGAAAATGGGACTGTTAATCATCACGCATCACGACAAGCTGCTCGTCCACAATCCGCCAGAGTTTACGCATGTCATGCTTGGTGGTCGGTTGGTCGAGACGGGCGGAATCGAGTTGGCGAACGAATTGCACAGCGAGGGTTACGATCGCATCCGGAAAGCTTATCCGGAAGCTGACGCGCAGAATCAGGCGATGCTCGAAAAAGAAGACGCTCAACCAGTCGGCTAGCGCATCGGCGATCAAGTCGATGTTCAATATAACAAGGTAATCGAAATGGCAACGGACATCACACAAGCGGCTCCAGATCAGGTCGGCGATATCAATAAGTACGATTTTCGCACGGTGACGGAAGGCGTCTTTAGAGCCGAAAAGGGAATCTCGCGTGAGATCGTCGCTCAGATTTCGGAGATGAAGGGCGAGCCCGATTGGATGCGTGATTTTCGATTGAGGAGCTTCGAGATCTTCGAGTCGAAACCAATGCCGAAATGGGGCGGCGCTCTCGACTTGAATTTCCAAGACATCTACTACTATCTCAAGCCGGCCGATCACCAGGGTAAGACTTGGGACGATGTGCCAGAGGAGATCAAAGACACATTCGAAAAGCTGGGGATTCCAGAAGCCGAACGAAAATACCTCGCCGGCGTCAAAGCGCAATTCGAGAGCGAAGTCGTTTATGGTTCGCTCGCAGAAGATCTCGGGAAACAGGGAGTCCTCTTCACGGATACCGACACAGCCGTTAAGGAACATCCTGAATTGCTGCGTGAGTACTTCGGCAAGATCATCCCGCCCGAAGACAATAAGTTTGCAGCGTTGAATTCGGCGGTTTGGTCAGGTGGATCGTTCATCTACGTGCCCAAGGGCGTCAAGATCGAGTTCCCGCTTCAGGCTTACTTCCGCATCAATGCGGAAAACATGGGTCAGTTCGAGCGAACATTGATCATCGTCGATGAAGGCGCTGAAGTGCATTACGTCGAAGGCTGCACGGCTCCGATGTATACCACCGAGAGCTTGCACTCCGCGGTCGTTGAAGTCATCTGCAAGAAGGACTCACGCTGCCGCTATACAACGATACAAAACTGGGCCAACAACATTTACAACCTCGTCACTAAACGAGCGATGGCCTATCAAGACGCAACGATGGAGTGGGTTGATGGCAACCTCGGCAGCCGGCTGACGATGAAGTACCCGGCCGTCTATATGATGGAACCGGGGGCTCATGGCGAGATTCTGTCGATCGCTTTCTCTGGTGCGAAGCAGCATCAGGATGCGGGCGCGAAGCTCGTGCATTGTGCACCGAACACGACGGGCCAGATTATCTCGAAGTCAATTTCCAAGAACGGTGGACGAAGCAGCTATCGCGGCTTGGTTCGCGTCGAGAAAGGCGCGACGAACACGAAATGCAACGTCGTCTGCGATGCGTTGATCCTCGATCCGGAAAGCCGCAGTGATACTTACCCTTACATCGAGGTCGCGGAACAAGATGTTTCGATCGGCCACGAGGCTAGCGTTTCAAGAATCGGCGAAGAACAATTGTTCTACCTGACCAGCCGCGGCCTGACGGAAGCTGAGGCTAGTACGATGATCGTCAGCGGCTTCATCGAACCACTCGTAAAAGAACTCCCGATGGAATACGCCGTCGAGATGAATCGTCTGATTCAACTTCAGATGGAAGGATCAGTCGGCTAAGCAGCCGAACGTATTTCAAGGCGCAGAACGGTCGTGCGGCGGCGCAATTTTCCCGCTAACGTCTAGACCCGACTGTAACCCGAAACACTACATTTACCTTTGCCGACGCGGTTTAATTACTCGATGATGGAAACAACGACTTCACTCAGCTTCACCGAGGACGGTTTTGAAGCATTCGCTGCGGGTCGCGAGGAACCTCAGTGGCTCTCTGATTTGCGAAATGCGGCTTGGAAGAAATTCAGTGAACTGCCCTGGCCCGCCCGAAACGACGAAGAGTGGATTCGAACGGACATCCGTCAGTTCAAGCTCGATCGCTATTCGCTGGCGCTCGAGCCGCTCACGTCCGAAGCCACCGCCACTGCACTAATGCGAGACGGCGTTGAACTGGGTGGCGGCTGTACCTCCTTCGACGGCCGAAAGGTCGATTCGTTTCTCAAAGACAAGTGGGCTGAGAAAGGTGTTGTCTTTGGAAGCTTTGGCGATGTCATTCGATCACACGGCGATCTGATACAGCCGTATCTGCTGCGACGCGCTGTCAATCCGAATTACGACAAGTTCGCAGCATTGCACACGGCGTTTATGACCGGTGGAACAATTCTGTATATCCCGCGAGGGATCGTCGTCGACGAACCATTCCACGCTCTGTCGACGTTGTCGAATGGGAGTGCAGATTTTGGCCATACGTTGGTGATCCTGGAAGACGGCGCGGAAGCGACTATGCTTTCTGAAACGGCCAGCGAAGATGTTGACGGAGGCGGACTTCACTGCGGTGCGATCGAGCTGGTGTTGAATCCCGGAGCTCATCTGCGCTACGTCAATCTGCAAAACTGGGGTAGCAATGTTTGGCACTTCGCTCACCAAAAGGCAGTTGTTGATCGAGACGCCTCGTTGCAGTGGACGATCGCTGCGATGGGTGCAAAAGTAGCGAAAGTGAATCAACATGTGGGCTTGATCGGCGAAGGTGCGAACTGCCAGGTCAATGGCGTGATGTTCACCGAGGGCAAACAGCACCTTTCCTATCACACGCTCCAGCATCACGAAGCGCCGAACTGCCGCAGCGACTTTCTTTACAAAGCTGGGCTGCAGGACAAATCGCGAACCGTCTGGCGGGGCATGATTAAAGTTGATCCGATTGCCCAGCGAACTGACGGATACCAGCGAAACGACAACTTGTTGCTATCAGCTGCCGCCCGCGCGGATTCAATTCCAGGGTTGGAAATCGAAGCCGACGACGTCCGCTGCACGCACGGTTCGACATCCGGACGCGTGGACGACGAGCTAATCTTCTACGCTCAGTGTCGAGGTTACACCCGAAAAGAAGCGATTCAAATGATCGTGACAGGCTTCTTTCAGAAGGTCTTCGATCGCATCTCAATTGAAAGTGTCCGAGAGGCGCTCGGTCTCGCCATTGCCCGCCGCGTCCGCGAGTACGAATAAGCCATGTCTGAGTTCGTCGAAGCTGCAAAGGTGTCGGATTTGGCCGACCCTGGTAAGTTAATGCTAGAAGTTGACGATCGTCTGGTCGTGCTATTGCATATCAACGGTCAGTACTTCTGTATCGATGATGTTTGCACTCACGACGGCGGTCCACTTGGCGAAGGTGAACTGTGTGGCCACGAACTGGCGTGTCCGCGTCACGGTGCCAAATTCGATGTCCACGACGGAGCGGCGCTCACGATGCCAGCGACCGAAGCAACCGTCGTCCACGAAGTCAAGCTCGAAGGAGACAACGTCTTCATTCGCATCACCGAAGACTAAGTCAGGAGAACTGCCATGGCTGTTAGCGAAGATCTGATTCGGGAAGAACTAAAAAAGGTGATCGACCCGGAGTTATTCGTCAATATTGTTGACCTGGGCTTAGTTTATGAAGTTACGATTGACGATGCCGAGGAAGAAAAGAAGGACATCAAGATCGACATGACGCTGACGAGTCCCATGTGTCCAGCGGGGCCTCAGCTGATCGCACAGAGCAAGCAGGTTGTCAGTGCGATCGAAGACGTTGGCGAAGTCGAAGTAAAGATCATTCTCGATCCACCATGGACGCCCGACTGCATGACAGATGATGCTCGTGATCAGCTAGGCATCTTCTAACTGCCTCGATTCGCTGCTCTCTTGGCTTTACCATGCGAATCTTTCTCTACGAGTTCATCACCAGCGGTGGAATGCTTGCGGTCGCTCCACACGAAGTCCCCTCGGGATCACTGCTGCGCGAAGGGGCAGCGATGTTCGCAAGCCTTGCGGAAGATCTCGCCGAGATTCCAGAGACGGAAGTTGTCGCAATGCGCGATGTGCGTCTCTCAATAACCGATCCGCCCGGCCTTTCAAGCGTCTCGATCACGAACTCGCAAGACGAGGCTTCGCACTTCGACATGCTCGCAACCAATGCCGACTGGACGATCGTCATCGCTCCTGAGTTCGAAAAGATCCTTCTCAATCGAGTGCGTCGCATAGAGGAACTTGGTGGCCGATTGCTTGGCCCTAATTCTCGAATCGTGGGCTTGGGGACATCCAAAGAGAGTACCATCGCACACTTATCCATTCACGGAATTCGGACGCCTGCTGGATATCGCTATAACGCTGGCTGCGAGATTCCAAAGACGCTACGTTTTCCAGCAGTGCTTAAGCCCGATGACGGAGCTGGATCGCAAGGAGTTCATCGAATTGAGCGTCGGGAGTCATCAACTGGCATTCCAGAGGGAAGCTTTCGACTTGAGGAATTTCAGCAAGGCACTGCCGCGAGTGTTGCGGTAGTTTCCGGTTCAGATTCACGCCTCGTTTTGCCTGCCTGCAGCCAACAGTTGGCCGAAGATGGCTCGTTTCAATACGTTGGGGGCAAGGTTCCACTCGACGAGCCCTTACGAAGTCGTGCCGAACAGCTCGCTTTGAAAGTAGTCCGAACGTTGCCAAACTGCTTAGGCTACGTGGGAGTCGACATGATCCTTGGTGCATCGCCTGATTCCGATACCGTGATTGAACTCAATCCGAGGCTCACAACCTCGTACGTGGGGCTCCGCCAACTTGCACGTGGGAATCTTGCCGCGGCGATAATCGAACTGGCGGAAGGTAAGACACCCGATTTAAGCTTCGACGCTGGCCCGGTAGAATTCTCAGCGGATGGCACGATTATCCACCCGTGAAATGAGAGCGAGCAACAAGCATGGAATGGTTAGCGTTAGACATCGGCGGTGCCAACCTGAAATTGGCTGACGGGCTTGGACATGCCGAGTCGTTTCCATTTGAGTTGTGGCGTGAGCCAAATCATCTGACCCAAGAATTGCGAACCTTAATTGCGCAGGCACCACGTTGTGATCATTTGGCAGTGACAATGACGGGCGAGTTGGCCGACTGTTTCGACAGCAAAGCGGCGGGAGTAGCTTTCATTCTCGATGCTCTGGAACAGGCGGCTGATGGGAGGCACACGCGCGTGTACCTCAACGACGGATCACTGGTTACGCTGCAGGTTGCCAAGAGTCGTCCCGCATTCGTTGCAGCAGCAAATTGGCACGCATTAGCGCGATTTGCGGGGAGATTTACGATTGGGCAGCCGAGTTTATTGATCGATGTTGGCTCGACGACGTGTGACGTGATCCCGATGATAAACGGCGAGCCCATCACGACGAATCGATCAGACACCAGTCGACTGCTTCGCGGTGAACTCATTTACGCCGGCGTCGAGCGTACGCCGGTCTGTGCGCTCGTTTCAGAGTTGCCCTATCGTGAACAACGTTGCCCCATCGCTCGCGAGTTATTTGCGACGACACGCGACGTGTACACGTTGCTGGACCGACTATCCGAGCAGCCGATGAATCATTCGACCGCCGACGGAAGAGCAACAACAAAAGCGGCCGCACGGGCGCGTCTCGCGAGAATGATTTGTGCAGACAGTGACGACTTCAATCACCGCGATGCCATACTCGCCGCGGAAGCGGTGGCCGACGCGTTTATGCTAACGATACTGAACAGCATTCAACAGGTCACATCAGCCTATTCGTTCGAGCCGACGCAGGTGATTCTGTCGGGACACGGCGCGTTCGCGACGAAGACCGCACTCGAGCGAACGGACGTACCTTGGCAACAGCTTTCCCTGGCAAGTGAGATTGGTCCAGTTGCGTCGCGATGCGCCCCTGCGCACGCCCTCGCCGTGCTCGCTCGTGAGGCAGCGGGGATATGAGCCGCAATTTTCTGCGCGTGGCCAAAGTCGGCGGAAGCCTATTCGACTTGGCGGACTTGCCCGTGAAGTTGCGTTGTTGGATCGACAGCCAACCCGGTGTCAACGTCCTTGTCGCCGGAGGTGGCCGTTTCGGAGACTCCGTTCGCCAAGCCGATGATACTTTCGCGCTTGGCGATGCGACGGCTCATCGGCTGGCGCTCGACGCCATGTGCCTATCGGCAGAGCTGTTGGCCGTACTACTACCCGAAATGACCTTGCTTCATTCACTTCACGAAGTCGGTGAGAAACTTTCGAATGGCGAGAGCGTCGTGTTCAATCCTCGGGAGGCTATGGAATCGCCCTCCTGCCAGCTACCGCACAGTTGGGACGTAACGAGCGATTCGATCGCAGCCTATATTGCGAGCGAACTGCGAGCCCAAGAACTCGTCTTGTTGAAGTCGACGTTACTTCCAGTGAACACGAACCGATCACAAGCAGCCGAGGCAGGGCTCGTTGACGCGCACTTCCCACAAGCGGCACCAGCCGCTCAGAGCGTCCGATGGGTCAACCTCCGAAGCACTCCGGTCACAGAGCGACCGCTTCGTAGCTGAACTTGCAAAACTTCAGAATGTCACCACGTACTGCTGAATTCTTGCGAATCCAGTTACCAGACGAGCAGATGTCGTAAAAAACCTACCACCAAAGCGACTTGCTACTGGGTGTTGCTCGTTTGCGAACGATGCTGACGTTTGAATCGGTGTCGGCACGACTTGCGACTTGCCACGATTCAATTTGAACACCGCCCGACGCCGTGACGATCCATGAGTTTCGAGTTCGCAGGAAGCTGACTTCCGGCGAGATACTCTTCGCGGCGTTCCACTTCTCCAAGGCCAAATCGGCGGAGACACCAGTAAGCAGCGGGAAGCTGCAGCCGGCGACTTCGCAAAGTCGCTCTTTCTCGATTAAGGCGGAGACAACGCACATGTCCATTAAGTTTCGTAGTTCGCCGAAAACTGGATCGGCAGCTGACAACTCTTCATACTTGTCGGTCATGTTATCAGCCCAGCGTTTGGCGGCGGCACTAGTTCGGCCAGTCCCGGCAACGTTGCCATCTTCCGTGACAAACTCATCTTCGGTCATGACCTTAACACCCGGACCACGAAGCTCCCAAGCAAGCTTGTCGTCACTCGCGGCCATTGGGTCGTAATTACAAGCCATCCACCAACGGGGATTTACGTCGCCTGCAACCCGGCTGCCTTTGATCATGTTGAGGTAGCTACCAAGCCCGCGAACGGGCGACTTCTCTAAGTTCATCGCAAGTCGCTTCATTCGATAGTCGGCTGCGACCAAAACACGTGCGAAGTGGCTCGTTTCTGGAACGCCCGTGAGCGTCACCTTTTGAGGGCCAAAGGCTCGTTTGACATCACGCTCAAACTGAGGCGTTGGATTCAGCGGTCGACCTTGACGTGAAGCGAACAGCTCTTGCAAATTGCGGTTGCCTTCGGCAGTTGGATCAATCGAAACACTGATTCCACCGCGTCGGGCTTCGTGAACCGTTCGCATCGCGACAAGGAAGTCATCCAAGTGAAGAACAGGGCGCCCTGTCGTAATGCCGACGACGGTTGCATCTTCGGCGACTCGCCAACCTTCTCCTGGACCGGCGAGAACGATGTCGTTCTCCTCAGGATAAACGAACACATATTGAATCCTCTGAAGCCCGGCGAGGAATTTTACTTCATCCGGCAACTGACCGAGGTTGTTCTTTAACGCGTCTTCACAAGCGGCCTCGAGGCCCCGCAATGACACCATGCGCAGCTCAACTGGCTTGTTGATCGCGCCTTCGGGAGTCTTCACTTCCTTGCGTAGTTGTTCCAGGAACAACTTGCGACCGCTAACGCTGGGTGGCCCAACGACGCCTTCGACATCAATCGAAACACCACCGACGGAACTATTTCGGAAGTTCTGATGACCAGCCATCGCGGGACTGCACAGGCTCGCTAGATACGCGACCGTAACGGCAATGTTGCAAATCTTATGAGATTTGAACACACGTGACTTCATAACACGACGTGACATGTCGGAACTCCTGGTTATGTTTTCTGCAGCCCCAGCGTCACCAAGCAGTCTCAGGTCCGTCTAAGTCCAACCGCGAGACATGGCCAAGCTTCGGCGACGCTAAAGTCGTTGCGCATAAATACTAAGGCAACCAATCTAGGATAACCTTGGTACAGATGTATTTCAAGAAAGACTCTTATTTAGCGTTAGATCATCATCTCGCCGCGAGAGAGAGCTTTTTGGCGGTCCCAGGCTCCCGTCTGAGAACGAGGTGTGCCCAGACCGTCTCGCCACTGGGGGGCGTCGGCCAGTTGCGGATCTGGTGACGCGCGATGTAAGGTGAATAGTACAAACCATGTTAGCCTATCTCGTCATCCGCGAAGGCACGAAGTGGACGGATGTGTTTCGGCTCACTCCGGGACGCACTGTCACCATCGGCCGGGGATCCACCAACGAAATCGTCGTAAAAGACGAGCGGTGCAGCCGCAATCACGCCGAGGTCTTCCTGACCAGCGGCGAGTGGACAATTCGTGACTTGGACAGTCGCAATGGCACAATCGTTCGGGGTGAAGCGATCCATGGTGACCACTCCCTCAGCCCGGGTGATGTGGTCAGAATCGCACACTGTCAGATGGCATTCGTACACGACTTGTCGAAAGCGTTCGTCGATGTCGAAGAAGAGCCACCGAATCCGGACGGTCGCGAAACGGTTTCTGGAGCAGTTTACATTGGACTCAGTGACTCGCACGTTCTCGATTCGTTCGAACCAACTCACATCACGCATCGCCGCAATCAAACGAAGTTCCTCGAGAGAAAATTCGATGTCGATGTCGCGTCGGTACCTAAGGTGGGCCAAGCGGCGACAAAACTCTGCCGATTGGCCTTCGAGCTGGCAAACCAAACCGACGTCATCGCAGTGGCGAACTTGTCACTCGACGGAGTCTTTGAGGGGACGAATGTCGACGCCGGAGCGATGCTTGTCGGGCCGCGAAACGATGACGCAACGCCAACTCACGACATACTTGAAGTCGTTGCATCGAGAACTGACGGCGACGCGCGGTACCATCGCGTATCAGAGTTCCTCGCATCAATGGTATTACGAGACGGCGAGGCGGTGCTCGCTCGAAATATCGAAGGAGACAGTGCGCTCAGCATCCGAGATAGCAAAGGGTTGTTTGTTGCCAGCAGTGTGATTTGTGCCCCGATCCGACAGGGCAAACGAGTGTTCGGGCTACTGCACATGTATGGCACGTCCGCCGATAAGACTCTCGATGCGGACGACTTAGAATTCACGCTAGCCGTTGCCGATAACGTAGCGCTCGCGCTCAAGAATCTTGAGGCGAAGCAAGAGTTGACCGAGAATCTGACACAGACGCGTTCCGAAGTCCGACAGCTTAGGCAACAACTCGGTGTCGAAAGCGAACTCGTTGGCTCTAGCCCACAGATCATGCAAGTGCAGAAGGAAGTCGGTCGGGCTGCCCCCAGCCGCGCGACCGTGCTTATTCGAGGAGAGAGCGGTGTCGGCAAAGAACTGGTCGCACGGGCGGTTCACTATTCAAGCCCGCGCAAGAAAGGGCCGTTCGTTTGTTTGAACTGCGCGGCGTTATCGGAGTCGCTGCTCGAGAGCGAGTTGTTCGGGCACGAGCGTGGTGCGTTTACCGGCGCAACGGAGCGAAAGGTCGGCAAGTTTGAGGCAGCTGATCAAGGAACGCTGATGCTTGACGAAATTGGCGAAATGAGTCCGACGATTCAGAGCAAATTCTTGCGTGTGCTGGAAGGGCATCCGTTTGAACGAGTCGGCGGCAGTCAACAGATAAAAGTTGATGTGCGTGTCATCGCGGCAACGAATCGCGACCTCGAGAAAGCCGTCGGAGAGGGCTCGTTTCGTCGCGACCTGTACTTCCGGCTACACGTCGTTGACATCAACATCCCACCGCTACGAAGACGCCCTGGAGACACTTTGGAGCTCGCTAGTCATTTCCTTGAGCGATTCAACGAGGAGACTGGCCGCAAGCTGCTCGGATTCACCCCCGTCGCAATGGAGATCATGGAACGATATCGCTGGCCAGGTAACATCCGCGAACTCAAGAACGTCATTGAACGCGCCGTTCTCCTCGCTCAGGGCGACTATATCGACACAGAAGATCTCACGCTAACGAACTTGGCGACGGCGAGCGAATCCGGCGAAATGGTGCTGTCTGCACGTAATATCTATGAACCCGCGTCCTTGGCCGACATCGAACGAAAACATATCGAATCCACTCTGAAGTCCACCGATTGGAACAAGAGCAAGACATCTGACATCCTCGGTATCGAGCGTTCGACGTTGGACCGAAAGATCAAGCGTTACGAGCTAAAACGTCCGTCATAGAACGCTCGACGCATTTGCTAGTGCGAGTCGCTCGGACGTGTAGCGGCTGTGGCGGTCTGAATCAAAGGGATTCTTGACGAAACAACGCTACACTGACAGGAGGACCGCTCTAGAAGGCGATTGATCTTCAACTATATCTCTCGGGCTTGAAGTCCGATGGCGTTCGCTCGCCGGGGCGACGCCGAGGAGATCGCGCGGTGATGCACGCTTGGACGCTGAGGCCGATTAGCACTCCGATGACGAGAACTCCCCAGAACAACCACGGCTCGTAAGCATGCTCGAGTCCACTGTTGAGATTCATCCCAAAGATAGCCGCTGCCGTCGCAATGGGCAAAAAGATGGCGGCTAACATGTTCAACCGATGGCTCGCTTGCGTTTGAGCCTCGGTCTGAATCGCCATCGCATATTCCAATCCATGCTGTCCCTCCTCGTATACCAATTCAAGCGCTCTCTCAATCGTTCCTGCCCAGTTTCGACACGAAGCCAATTCATAATCGTCTGGACAAACCTCGCATGCCCGCTGCAAAGTCGCGTACATATTGTGCGCCGCGCGACGAATGGGCGAAGCTTCGCGCCGGAGCATAAAGTAATCATCCGATGAATTCGCGCGAGCGAGTTGCTGCTCCAGTTGTTCCACGCGTTTTGCGTACTCGACGAGATGCGAGTGTACAGAGTTGATGCCTGGCCCCATCGAATCAGACTTCCAGGTACCATCAGGTGTACGCCAAAACATGCGAATGTTGCGTTCCGCGCCGCCGCTCGCCGTTGGCAGCTCGTGCAAGATTACTAGGAGATGTCCGCCTTCGACGAGAGCCCGTTGGCTCCCGGCAATCTCGCTGACTTGGCGCTGAAGGGCTGATGGAACTTCCCAGGCGCTGGGGATGGAGACTTTCTTTGCCATCTGTTCACTCCTTCCGGCTCATTTCGTCAGGCGGCTGAGCGAATTTGGCACGTGCCCTCCCTGCGCCGATCCGATCGGAAACGATATGTCTCCGTGAAGTTCGCCAAAGGAGCAACTTTCTTTGCCAAGAGAAAGCGAAAAGGGACCGTCCGCTGCAAGGTCGGCTGGAGGAGCCGCGATCGACTACGGCATTCCCCGTGACTAACTGACTTCGATCTGGTTATCCACTTGATTCACGCCACTCAGTCCCGCCACCGCGGTTTGCGCGAGTTGCTTGTGATGAAACGTTGGCACTCGGCCAACGAGCGTGAGAACACCATCATCGAATCGGCAGGACACGTTCCGAATCGTGCGATACGGGCTGTGCTGCAGCCGAACTTCCGCTGATTCGGCAACATCATCAACCGTATCTCGTTCACTTTGCTCCGTGTAGACAGACACCTCAGCCTCCTTTGCCAACGCTTACTACCAAAGCAAAGTGAGACAGTCACTTTGCTCTAAGTGGTGGAAGTCGTATTTGAATCGCCGTCCAGTCACGGCGACGTCACTCCGTTCTCAAAGTTAGAATCCTTAAGCGACGCTTGCGGGCGGCAAACTCTCCGAGTTTCCCACATGCGTGCCAGTCGCCTGCGAGTGACCGCAACAATTCTCGTTTCGATCACTCCAATTATGACGGCGATTATACGGCAGGTCGTGAATTCGTCAAAGCAACTGCTGGCGATTTTCTGGCTTGGCTTGGCAGTCATTCGATTAATGGGCACTCGCTACTCGCGTAACTCCACCCAGGATTGGGGACCAAAGACCTTGAGTTCATATGGATGTAATTCATCGAGGCCCAGAGACGACTTGTCGGCGGGAGCATCCATCGTGGTAAAAAGCACCCGTTGTTCACTGAATTTTTGGGGTATCACAAAACTGCTAGCACAAACATTGGCAATCACACGGTATTCGGGACACCGCTCGTAAGTTAGTTCCAGAATTCTCGCGATACCGGACCTCTCCACACTTTCATCGGTCGACTCGATGACCGTTGCAGTTGGTCGCAGTCGATCTCGCAAGACAGGCCATTCTTTACGCGCGGCGAGCAGTCGTTGATACAAAAGACGAAGCCGTAAGCGACTCGAGGCGTTCTGCCACTGCCAACTCAGCGTTGCCGAATCGAAGGTTTGGCGACTGCAGGGGTCGGGTAGTCTCCCGGCGATGCGAAACCCAGATGCGAGGATACCCGCGCGTCTGCCTCGGCGAACTGCGGAACCCAAAGCCTCGTCCAAGAACGAGCAGAAGAAGGGAAAGGGGGCAGTCTCGCCATACTCTTCGCCCATGAACAGCAACGGGGTAAACGGCGAAATCAACATCAAGGCCGCGGCCAATCGCAACTGCTCGTCAGAGAGATTTGTCGACAAGCGATCGCCCATCGGACGATTGCCTACTTGATCGTGATTCTGAATACAGACGACAAACTTCTCGCGACCGATCGCGTCGACGTTGTTTCCGTGGCGCGACCTGCGATATCGGCTGTAACGTCCATCGTAAACAAACGCATCGTTGAAAGCCTTTGCGATGTGTTCCGGCTGGCCGAAGTCAACATAATATCCATCGCGTTCACCGGTAAGCGACGCGTGGATGCTGTGATGCAAGTCGTCGGCCCAGATGCCATCAAGCCCGTAGCCACCGCGTTCGGCAGTTTGAACCAATCGCGAATCATTTTGATTCGTCTCGCCAATGACGTGAACATGACGGTTCTGTTTGTCCGCGACCGTTCGCACCTCTTCCGCTAGTTCGGCAAGCAAATGCTTTGCGCTCAAATCGTAGATCGTTTGAACGGCATCCAGACGCAAACCATCCACGCCGAAATCTCGGACCCAAGAGACCGCATTATCGATCACGAATCGCCGAACGGGACCGCTGTCGGGACCATCGAAATTGATCGCGTTACCCCACGGAGTGTGATGGCAGTCGGAATAATACGGGCCAAACTCGCCGATGTAGTTTCCTTCAGGTCCGAAATGGTTGTAGACAACATCGACGATGACTCCGAGCCCAGCTTCGTGCGCAGATTTCACGAACCGCATCAGACCTTGGGGCCCACCGTAGGAGTTCTGAACCGCATAGGGATGCACACCGTCGTAGCCCCAATTGCGTGATCCTGGAAACTGAGCAATCGGCATCAACTCGATCGCTGTGACGCCCAACGAGACAAGGTCATCAAGACGCGGGACGATTGCGTCGAACGTGCCTTCACTCGTAAACGTTCCGACGTGCAACTCGTAGATAACAAGATCCCGAAGCGAAACGCCAGCCCATCGCCCATCCGTCCCTTCTGGTTCAGGGAAGAACACAGCAGACGGAGCGTGAATACCATCCGGTTGCCACCGCGTTGCAGGATCTGGTCGAGTGTTACCCGAAGGAAATCGATACGCGTACCGCAACCCAACACCCACATCGCTGGCACGTTGCATGAAGTAACCATCGCCCGAGTTTTTCATCGGCATCACGCATTCGTCTGCGTCGCGCCAGATGACGAGCGATAACGCATCGGCGTAAGGTGCCCATACTCGCCACTGCGCACCCCCATCGCTTGTCTGAAACACGCCTTGCGGAAGGTCCGATGGGCTCGGAAAGAGGTCGCTCATCACAATTCGGGATCTTCTTGATACCAAAAGCGAAACATCACCATCGAACGATCGGCGAGTTCATAGATATCGCCGACTGAATGGCAAACTTCGTCGGCGTCACCGCGCGCCGTGTCGAAGACTAAATCCCACCAACCGTTGGCTGGATGAGGCAGCTTAAAAGGAATCGCTTCGTGATGAGCGTTCAAGAGCAAGAGCAGCGTATCGCCGTCGACGCGCTGGCCGCGCTCATCCATCTCGTCGATCTGGTCGCCAGCCAGCAGCATTCCCAGGCAACGCACGTATCCGGAATCCCAGGCGTCGTCTGGCATCTCGCTCCCAGACGGCTCAAGCCACGCGACGTCTTTGACTTCCGAACCACGGATCGGGCGTCCCTGAAAAAACTGCCTCCGTCGTAAAACCGGCTGTTCAGCGCGAATGCGTATCAGCTTCTTTACAAAGTCAAATTGCTTGACTTGTGACTCCGTAAGGTTCCAGTTCAACCAGCTAACTTTATTGTCTTGGCAGTAGGCGTTGTTATTGCCTCGTTGGGTGCGGCTGATCTCGTCACCAGCACAAATCATTGGTACACCTTGCGATAGCAGCAGCGTCGCCATCAAATTGCGTTTTTGTTTTTCTCGCAACGAACGCACCTTAGCATCGTTAGTCGCCCCCTCGACGCCACAATTCCAACTCAGATTGTGACTCTCGCCATCTTGATTACCTTCCTTGTTCGCGTCGTTATGTTTGTCGTTGTAACTAACAAGATCATTCAGCGAGAAGCCATCGTGAGCCGTAATGAAGTTGATGCTGGCGTATGGGCGACGGCCGTTGTGCTCATAGAGGTCGCTGCTCCCGCTCAATCGAGATGCGAACTCCGACGCCGCGCCACCGTCGCCCTTCCAGAAGCTTCGTACACTGTCTCGATACTTGCCATTCCACTCAGTCCAACCCGTCGGAAAATTGCCAACTTGATAGCCACCTTCGCCAAGATCCCACGGTTCAGCAATGAGCTTTACTCGTGAAAGCACGGGGTCTTGGCAAATGATGTCAAAGAACGCTCCCAGTCGATCGACCGCGTGTAATTCACGAGCCAACGCACTGGCGAGATCAAACCGAAAACCATCGACATGCATCTCCAGTACCCAATACCGCAAGCTGTCCATGATCAGCTGAAGCACTCGGGGACAGAGCATGTTGAGTGTGTTGCCGCATCCGGTGTAGTCCATGTAGTAACGACGGTCGCCGTGAGTGAGCCGATAATACGACACATTGTCGATTCCTCGTAGCGAAATCGTCGGGCCCCGCTCGTTGCCTTCAGCTGTATGGTTGTAGACCACATCAAGAATGACTTCGATTTCGGCTTGATGCATGCCCCGCACCATCCGCTTGAATTCGCGAACTGCATCCGTTGACGTGGAAGTGGATGCATAGCGAGGATCCGGAGCAAAGAACGAAAGCGTGTTGTAGCCCCAGTAATTCTTCAGTCCATTGTCAACCAAATGCCGGTCGTCTAGGTGGTAGTGAACCGGCAACAACTCGACGGCTGTCACTCCCAAATCCTTCAAGTAGGCAATCGATGGTTCCGACGCCAAGCCCGCATAAGTTCCCTTGAGATGCCTCGGTACTTCAGGATGTTGCTTCGTGAATCCCTTCGTGTGCGTCTCGTAGATAACCGTCTCGTGCCACGGTGTGCGTGGCGGTCGATCGTCACCCCAAGTGAACGCCGTGTCGACCACCGAGGCGAGCGGCGCGAAGGCGGCATTGTCACGTTCGTCAACCGATAGGTCGTCGGCCGAATTGCCGATGCGATAGCCGAACATGCTGTCGTGCCATTTGACATCTCGCGCGATCGACTTGGCGTAAGGATCGAGCAGGATCTTATTTGAATTGAATCGATGACCTTCGTTCGGAGCGTAAGGGCCGTGTACACGAAATCCGTACAGCTGACCTGGCACGCCATCCGGTAGATAGCCATGCCAGACCATGTCCGTACGCTCGGGCAAGTGGATTCGATGCGATTCTCTTTTGGCACGGACAGAATCGAACAAGCAGAGTTCGATCTTTGTCGCATACTCTGAATAGATCGCAAAATTAACGCCGGCTCCGTCCCACGTCGCACCAAGTGGATAGGGCATTCCAGGCCATATCCGCACTTTATCGGTCGCCATCACAATCCCTCGGACAACCTGACGAATTCCAATTCCTCGCTCCGCGACTACAAAAGTCTAGGCGCTATTTCGTGAATTGGGGGTTTATCGCCCTACGATATCGCGCCGGACGTATGTGCAACAGGGCTAGTAGAGAGCGTGGGAATGATCGTCGCAGGCGTCTTGGTGTACTTGGCGAAATTCTCCGCAAACATCTCTGCCAGCTGGCGCGCCGATCGCTCGTAAGCCGATTTATCCTTCCACGTGTTACAAGGAAACAGCATATCGACGGGAACACCTTCGCACGACGTTGGAACTGCGAGGCCAAACACTTCGTCGGTTGCGGTTTCAGAAATCGCCAACGCACCAGCGTGAATTGCGTCGATGATCGCTCGCGTGTATCGCAAGTCCATTCGTTTCCCTACGCCATGGCCACCACCGCTCCAACCCGTATTCACCAACCATGCTTGTGAACCGTGTTGCTTGATCTTGTCAGACAGCATCGCGGCATATTTCGTTGGATGCCACGCCAGGAAAGCCGCACCAAAGCATGGCGAGAATGTTGCCTGCGGCTCGGGCACGCCCACCTCGGGGCCCGCCCCCTTTGCCGCAAACCCCGT